>OKRZ01000195.1_pt1 | contig 42231 bp, 41 predicted proteins | sample 1601141 | NCBI WGS metagenome assembly OKRZ01 (sample SAMEA3541524, study PRJEB24748) | human gut metagenome | biome: human gut; feature: human-associated habitat; material: faeces | place: China | collected 2012
TTTATTTTATACACATCACCGCAACACACTCAACGTGACTTGTGTATGGAAACATATCTACTGGTGTAATATTTTTTATTTCATATTTTTCTTCAAAAAAAGCTAAATCTCTTACTAAAGTAGATGGATTACAACTAATGTACACTAATCTTTTAGGATTAACATCTAGTAAATTTTGTATACTTTTTTTATCAAGGCCTTTTCTAGGAGGATCAATCATAACAACATCTGGAATAATTTCTTGTTTTTTTATTAAATCGTCTAAAACTTTTTCTACATCACCTGCAATAAATTTTGTATTTTCAAGATTATTACATTTTGCATTTTCTTTTGCCATTTCAATAGCTTGCTCTACTATTTCTACACCATAAACTTGTTTAGCATATTGTGCCATAAATAATGATATTGTTCCTATTCCACAGTATAAATCAAATACAATATCAGTATTTGTAATTTTTGCTGATTGTACTCCAATCTTATACAATTTTTCTGTTTGTGTTGGGTTTACTTGGTAAAATGATAGTGGTGATATTTTAAATGTTAGATTTTCTAGCTTATCTGTTATAAATCCATTTCCATATATATTAATATTTTCTTGTCCTAATATTACATTTGTATTTTTTGTATTTATATTTTTTATAATTGTCTTTATTTTAGGAAATTGTTTTATTATTTTTTTTATTATTTCTTTTTCATTTGGTATTTCTTTTCCATTTATTACTAGAATACACATTATTTCTTGTGTTTTCACACCTATTTTTATTACTATATGTCTTAGTAAGCCCTTTCTTGTTTTTTCTTGGTATATACTTAATTTCTCTTTATTCCATAAATTAAATATATATTTTGCTATTTTTTCTGTTTCTGGATTTTGGATTTTACAGTCTTGCATTTCTATTATTTCATGTGTTCTATTTGCAAATATTCCTATAATTGGCTTTCCATTTTTGTCTATTCCTACGGGATATTGAGCTTTATTTCTATAGTAATATGGTTGTTTCATTTCTACTACTTTTTCTACTTTTATTTTTGTTTTTAATGTTTTATTTACTAAACTTTGTACTGCATTTTGTTTTATTTCTAATGTCTTTTGATATTGTATATGTCTTAAATTACATCCTCCACATCTTTTATACGTGCTACAGTCACTGTCTTTTCTATATGGAGATTTTTGTATTATTTCTATTACTTTTCCGAATGCATGTGATGTTAGAACTTTTAATATTAGTACTTTTACTTTTTCTCCTTTTATTGCATTTGGGATAAATATCGTGTATCCTTCTATTTTAGCTATTCCTTCTCCTTCAAATCCATTGTCTACTATTTTTACTATATATTCTTTGTTTTTTTGTACTGGTATATTCAATTATGCTTCTTCCTTTCATTTACTATTATAATCTATATTTTTGTTTTTTTATTTATATTTTTATTACCTTGTAATAATATTAAATTTTTATTTTTTATGATTGGTAATCTGATATAAAATTTTTCTATTTTTTTTTATTTTTCTATTGACAATAAAAGTTATGTTGTGCTATTATAAGTATTGTTAAATGAGTTTTGCGGATATGGCGGAATTGGTAGACGCGCTGGTCTTAGGAACCAGTGTCAACGACGTGGAGGTTCGAGTCCTCTTATCCGCACCATTATAATAATATCAATTAATCTTTAGATTTTTTGATATTATTTTTTTATTATATATTTTTTTATTTTTTCTAAATATTTATAGTAATATTAAAATAATTCCACTTATAATTACTATTATAAATCCTAAAATTTTCAATCCACTTGCTCCTTCGTTTTGATCACCAAATCCAAAAAATTTTTTTGTGATATTTCGTGCATCGAAAATGCAAATTACTCCTATTAGTATTAATGTTATTAGCATTAGTTTAATTATTATTTTTAACATTTTTATCTACATCCTTTTCTTTATATTTGTATTTTAACATATCATTAAAATATGGTCAATATATAATAATTGAATTTTGTTCCTTATAAAAAGACACCTATAAATTGCATTGCAACTTACAGGTATCTTTTATTTAATTTTTACAAAATACTATATGTTGGAAGTATTGAATTAATTTTGGTCAGTTGGCTTTCAATACTTTGTAACACTTTGCAGAGGTTACTTGTGTCTTTTACTTTTTCTCCTTCTATTTTTTCTGTAATCTGATATAATTTTATAACTACGGCATTTATACTTTTAAATTTGTATTTATTTACGTTTTTTTGGTATATCCTTATACACCGCCTAAACGACGTTTCTTGGGGTCGGCTCATTTTTTCCATCATTGCCTGAAAAAAAAGTTCTTTTGCCTCATATGAGAGCTTTTGATTATTTGCATTTAGCAGCTCATCAATTTTCATGTATGTCTTTACTTCTTGAATAATACCTTTTAAAAAATTTTCAAAAGCTGTGTCTGTACTATCAATCTCTATTCCAAAGTACTGCTCAATTTGAGTAATCTTCCAAGTTGGCATTACTCTTACTAACGCGTCTTCAATTTTAATGTCTGGTTCTTCAACAACTTTCCAGATTACCTCAAATATTTTTTTTGCTTTGTCTCCCTTAATTCCTTTTTCCATTATTATTTTTTTTAGGTATAATTTTGCCTTTTCCTGCTTACTAACAGGTTCAAGTTCATCAATCAAACCTTCTGCTAAAGCATCCAGTTTATTGATAACTTTTTTTGCTTCTGTTGCAAGCATCCGCTCGTCAATTACAAGTTGTGATAAACCGGCAACATACTGATAAAATCCTTGTGTTCTTGCTGCCCTTGAAGACATTTCTTCTAAGATTTCCTGGTACTGTTTTTCTGGATACTTAAGTTTTTCCATAACTGTATCTAGGAAATATTTTTTTGCTCTGCAGTCTACATTGTTTCTTTCATAAGCTTTCATTTTCTCTTCAATTTCTACTTCAAGCCGTTCTTTTATCTCCTCCTCTGTGTATTTTGTAAAAATTAATACATTCTGTCTTTCCATGTTGTTTTTTCTCCTCTCTGCTATACTAACTAAGTATAACTTTAGCTCTCTAATATTGTAACAAACTTATTATAGCATAGTTTTACATAATTTGCAAATCTGTTTTTATAAGTTATGCTCCTATAAAAAAATATATTAATTCAATATGTAATGTTTGTGATATTGCAAGTATGAAAGATATTGTAGGTAAGAATTTTCCTTTTTCAAGTTTGGATATTGCTGTTCTGTCAATATTTGCTTCTTCTGCTAATCTTTCTTGTGTATACCCCTTTTCTTTCCGGTATCTTCTTACATTTTCACCAATTACTTTTGCAACTTCTTCGTTTAGCATAAATATACCTCCTTAATTTCATTAGAGATATTAATCTCTAATAATTTTCAAGCTTTTCAGATGTTGATAAAATATCTTCTGAAGTATATCATACTTAACATAAAAATTCAATGTTTTTCTCACATATAATTTAAAGTAGTTAGATAATATAAATTTGGTCATGCACTTTTATTTTTTTTACACATATATTAATTGTATAAGGATTTTTGGAGGTGCTTTAATGTTTACTCTATTTTCAACTGCTGGCTTTATTACATTTTTAAAGTCTGCTGTTTTTATTGTTGGTTACATACAAGGTTCTAATTTATTTCCAGAGCCTCTTTCACAAGAGGAAGAGCATGAATGTTTAGTTGCTTTATCTAATGGAAATGAAGAAGCTCGTAATATTTTAATAGAAAGAAACTTGAGACTAGTTGCTCATGTTGCAAAAAAATACTCAACTTCTAATGTTGATCAAGATGATTTAATTTCAATTGGTACTATTGGTCTAATAAAAGGTATAAATAGCTTTAATCTTGATAAAGGCAGTAAACTAAGTACTTATGTATCACGTTGTATTGATAATGAAATCTTAATGCATTTAAGAAGTACAAAAAAACTTAATTCTGAAGTATACCTAAATGAGCCTATTGGAAAAGATAAAGATGATAATGTTGTTACACTTCAAGAAGTTTTAGAAAATGATGAACGAAATATTGAAGATGAAGTTGATTTAAAATTTAAAGTTAAAGTTTTATATCAAAAGTTAAAATCTGTTTTAAAGGAAAGAGAACGTACTATTTTAGAATTACGTTTTGGTTTGGGTGGTTATAAACCTAAAACTCAACATGAAATTGCTGAAATGATGGGCATTTCTCGTTCTTATGTTTCTAGAATTGAAACTAAGGCTATTAGCAAATTGAGTAAAGAATTTAAAGAATAAATGTATACATTAATATTATTTATTATAAGCAGTCTGGTGAACTTTTCTTTAATTATAGTTTGAGATGTTAGCAAATTTGCATAGCTTTTCTCTACTTATAGCTTGATATGTTAAGAAAGTTGCATAACTTTTCTAACGTATAATAAAAATGTAAAAAGACTTTAAAATGTTTGCATATTTAAACATTTTGAAGTCTTTTTCTCTTTTTTTTGCGTGAAATTGCTTGAGTATATCAAAAAGTTTTCTGTATATTCTGTACTTAAAATTTGTTTTAATTTATTATTTCAACATTCTTAATGAATTTATAATTGCTAAAATTGAAACTCCAACATCTGCAAAAACAGCTTCCCACATAGTAGCTCCTCCACAAGCACCTAAGATCAAAACTATTATTTTAATTGCAATTGCAAAAATTATATTTTCTTTTACAATTTTCATAGTCTTTTTAGCGATATCTATTGATTGGCTAACTTTTGAAGGTTCGTCTGTCATAATAACAACATCAGCTGCTTCTATTGCGGCATCTGAACCAAGTCCACCCATTGCAATTCCTATATCACTTAATGCAAGTACTGGTGCATCATTTATTCCATCACCAACAAATACAACCTTGGATTTTGGTGATTTATTTTTTATTATTTCTTCTACTTTTTCTACTTTACCATCTGGTAATAACTCAGAAAAAACTGATGTTATTCCTAATTGATTAGAAACATTTTCTGCTACTTCCTTTTTATCACCTGTAAGCATTATTGTTTTATTTACTCCATTTTTATATAAATCTGATATAGCTGTCTTTGAATCGTGTTTTATTTTGTCGGAGATTACTATATATCCTGCAAATTTTTTATTTATACTTATATATAGCACTGTTCCAACATCATTACTTTCTATATAATTTATGCTATTTTCCTTCATTAATTTTTCATTTCCTACAAGTATCTCTTTTTCATCTATAATTGCTGATATTCCTTTTCCTGCCAATTCGTTTATGTTTTTTATTTTATTACCATCCATTTTTTGATTGTTTTGTTCAGCATAAGCTTTTTTTACAGACATTGCTATTGGGTGATTAGAATCTTTTTCACAATTTGCTACTAATTTTAATAATTCTTGTTTTTCTATTTCATAGAAATCTTTGTCATTTTCTGTTTTATTATTTTTTTCAAATTTTTTGTCTTTTTCTATTTTGTTACTTTGTTTTAAAGTTTTTATTGTTTCTATTTTTTGTACTTCAAAAATTCCTTCTGTTAATGTTCCTGTTTTATCAAATATTACTGTTTCTGTGTTGGCTAAAGCCTCTAAATAATTGCTTCCTTTTACTAAAATACCTTTCTTAGATGCTCCTCCTATTCCTCCAAAAAATCCTAGAGGAATAGATATAACTAATGCACATGGGCATGAAACTACTAAAAATGTAAGTGCTCTATATAGCCAATTTGTAAATTCTCCTAATCTAAGAATAAATGGTGGTACTATTGCTAATAGTATAGCTAATATTACTACTATTGGTGTATAATATTTTGCAAATTTTGTAATAAAGTTTTCTGATTTTGATTTTTTATTACTTGCATTTTCTACTAAGTCTAATATTTTATGTACTGTCGATTCTCCATATTCTTTTGTTACCTTTATTGATAGTGTTCCATTTTGATTTATACATCCACTTAAAATTTCATCATTTTTTTCTACATTTCTTGGTAAAGATTCTCCTGTTAAACTTGATGTATCTATCATAGATTTTCCTTCTAATACAATTCCATCTAGTGGTATTTTTTCTCCTGGTTTTACAACTATTATTTCTCCAATTTTTACTTTTTCTGGATTAACTTTAGTTATATTTTCATTTCTTTTTACATTGGCATAGTCTGGTCTTATATTCATTAATTCTGTAATTGATTTTTTTGATTTATCAACCGCATAGTCTTGAAATAATTCTCCTACTTGATAAAATAACATTACTGCTACTGCTTCTGGATATTCTCCTATAGCTATTGCACCTATTGTTGCAACAGCCATTAAAAAGTGTTCATCAAATAATTCTCCTTTAAATATGTTTTTTATTGCTTTTAATATAATTTCTCCTCCAACTATTAAATATCCTATAAGATATATTGCTCTATTAATCCATATATTTTCAAATTTTGCGCATAATGCAATTATAAATAATATAAATGCTGATACAATTTGAATAATTTGTTTTTTCATTTTTTCTCACATTCCTTTCTTTTATCCTTTATGTTCTATATGTTCTATTCCTAGCTCAAAAAGCCCTTGCACATGGTCATCATCTAATGTGTAATATACTTCTTTTCCTTGTTTTCTACATTTAACAATACTCATTCTTCTTAATGTGCCTAATTGATGTGATATTGATGATTTACTCATTCCCAAAACATTTGCAATATCACATACGCACATTTCATTTTGATCTAGTGCAAAAAGAATTTTAGCTCTTGTTGTATCACCTAATATTTTAAAAAATTCTGCTAATTTATTAAATGTATTATCATCTGGCATCCTTTTTAGTGTTGATTCCACTGCTTCTTGATGAATTATATTACAATCACATATAAATTCATTTTTTGACATTTGTATCCCTCCTTAATAACTGTTGAATATTTATTCAATTATTTTCATCCTTATTATAGTTGAACGCATATTCAATTGTCAATAGTTTTTATATTTATTTTTTTAGTTTTTTACTTTCTTTTTACTAATGTTCGATTTTGTTCTTTTTATTGCATATTTTTTCAATTTGTTGCAAATAATAACTACAAGATGTAATTTTTAGAAAGGATAATTTATCTATGAATTTAAAAGATAGAATTTTTTCATTATTTAAGTATAAATCTCCTGAAAAACATGATTTTGTTCTTTTAGAAGATGATGAATCAGATAAAAGCTCTAATAGTAGTCAAAGTATAAAAAATGATACAAATATTCTAGAAACCAAAAATATTTTTCCAGCATTATCTGTAAACTTAGAATATGTAAAAACAAAATATAATTCAATGATAAATAGTGATATTATTATAAGAGAATTTACTTTAAATGCACGTGGCAAACAATATAGTGCATTTATTCTATATATTGATGGAATGATCAATACTGATGTTATGAATAAATTTATATTAGAACCACTTATGCTTAAAAATCGTAGTAATATGTTTGATGGTGAGCAAAACCGTATTATCTCAGAAGCTGTTACAAATAATATTACTGTTAGGAAAGTAAAAAAATTTGATCTTTCAGAATATATTTTAGGGTGTTTAATGCCTCAAAATTCGGTTGAACAATATAGTGAATTTGAAAAAATATTTAATGATATAAATTCTGGAAATTGTGCTCTGTTTATAGATACTTTAACTATTGCTTTTGATATTGATGTTAAAGGTTTTAAGCAACGTAGTGTAGAAAGGCCTCAAAATGAAATTGTTATAAATGGTGCCCATGAAGCATTTGTGGAAAATATACGTACAAATACCTCTTTACTTAGGCGTAATGTTCATAATGAAAATCTTATTATTGAAAACATTTCTATTGGAAAAATAACAAAAACTCCATCTGCTCTTTGTTACGTTCAAAATATTGCAAATTCAGATTTGGTTGATGAAGTTAGATATCGTTTAAATAATATTGAAGTAGATTCTTTGTTGTCCACAGGTCAATTAGAACAATTAATTATAGATTCTAATATAATGGATATTCCTCAAGTTTTATCAACAGAACGCCCTGATAAAGCTAGTGGCTACTTATTAGATGGTAGAATTATTGTATTAGTAAATGGTACTCCTTATGCCTTAATTGCTCCTGCTATTTTTACAGATTTTTTAGCTTCTCCTGATGATAAAAATATGAAGTCTTCTTTTGCTAATTTTGTAAAATCTATTCGTATTTTAGCTGCATTTTTTACATTATTATTGCCAGGAATTTATGTTGCCGTTAGCAATTTTCATTCTGAAGTATTACCTACAGATTTACTATTTTCAATTTTAGCATCAAGAGAAAATGTACCTTTTCCAGTTATTTTTGAAATTTTAATTTTAGAAATTTCTTTTGAATTAATAAGAGAAGCTGGTTTACGTGTCCCCTCTCCTATAGGAACTACTATTAGTATTGTTGGTGCTTTAGTTTTAGGACAAGCTGCTGTTTCTGCAGGTATTGTCAGCCCTGTTTTAGTAATTGTTGTTGCTATGACTGGTATTTCTTCTTTTGCTATACCTGATTTTTCTTTTAGCTTTCATTTACGTTTATACCGCTTCATCTTTATGTTTTTAGGTTATTGTTGTGGATTTTTAGGAATTAGTCTTGGTTTATTTGCTTATATTTCTATTTTATGTGATATGAAATCTTTTGGTGTTCCTTATATGGCAAATATATCGCCTTGGAGTAAGATTAAAGGGGATTCTTATTTTTTACCACCTATTTGGAAACGTGAATATCGTGCACAATATTTGGATACAAAAAAAGATAAAAAGCAAGAAAAAATTGCTATGAAATGGAAGTTTCCATTTTTAAGTGAAAAGGAGGAGGAAATTAAAAGATGATAGATTCTAAAATTAGTACTACTGAAGCTATTTTTATGATTGTTACAGTAATAGTTGCACATACATTATCCTCTTTGCCTCAAAATTTAATTAATAATACAAAATCAAGTACAATTATAAATTTAATATATGTTGGTGTGATTGCAATATTGATTTCTTATATTATTTATAGATTACTTAAAAATTTTGGTTCTGAAGATATTATTGATATTTCTGAATATCTTGGTGGTAAAGTTTTTAAATCTATTATAGGTATAATATTTATATTTTACTTTATACTTAGTAGTGCTAGTTTACTTAGAGAATTTTGTGAAGGACTTCATATTGTCTTTTTTCCTATGACAAGCACTATTTATATAATTATACCTTTTATTTTTGTAATGATTATTAATAATTTGCTTTCTTTTGGGAGTAATGCCAAAACTATTTCTGTTGTTTTTCCCGTAGTTCTGGCAAGTGTAGTTTTTTTATTTATTGGTAATTTAAGCCATTTCTCTTATGAAAATATTTATCCTATTTTTGGTAAAGGCTTTGTTAACACTTTTATTACAGGAATAGGTAATATTGGTGCATTTGGAGGAATATCTTGTTTATATTTTCTTCCTCCTTTTTTAAAACAACCTAATAAATTGAAAAAAATATGTATATCATCTATTATAATTGGTACTATTTATCTTATACTTGCTATTTCTACTATTTTACTTATGTTTTCAATCTTTGTTGGTGCTGGTCAAGTTTTACCTTTGTATTCTTCTGCTAGATATATTGAATTTAATACATTTTTTCAAAGACTTGAATCTTTGTTTATGGTTATTTGGATACTAGAAATTTGCTGTTATTTGATAATTGCCAATAGATTTTCTATAAATATTATAAAAAAGATTGCTAATTTAGAAGGTGAAAAATCACTTGCTTTTATTGTACCTATTTTTATTTTTGGTGTTTCTCTTCTTTTTAAAAATTATGCCACAATCAAGTATTTTGAATCTAGTATTGATTTTTATCTTATTTATTTTATTGTTTTATTTCTTGGTATTGGTATTTTGATATTAGCAAATTTAAAAAAGAAAAAAATAAATTAAAGATTTACAAAAATTATTAATATAAGGAGGAACATATTAATGAAACACATAATAAAAATATTAATTTTTATCATTGTATTTGTTATATTAACAATGTTTTTTTCTCCATCTTTTTCAAAGGTTTCAATTGATAATATTGCTGTAGTTGTTGCTATTGGAATGGATGTTGTTTCTGATTCAAACACTCAAAACAATATAAAAGTTTCTTTTCAATTTACTGATGCCTCATCTGTTTCAGAATCTGGAAGTACTGAAAAAGCTCCATCTATTTTGAAAACGGTTTCAGCTTCTTCTATAATATCTGCTATAAATCTAATAAATACTTATATAGACAAAGAAGTAACTCTTTCACATTGCAAATTAATTGTTTTTTCTGAAGAAATAGCCAAAAAAGGAATTACTGATGACATATATACATTAATTAATAACACTCAAGTGCGCCCAACTGCTAATATTGTTGTTAGTAAGTGCACTGCTCAAGAATATATTGAAAATTCAAAACCATTATTTGAGCCTTTAATTTCTAAGTATTATGAGGTTTTTGTAAGTTCTAGCAAATATACTGGATATACTGTTAATGCTAAAATAGGAGATTTTTTTGATAAAATGGTTTGTCATGCTTGTGAACCTTATGCAATATTGGGTGCTCCATCTGAAAATATTGGAATGGCAGTTTTTAAAGATGGTACTCTTGTTGGCGAATTAGATGCCATTGAAACATTATCTTTTATGTGTATTAGCAATGATGTTAAAGGATTTCTAATTTCTGTACCAAATCCAAGTGTTGAAAATGCATATATTGATGTTTATATGACACCATCTAAGAGCCCTAAAATAAAAGTTTCTTTGGTTAATGGTTCACCTTATGTCACAATAGATTGTAAATTTTCTGGAAAAATTGTTTCTATGGAAAAAAATGCTAATTATTTAGATTTTAAATCATTATCAGATGTTTCTGATTTATGCAATCGCTATTTAGAGTATATATTTTCAGAATATCTTTACAAAACATCTAAAGATTTTAAATCTGATATTAGTGGTATTGGTAAATATGCTAAAAAATTATTTATGACTTCTGATTCTTTTGAATCTTTTGATTGGTGTGATTCATTTTCAGATTGCTTTTTTGATGTTACTGTAAAGTCTAATGTAAAATCTGCTTCTTTGATTAGTAATTCGTAAAAGGTGTTTTTGGTGGCAAACTCAAAAAACACCTTTTATAAAAAATACAATTTATTTTTCTGTTTTTATTTTAATTTTTTTGGGTGTTTTTTGAGTCTGCCCCTGAAAACACCTCAAAATCAATTTGTCTTAACATTTTGCTAGCTGATTTAACTCTAATTTTAACTTTATCGCCTATTTGATATGTTTTGTTTGTTCTTTCACCTATTAATCTTTTTCGATTTTCATCATAAATAAAATACTCGTCACCTAAATCATCAAATCTTATTAATCCTTCTACAGTATTAGGTAATTCTACAAAAATTCCAAATTGAGTAACAGATGAAACAATACCTTCGTATTCTTCGCCTATTTTTCCCTCCATATATTCGGCTTTTTTCAAATCTTCACTTTCTCTTTCTACTTTTGTAGCTATCTTTTCTCTTTCTGATGATTCTCTTGCTCTGTCTTCTGCTTTTTGCATATAATCTTCAATCCATTTTTCTGGTACATCATAATTATTATCAAGGTATTTTGATATTATTCTATGTATAAACAAATCTGGATATCTTCTTATTGGTGATGTAAAATGGCAATAATATTTACTTGCTATTCCAAAATGTCCTTTATTTTCTGATTCATATTTTGCTACCTTTAATGTTCTTAAAATAAGATTTGATACTACTTTTTCTTCTTCTTTTCCTTTTATTTGTTCTAATATTTTTGAAAATTCTGTTGGATATACTTTTTCATTTGATATTTTTATATTCATTCCAAAATTAAATAAAAATTTATTTAATTCTTTTACCTTGTCAATATCGGGGTCTTCATGTACTCTATAAATAAAAGGTGCTTGCAACCAATAAAATTTTTCTGCTATTGTTTCATTTGCTATAAGCATAAACTGTTCTATTATTTCATTGCTAAAAGATGTTTCATATTTTCCTATGTTTATAACCTTTCCATTTATATCTAAATCTATTTTACTTTCTGGTATATCTAAATTTAAGTAACCTTGTTCCATTCTTCTATTTTTTAATATTGTTGCTAATTCTGCCATTGTTTCAAAGTCTTTTATATATGGTTTGTATCTTTCTAAAACATCTGTATCTGATTTATCTAATATTTTTTGTACATCATGGTAATTCATTCTTTCTTTGACATTTATTATTCCTTTATATACTTCAGATGATACTACTTTTCCTTCTTTGTTTATTTCCATACTACATGATAATGTAAATCTATCCTGACCTGCATTTAAACTGCATAATCCATTTGATAATTCACGTGGTAACATTGGTATGACTCTTCCTAGCATATAAATGCTTGTCCCTCTTATTAGTGCTTCATTATCTAGTAATGAATTTTCTTTTACGTAATGGCTTACATCTGCTATGTGTACATCTAATCTGTAATTTCCATTTTCCATTTTTGTTACTCTTACAGCATCATCTAAATCTTTTGCGTCTTCTCCATCTATTGTAAAAATTATATCTTTTCTATTGTCTATTCTTTTTTGTATGTCTTTTTCCTCTATTTTATCTCCAAATTTTTGTGCTTCTTTTACCACTGGCTCTGGAAATCTTGATGGTAATCTGTATTCTTTTATTAGTGATAACATATCTACTCCAGCTTCATTTGGCTTTCCTAATATTTCTATTATTTTTCCTTCTGCTTTTTTATCATTTTTAGGATATTTCGTTATTTCTACTAATACTTTGTGTCCATTTCTTGCTTTGCCAAAATTTGATTTTGATATAAATATATCTGTACCAAAATTTTTATCATCTGGTACAACAAATCCAAAATTACGGTTGTTTTGAAATGTACCTACTATTGTATCTTTTTCATGTTTTATAATTTTTTTTATTTTTCCCTCTGCTTTTTTTAGTTTGTTTTTTTCTTCCAATATTTCTACTAATACTATATCTCCATTTAATGCATTATTGGTGTTTTCTTTTGATATATATATTTCATCTTCTTCTCCTATATTTACAAATCCGAATCCTTTAGCATTTTTTCTAAAGTTTCCTTCTTTATATTCTTCTTTTATAACCTTATACTTATTTTTGTGATTTTTTCCTATTTTAAACTCTTTTTCTAATTCTGCTATTGCTTCTTGGAATTTTGGATATTCCTTTTTTGGTACTCCTAATATTATTGCTATTTCTTTTGCTTTCATTGGCTTATATTCTGGGTCTTTCATGAATTCTAGTATAATTTCTTCTTTTTTATTCATTTATACTTTTCTCTCCTTGCTTTACATTTTTATTTTTTTATTTAAAAAAGTACAGCGAATTTTTTCGTTGTACTTTTATTTTTAATGTCCGCTTTTGTTCTTATGCTGCTTCATAATTATATTTGTTTATTTGCTTTTTATTTTTTATGCCATATATAATATTCCTAATGCTATTGATAATATTGCAAATAATATAGCTAATATTATTGTCCATCTTTTTTGTTTTCCTTCTTTTGTTCTACCTTTGTTTTTTTCGTAGAAATTGTTTGTTGATGAACCTGTTATTGTTGATGATAATCCTCCATCTTCTTTTGTTTGGATTAATGCTAATATAATCATAGCTATTGCAATTATAAAATATACAACTGTTAATATTGTTTTTGCTATTCCCATTCTTTAATTTTCCTCCCTATATTCCTGTTTGTTTTTCTTGACATATTCTATCATATATTTATTAAAATTGCAAATATTTTAATAATGTTTTTTTAAAATGTTAATAACTCACTTGTCGAAAATGTTAATAAAGGCTAAGAAGTTGTAAGAAACCTCTTAGCTTTTTTATCAATATCTAATTGATTAATTAATTTTAGTACATTCCATCCATTCCTGCACCCATTCCACTATTATTATTTCCACAATTACATTTTTCTTCTGGAACATCTGTTACTATACTTTCTGTTGTTAATACCATAGATGCTATAGAGGCTGCATTTTGTAATGCACTTCTTGTTACTTTTGTAGGATCTACAATTCCAGATTTTTTCATATCTACATATTCTTCTTTACTTGCATCAAATCCTACTCCTACTTCTGATTGTTTAACTTTGTTAACAATTACAGCTGGTTCTAATCCTGCATTTATAGCTATTTGTTTTGCTGGTTCTTCTAATGCTCTTAAAACAATTTTTGCTCCTAATTTTTCTCCACCTTCTAATGTTTCTACAAATTTTTCTACTTCTGGTATAACATCTATTAAAGCTGTTCCTCCACCTGCTACTATACCTTCTTCTACAGCTGCTTTTGTTGCTGATAAAGCATCTTCTATTCTTAATTTTTTATCTTTCATTTCTACTTCTGTTGCAGCTCCAACTTCTATAACAGCTACACCACCTGCTATTTTAGCTAGTCTTTCTTGTAATCCTTCTTTATCATAGCTACTTGTTGTTTCTTCTATTTGTGTTTTTATTTGTTTTACTCTGTTAGCTATTTTTTCTTTTTCTCCCATTCCATCTACAATTATTGTATTTTCTTTTTGTACTTTTACTTGTTTTGCTCTTCCTAATTGTTCAATTTGTACATCTTTTAATTCTAATCCTAAATCTGATGTTATAACTTCTCCTCCTGTTAATATTGCTATGTCTTCTAACATTGCTTTTCTCTTATCTCCAAATCCTGGTGCTTTTACTGCTACTACATTTAAAACTCCTCTTAATTTATTTAGTACTAATGTTGATAATGCTTCTCCTTCTATATCATCACATATAATTACTAATTTTCCTGATTGTTGCATTAGTGCTTCTAGTAGTGGTAATATTTCTTGTATATTGCTTATTTTTTTATCTGTTATTAATATATATGGATTTTCAAGTATTGCTTCCATTTTGTCTGTGTCTGTTACCATATATGGTGATACATATCCTTTGTCAAATTGCATTCCTTCTACTACATTTAGTTCAGTATTTGATGTTTTTGATTCTTCTATTGTTATAACTCCATCTTTTGATACTTTTTCCATTGCTTCTGCTATTAAGTCTCCAACTTCTTGATTATTGGCAGATATACTAGCAACTCTTGCTATATCTTCTTTTCCGTTTACATCTGAGCTTATTCCTTTTAGTGCTTCAACTGCTACTTTTACAGTTTTATCAATTCCTCTTTTCATTGCCATTGGATCTGCTCCTGCTGCTACATTTTTTACTCCTTCTTTTATCATGCTTTGTGCTAAAACTGTTGCTGTTGTGGTTCCATCTCCTGCTACATCATTTGTTTTTTCAGATACTTCTTTTACTATTCTTGCTCCCATGTTTTCAAATTTATCTTCTAATTCTATTTCTTTTGCTATTGTTACACCGTCATTTGTAATTAATGGTGCTCCAAAACTTTTATCTAATACTACATTTCTTCCTTTTGGCCCTAATGTTACTTTTACAGTATCTGCTAATTTGTTAACTCCTTCTAATAAAGATTTTCTAGCTTCTTCACCAAATTTTATTTGTTTTGCCATTTTATATCAATCCTTTCTTTTATAATTTTTCTTATTTATTTTTTAGCTTTATATTTTTTATTTGTTTAAAATTTCTTATTTTCTTAAATATTTATAATTGATTACATATATAATTTTATTCTACTATTGCTAATATATCGTCTTGTTTTACTATTAAATATTCTTCTCCTTCGTATTTTACTTCTGTTCCTGAGTATTTACTAACTATTATACTGTCTCCTTTTTTTACGTTCATTTCTTCCATTTTTCCGTCTACTTTTTCTCCTGGTCCTACTTCTATTACTTCTGCAATTTGTGGTTTTTCTTTTGCTCCACTTGCTAATATTATTCCACTTTTTGTTGTTTCTTCTCCTTCTTTCATTTTTATTAATACTCTACTTCCTAATGGTTTAATCATTTTTAATCACATTCCTTTCTTAAATTTTTGCGTACAAACAAAGACGCGGACTTTAAAATGTTCTAAATAGTGCAAATGTTATTGATGTTTGCTTTTGTTCTGTATTGCTTTAATATTAGCACTCTTTTTGTTTGACTGCTAATAATATATACCCTATTTTTTTCATTGTCAAGTGCTTTTTTTATTTTTCACAAAACTTTCACAATTAAATTTTATTTTTGTTTTTACTAAATATTACTTTATAGCAGATTTTCTTATAATAAAACAAAAACAAACTTTAATAACATTTGTAGAAAATTCAAAGAACTTTTCTATAATATAGAAAAAGCTCAGAATTACTCTGAGCTAAATCTTGAGATCAATATGCCATTGTTGCCACATAAGGACGTTTTCCTTTAGACTTGATAAAACCTATATATGTTACTATTTCTTGCAAATATTTAACATATATTGGGTCTGCATATTCATTTTTTAAAGTTGCCTCTACAGCTATGCCATTGAGTTCTCCTATACCTACGATAACTCTTTGTTTGCTTGCAATTTCTGTAGGTGTATCACTTAGATACCAGTCTTCTGTGACTGCTTCTACAATCATAGCACTTTTATTTGCTACAGACTTTCGCAATTTTCTTATTGCTTTTGATTTGAGAGTTCCCGCTTTGTTATATTCTTTGAACACAGCTTCCAAATCTTCTGGAAGCATCGTCCGTACAATCAATGGGTTGCCTTTTAACGCAACAAAATACATTTTTTCACCAGTATTTACATCTGTTGCATAAATGTCACCTTCGTTCCATTCAATCTGTCTGAAGTTTTCCTTGTTGCTATTTTTGTTGCCATGTTTTCTTTTTGCCATTTCTCTTTTGACCTCCAATAAAATTATTTTACAATTATATTATACTACATAATTCCTTATAATTCAAATTTTATTTTTGGAAATTATAGTTTTGGTAAAACCATGACATATAATCAAATGCACTTAAGGTCTGTGGTAAATCATAATTTACACCTTGTGTGTCTACTGTAATTGATGTTACTACTGGTGGATTTACTGGTGTACTAACTTCTGATGTAGAACTTGAGCTATCTTTAACTTCATCATCTTTTGCTTTAACTTCAATCTCTTCTATTTTATGTACAACATCCATTCCTTCTGTTACTCTTCCTATTGCAGTATATAATCCATTTAATCCTGTGTTTTCTTTTGTCATTATAAAGAATTGTGAATTACCAGAATTGTATGATTCTTCTTTTAAATCTGATGAGTATTGTGTGTAATCTGCTCTTGCTACACCTACAACTCCTTCTTCAAATTTAATTTTATTGTTTACTCCGTTTGCTACAAATTCTCCTTTAATTCCATATTCTTTATCTTCTCCACCATCTTTTAAGTTACTTAGTTTTGCACCTGTTGATCCATCTCCATCTTTAGTTCCTGCTTGTATCATAAAGTCTTTTACTACTCTATGGAATTTAGTTCCATTATAAAATCCTCTGTTAGCTAAGTTTACTATATTTGCTACATTTTCTGGTGCTTGATCTGGATATAATTCCATTTTTACTGTTCCAAACCCCTCTACTTCCATTGTTAGTATTGGATTTTTAACTTCCATAGTTGCTTTTTTAAAATATCCATATCCTATAATTCCTATTAAAACTATAATAGCTATTGCTATTACTATCCATATAATTGTTTTTATTTTTTCTTTCATTTTTTCAATTCCTTTCTTTTTTATAAAGCTTTTTATTTTTAATTTTTGTATTATTTCTTTCATATCTAATTATACAACAATATTGTCAAATACAAATTGTTCTTGCATTCTTCTTAATGATTGTTTTATTGTTCTTGCTCTTACCTCTCCGATTCCATCAACTTCATCTAAACTTTCTATATCTGCAGCTAGTATATGTTGAAATGACTTATATGATAATACTAAATTTTCTACAATATTACTTGGCATTCTTGGAATTTTGCTTAATATCCTATATCCTCTTGTATATACTCCTACTTCATCATAATTGTCAAAGTTTTCATATCCCAGTAATTTTGCAACTGTGACTTGTTTTGTTAATTCTTCATAAGGTATTTCTGATAGTTCTTCCATAACTGTTTCTGGTGTTTTTTTCTTTTTAGTTACTGCTAAATAGTCTTTTATTATTAGGTGTTCTTCTTTTTCAACTCCACCTATTAATTCTTCTAATTGCATTTTTACAAGTCTGCCGTCATTACCTAGTTCATAAATCTGACTTTGTATATCTTCTACAATTCTCATTACCATTTCTGCTCTTTGTATTGCTACTATTACATTTTCTAATGTTACAATATCATTAAATTCATATTCATTTAATATACTTAGCTTATTATCAAACACTTTTTTATATCTTTCTAATGTTTGTACTCCTTGATTTGCTTTATTTAATACTACATCTGTGTCTTCTAATATATATCTATCATTACCTTTAAATATTGTTATTATGTTTCTTCTTTGTGATATACTTATAACAAGTTCTCCTGTTTGTTTTGCTGTCCTTTCTGCAGTTCTATGTCTTGTTCCTGTTTCTCTTGTTTCTATTTCTCTTGATGGTATTAATTGTGCATTTGCAAATAGTATTCTTTTTAAATCTCCACTTAATATTATTGCTCCATCCATTTTAGCCAATTCATATAATTTTGATGAACTATATTCTTCATTTATTGCAAATCCACCATCTACAACTTCTTTTATTATTTCATTATTGTCTGTTATTAATAACAAAGCCCCTGTTTTAGCTCTTAAAATATTTTCTAATCCATCTCTTATTGGTGTTCCTGGTGCTATCATTTTTAAAATTTCTGTAATTGGATTTTCTGTCTTTTTTCTCAAGTTTTGTTTACCTCCTTCTCCAAATATACTAAAACATTTTATATTTTAAATTTTTACTTATATATGTCTACATATTTTCAAAATTTTTAATATATTACATTATAAATTTTAAATTATTTCTATTTTTCTTAATGCCTCTTTTACATCTTTCACACCTATTATATCTAATTTGAAATTATCTTTCAAGAGTTTTTTGTTACTTTCTGGAATTATACATTTTTTAAAACCTAATTTTTCTGCTTCCTTTATTCTTTTTTCTATCATATTTACTCTTCTAACTTCTCCTGTTAAGCCTACTTCCCCTATTATTACACAATCTTTTGATATTGGTTTGTTTTTATAAATTGATGCTACTACTGTTATAATTCCTAAATCTATTGATGGTTCATTTATTCTTAATCCTCCTACAACATTTACATATACATCTTGAGATCCTAAACTTAGACCTGTTTTCTTCTCTATAACTGCAATTAAGATTGCTAATCTATTAAAGTCTATACCATTTGCTGTTCTTTTGGGAAAACCATATATACTTTGTGTTGTCAAAGCCTGTAATTCTACAAGCATTGGTCTTGTTCCTTCCATACAAGCAACAATGCATGAACCTGCTGGATTATCTTCTCTTTCTGAAATTAGTACATCTGATGGATTTGTTATTTCACACATTCCTTCTTCTCTCATTTCAAACATTCCTATCTCATTAGTTGAGCCAAAACGATTTTTTACACCTCTTAAAATTCTGTATGAAAAATATCTTTCCCCTTCTAAATATAGTACAGTATCTACCATGTGTTCTAACACTCTTGGTCCTGCTATGTTTCCCTCTTTTGTTACATGGCCTATTATTATTGTTGTTATATTTCTCGACTTACATATTCTCATTACTTGTGATGTTATTTCTCTAACTTGGCTTACACTTCCAGCTGCTGCAGTTAATTCGTCTGAATACATTGTTTGGATTGAATCTATTATTACAAGTTTTGGATTTACTTCTATTATTGCTTCATTTACTATGTCTATATCTGTTTCCCCTAAAAACAAAATATCTTCATTGTTTATTCCGTAATCTATCTGCTCTTAATTTTATTTGTTCTGCTGACTCTTCACCAGATACATATAATACCTTTCCTTCTCCTTTTACTTTATTACATATTTGTAATATCAATGTTGATTTTCCTATTCCTGGTTCTCCTCCTAGTAAAATTAGTGAGCCTTTTACTAGCCCTCCTCCTAGTACTCTGTCTAATTCGTCAAATCCTGTAGATGTTCTTATGGTTTCCTTTGCTTCATACGTATTTAATTTTTGTGGTTTTGTTTTTTCTTTTTGTATTGTTCCACTTTTGTTTTTGCTTTCTACTACTTTTTGTTCAAAAAAGCTGTTCCAACTGTTACAGGCTGGACATTTTCCTAACCATTTTCCTGATTCGTATCCACATTCATTACATACAAATACTGTTTTATTTTTCATTTCTGCCACATCCTAACTTTATATTTGTTCTTTATTGATAATACGAAAAAAGTATAGCATACTTTTATAAAAATTGCTATACCCTTTTATTTTTCATATACTATTTTAGATTATAATTGTTTGATAACTTAATAGAAATGTTATCTTTCTATTTTCCGAATGTTACTTCTTGAAATAAAAAGTCATGTACTTTTTCCCATGTAATTTCTTGGTGTAAAAATTCATTAATTTCATCTTCTACTTTTTGTTGTGCTGGTGTTAATTCAACTTTGATTTCTTTGTTCCAATCAATTTCTTGTAACCAGAATGCTTTGAATTTGCTCCAGAAACCTTGTTTTACTGGTAAATCTTTTCTTCTGATTGTTCCAGCATTTTCTCCATAGTTTCCTATGTTACCAATATTTCCTGCTTGTTCTCCATTATTGCTATCGAATTGTACGCCTCCAAAAACTCCTGTTACTTTATTTTCTTTTCCAAATTCAGCCATTTTTATACCATTCCTTTCTTACTAAAGGTTTTTGTAAAGTTATTTTTAACTTTTCATCCTTTGTATTTATTTAATGTCTTTTCTTATTTATACTATATTTAGACAATTTTATCAAGTATTTTGTATGTTTTTTATATTATTTTTTTGTTACAGGCATATTACATTTTTATTACATTTTTTCTGCGTTTTTTCGTAAAAAACTATGGACTTTTTATTTTTTTTATGATAATATATGTAAGTATTCATTAATTGCCGGTGTGCTGGAATTGGTAGACGGGGCAGACTCAAAATCTGTTGTCAGCAATGGCGTGTGGGTTCGAGTCCCACCACCGGCACCAAACATCTTAAGCACTGCTATATTGGTAGCAGTGCTTATTTATAATTATTTTTCTTCATACACAATAACATCTTTTATGATAAGCTTAGAAAAATCATTATTTTCATCTTCAAATTTCGCAATATGAAATGTATTAGATTTTTTAAACTTCTTTTCAAATTTTGTTAGTTCAATCATAACTTTGTTAGAAAAATCCATTCCTACTGGAAGTGTTTTATTTTTATTATTGCAATAAATTATATTAGTAAATCCTATAACACTATCGCCTTTTTTTAAATTTATTTTATATAAATTTATCTCTTTTCCTTCTTTATTACATGCTTCAATAATTTCTTCTTGTGGATTTAGGTTAAATGTATTAAATTCATTTTCATCAATTTTTTCATCATTTATTGCTTTGTATATTATTGCATCTTCTGGTGCTTTAACACTTTCAAATCCATCTTTTATTATTTGTATAATTTTTTCTAAAGTTATTTTAAATCCTAATTGTTTTGTCATTTTATTGATTTCCAAAATTTCAAATTTATTTCTTGATGTCTCTCTATATTTTTGATTTCCTATTTTTTTGGTTTTTGAATCTTCTTCAATTATATTGTCAAATATATCAAATTCTTCTGTTAATCCGCTTTCTTCTTCTTTTAGCTCTTTTTTTAGTTCTTTTAATTCTGTTTCTATATCTTTTGGTATAACTGTATTTGTTATTAATTTATTAAGTAATGGTAAAGTTCTTGTAGTTGATATATATATACCATCCATTTCTTCAGATGTTAATACTTTACGTTGCATTCTGTCTAAATCTTTTGCAAATTGTTCAAAATCTTCTGAATAGTCAAATACTTTTTCTATTTTTTTTACTATTCCTACTTCCTCTTCTTCTCCTTCTGGTAAAACAGAAATTTCGTCTTTGTTACTATATTTCCAAAATTCAAAAATACTTCTTTTATGATTGTCTATTTCTTCTATAAATTTAGTTGCATTTTCTATCTTTTTAGCCATATTCTTATTTTTAAGTTTTATCGCATTTATGTCCATTACTACATTTTTTAATTCATTTTCTATTTTTTGTAATTCTCTATAACTTTCTATTACTTCTTCAATAGTACAATTCTTTTTTAATTTTAAATTTCTATTTTCTTTATCACTTAATTCGCTATAATTTTTTTCTAATTCTGCTTGTTTTTCTCTCATTGCAAATTTCTTTTCTTTTTGCTTTCTTCTTGCTTTTAATATTTCTGATAAACTTCCTGTTAATATGTTATCATCATTTAGGTCATCTTTATAATTAATGCTACTTTCTTCATTTTTCTTTTTATTTTTTTTGTTATATTTAAAGAAATATTTGAATTTTCCAAAAAATGTTTTTTTACATTCTAAAAATGTTGATATTTGTTTTTCTTTTTCTAAATATTCTATTTCTTGTACTGCTGCTATTTGTTTTAAATCTGCAAGACGTCTTTTATATTGATCTATTTTTTCAATTGTATCATCTTTTAAACTTTCACTTACTGCATATTGAGATTTTATAAAATTTGCCATATCATTATATCTAATTTTACGTTCATCACAATAAAATTGTAAGATTCCATTTTGATCAATATCTGTTGTAAAAGTAAAATAATTAGGTAATTCTGTTTGTAATATAAACATTGCTTTTAATAGTTTATAAAAATGGTTAGCTTCTACTTGATTTTCTAATATTACTTTATATACTGATTTTATTTTTCCATATATATATGTTTCTCCTACTATATATATACTTGGTTCTTCTTGTTTGTTATATACTTCATAAATATATGGCCATTCTTTTGCAAACAATTCTAGGTAATTGCCAATATCTTTGAATTCACTTTTTTTAAAGTAATTTCTTGAATAATCAACTCCACTAATCGGTGCATAAATAAAGCTTTTTGATTTATTTTCTAATTTCTTTTTTAATAAATAGAAAAAAGCTGTATAATTTGTATCTCCTGTTGGTACCAACATAAAATATCTATCTGTGTTTTCTGCATAATAAATTTGCCATAAATAATTATTTTCATATTTTACTCTAAATGGTACATTTTTTGATAATTTTTGTTGTTCCTTTTCTAGTTTTTCGAGATCTTCTAGTGATAATTGTTTTAACATATTCAAAAATATAGAATGCCTTATACTACTTTCTTCGCTTTGATTGTCTAAAAAAGCTATTAAAGGTGTGGCTTTTCTATACTTTTCTTCTAATTCATCTAGTCTATTTGTTGGTGTTAATAATATAGAAATTTTACTAACTGGTATGTATCTATATTGTTTATATTGGTTTTCATCATAATCTCGTGGAACACGATAATTTAATGGCTGTTCTTCCTGTAAATTTGGAGATATATTATCTAATGATAATCCTATATATTTTAATTTTTCTTCAATTTCTGGTTCTAAGTTAACTTTCTTTTTTCTTGCCACTTTTATTGCTCCTTCCTACTTTTCAAAAATGTCATAAAAAGTTTTAAATTCATAGCCTTGACTTGCAAAATAATCTATTATTTCTGGTAATTTTTCTGCTGTAACCTTTTTAGCTTGTGCATCATGCATTAATACTATCAAACTATTTTTTCCGTGAGATGTTTCTTTTATTCTTTTCATGATATATTCTGGTGTTGGATTATTTGTTTCTGCATCTCCTGATAAGCAATTCCAATCAATATTATATATGTCATTTTGATTTAATAATTCTTTTGCTTGTTTTTTTATATCTGCATATTTTCCACCTACATATCCTCCTGGAAAACGAAATAAATGTGAATTAAATTCTGGTATACCTATTGCATTTTTTACTATTTCATTTGTTTTGTTAAATTCTTCTAAAACTGTTTCTGGTGATGTATATATTGATGAATATACATGTGAGTATCCGTGGTTAGCAATATAGTGTCCTTGTTCATACATCTTTTTTATCATATCTGGATTATGTTCTGCATTACTTCCTAAAACGAAAAAAGTTGCTTTTACTCCTTTTTCATTTAATGTTTGTAATATTATTGATGTAACAGTTGATGGCCCATCATCAAATGTTAAAAATACTCTTTTATTTTCTGAATGATAAATTGTTTCAAAATTTTGCTTTCCTTTTTCAGTAATCTGTACTAAGTTTTCTCTCTTTTTTTTCTCTTCTGCTTCTTTTTTTTCTTCTTCTATTCTTTTCTGTTCTTTGCTGTATTCTATAGCTTGTTTTTCATATTCTTTTGCTTGTTTTTGAATCTTTATACTACTTATTGCTTTGTTAGCTGTAAATATAAGTATGAATAACAATATAATTAATATTATCATTATTTTAGTTTTTTTTCTTCTATTTATCATTTCTTGTTGTTTAAGTGTTCTCATGCTATAAATTTGTTCATCTGCTTTCATTTTATTTCCTTTCTTTTTACTAATCATTTTGTAAAAAAACTATATTAATTACTGCTTTATTTTTTAATTTTGCCGTTTACTTTACAAAGAACTTCAATAAATCCCTACTGAAGTTCTTTTGTAAAATCAATTTTATTTTATTTTCTATTTTAAAAATTCATTTGAAACAATTGTTATTTTGTTAATTAGTTTTGTATTTTCATCAAATGCCATAGCTATTGTAAATTTAGCATTTTTATATTCTTCTAAAACCTTTTTTATTTCAGCTGTTTTTTCAGCATTACTACTCTTTCTTTTTATATCTAGCATCATTCCACGTAGCTTTTTACTTGATCCTTCTTTTTCTTCATAAAAAATTTGTGCATCTTCAAAACAATCTTGAATTGTATCTAATAATTGATTTATATTTGTTACATCTACTTCTTTACCTATGAAAAATGTTAACTGTGAATTAAATCTATTTCTTTCTGCTTCTGTTACAACTTCCTCTTGTCTTTGTTCAAATTTTATTTCACTTTCTCTTAATATTAGTAAATCCTTTAACATGCTATTTATGTCTTCTAATTTTACTTTTTCTAATGTGTTCCTTGCCATGTCATCTATTCTGTTTTGGGCAACTTCAACAATTTTCTTAGCTTGTTCTTGGCTTAAATCATTTAATTTTATATTATTTGCATCTGATAGTTTTATTTGATTCTCAAATTCTTCTACACAGGTTATATATTGATTAATTTTTATCTCTGCTATATTTCCATCAACAGTATAAGATACTTTATAATTATTGTCTATTTTATCTTCTTCTTTATTTTGAACTACTTGAATTTCAAATTTCTTTTCTTCTGTTCCATCTGTATTGTTGGTATATTGAATTCCTATATTTTGTGAATTATCTGTTACTTTTCTTTCTATTTTTATGTTATTTTCTACTGTTTTATTATCTAGTTTTTGTACAAAACTTATTTGATATAATTCTTTATTTAATGTGTCTAATGTTAAACTTTCTGTAGGTGTTTTTATAACTGTTTTTATTGTTTGTCCATCTTGCTCATATACTGTTATTTCTACTTCTTCTTCACCTATATTATTATTTTTTATATCATTTAGTTTTTCATCTATTAGATTTATAAAAATTTCTCTTAAGTTTTTGTCTTGGTTGTATAAATTATATGTATCTAAATTTGATTGAAGAGTATCTAATTTTCCTAAAATTATTTCATCTTTTTCTATTCTTTCTAAAAGTGTTATAATTAGGCTATTAAATTTTTCTTTACTTTGTTTTAGTGTATATGCATTTGCTTTATATGTGTTACCATTTACAACTACATTTTGATTTGATTTTTTTTCATAGTTACCTTTTTCTGTATTTTGTTCTAATATTGATGTATATGTACTTGAAATAACTTGCATTTCATCTGGTGTAAAATCAATAAAATCAGATAGTTTTAATTGATTATACATATTTTGAATAATATTTAAGTTCTTTTTTGATATTCCAGTTAATAATTCCAAATCATCTAAGTTTTCGTTTTTAGCTGATATAAATTGTTGTATTCCATCTAATCTTATTCCATATTCTTCTCCGTCTTGTAAATATTCAAATCTAGCTAAGTCTGCATTTTCAAATACTATTCTAGCGTTTTGGTAATTATAATTTTCGCTTTTGTTTGTTTGACCTGATATATCTATTTCTGCTTTATTGACTGTATTTGACATATTATTATTGCTGTCTTTATATGACATCGTTGCTTTTAAATTTCCTGTTATTTTTTTGTTATTTGTTGCTCCGCATTATTTCTTTTGGTTTTTTTTTCGCCATTTCGTCTATTATATTAATATTTTGTGCTATATATTTTTCAAATAATTTATTTTTTGGTTTAAACATATCTGTTGTAAAATATAATGCTATTAATATTCCTATAATTATTACAATTGGCACACTAATTGATATTATCATTATTAGTTGTCTTTTTTTCTTTGTTATCATACCTTTCCTCCTCTTCACTTTTGTACATTCATATTATAACTTCTTTTTTTATTTAATTCAATAGAATTTTAAAAATTATTAGTGTTTTGATTTTGAATAAAATGTTCCTTTATTCTAATAAACTTTATTTTTTTGTTATCTGTTTATACTATATTCTTTGTTTTACTGCTTCATATACTACAATACCTGTAGATACAGAAGCATTTAATGATGTAACTTTGCCTTTCATTGGTATTTTAACTAAGAAATCACAATTTTTCTTTACTTTTTCACTCATTCCTTGTCCTTCATTTCCAATAACTATTCCTAATGGTCCTTTTAAATCTTGATCATAATAATAGTTTTTAGCATCAATATCTGTTCCACAAATCCATAATCCATTGTCTTTTAATTTTTGTATACTATCTGAAATATTTGTAACTCTGGCTATTTTAATATGTTCAACAGCACCTGCTGATACTTTGCTTACTGTGCTATTTACACTTGCTGCTCTTCTTTTTGGAATTATTATTCCATGAACTCCTGCTGTTTCTGCTGTTCTTATTATTGAACCTAAATTATGAGGATCTTCTATTCCATCTAGTATTAATATAAAAGGATCTTCATTTTTTATTTTTGCATTTTCTAATATATCTTCTATTTCGCAATATTCAAATGGAGGTACTATTGCTATTACACCTTGATGGTTTGGCGTTTGTGCCATTTGTGCCATTTGCTTTTTATCTTTTTCAACTATTATTACATTTCTCTCTTTTGCCATTGCCAATATCTTATTTATTGAACCATGCCTTTCTCCTTTTGTTACAAATATTTTATTTATATCTTTTTGACTTTCTAGTAATTCTATAACTGAATTTCTACCTTCTATTTGGTCATCATATATTTTTTCTTCTTTTTTATCATATTTTTTATTAAAATTCTCTTTCATAATTAACCCTTTCACTTTTTTATTAATGTTCTGTGTATGTAACCTCATTTTAAGTTAAAGTTAACACAGCTAAAATTGTAATTATTCCTTTTTTCTTTTTTGATTGAAAAATAATTAAATTTTGGCAAGGCAACTTTTATTTAAAAGGCAAGGGCGCATACTCAATGTATGTAACCGCGTTTTAAATGAAAGTTAACGCAGCCAAAATTGTAATTATTTTTCAATCTACTATTCATCATCTAACTTAAGAACAGACAAAAACGCCTCTTGAGGAACCTCCACATTGCCAATCTCACGCATCTTCTTCTTACCACGTTTCTGCTTCTCAAGCAATTTCTTCTTTCTAGTAACATCCCCACCATAGCACTTAGCAAGAACATCTTTCCTCATAGCAGAAATAGTCTCTCTAGCAATAATCTTACCACCAACAGCTGCCTGAATAGGAATTTTAAACAATTTTCTAGGAATTTCCGTTTTCAACTTTTCAACCATTTTTTTGCCTCTCTCATAGCTTCTATCCTTATGTAAAATAAAGCTAAGAGCATCAACTTGCTCATTATTTATATAAATATCCAATTTAACTAAATCAGATTTTCTATACTCCTTAAACTCATAATCAAAAGATGCATACCCTTTAGTCTTAGATTTTAAATTATCAAAGAAATCATAAATAATTTCATTAAGTGGCATCTCGTAAATAAGAGTAACCCTATTTTCATCTAAAAACTGCATATCAATATAAATTCCTCTTCTTTTTTGACAAATGTCCATTACATTTCCAACATATTCTTTTGGTAAAAAGATATTTGCTGTCACAAAAGGTTCTTCTATATATGAAATTTCTTGAGGAGTAGGTAATTCTGTTGGATTATATATTTCTAAAATTTCACCTGTTGTTTTATGTACTTTATATATAACAGAAGGTGCTGTTGTTATAAGACCTAAATCAAATTCCCTATCTAATCTTTCTTCTATTATTTCTAAATGTAATAGTCCCAAAAATCCACATCTAAATCCAAAACCTAGTGCTGCTGATGTTTCTGGTTCATATACTAATGCTGCATCATTTAATTGTAATTTTTCTAATGCAATTTTTAGGTTTTCATAGTCACTTCCATCTACTGGATATAATCCACAATATACCATTGGTGTTACTTTTTTATATCCTGCTAATGCTTTTTCTGCTGGTTCATTTCTTAAAGTTACTGTATCACCTACATGTATATCTGATAAATTTTTTATACTTGCTGCTATATAACCTACTTCTCCTGCTTTTAAGATGTTTGTTGGCATGTATGACCCTGGAACAAAATATCCTACTTCAGCTACAGTATAAGTTTTATTTGTTGCCATTAGCAGAATTTCATCTCCAACTTTTACATTTCCATCTATTACTCTAACATAAGCAACTGCACCTTTATAATTATCATAATAAGAGTCAAATATTAAGCACTTTGTTTTTGAGTTCACATCACCATCTGGAGCTGGTAAATCTGTTACTATTTTTTCTAATACTTCTTCTACATTCAATCCCGATTTTGCAGAAATACAAGGTGCATCCATTGCTGGAATGCCTATGATATCTTCTATTTCTTTTTTTACTTCATCTGGTCTTGCATTTGGTAAATCTATTTTATTTATTACAGGTAGTACTTCTAAATTATTGTCTATTGCTAAATATACATTTGCTAATGTCTGCGCTTCTACTCCTTGACTACTATCAACTACCAAAACTGCTCCATCACATGCGGCTAAACTTCTTGAAACTTCATAATTAAAATCTACATGTCCTGGTGTATCTATTAAATTAAATGTATATTCGTTTCCATCTTTTGCTTTATGCTTCATTCTTACCGCTTGTGATTTTATTGTTATTCCTCTTTCTTTTTCTATTTCCATATTATCTAAAACTTGGCTTTCCATTTCTCTTTTTGATAGAACACCTGTAAGTTCTATTAATCTATCTGCCAATGTTGATTTTCCATGATCTATATGTGCTATTATGCTAAAGTTTCTTATATATTTTTGGTAGTCATTTTGCATTTAACTTTTCATTCCTTTCAATGTTTTATAAATTATTGGATAATAGTATGTTTTTTTCTTATAACTTTTTATATTATTTCTTAAGTTCTACTACTGTAACACCCATTTCTCCTTCTCCAAAAGTTCCCATTCTATATGATTTTACAGCTGGGTCTTTTTTTAGCATTTGGTGTATTCCTGCTCTTAATTTTCCTGTTCCTTTTCCATGTACAATTCTAACTGTTTGAAGATGTGCTAATATGCTATCATCTAAAAACTTTTCAACTACAAATCTGGCTTCTTCTACATTCATGCCTATTACGTTTATTTCTGTTTTTGCATTTCTGGTTTTATTTATTTTTGTGTAATTTTGTGAAATATTATTTTGCTTTTTTGGTTCTATGTCTTTTATAATTCTTAAATTTTGAATTTGTACTTTCATTTTTAAACTTCCAATTTGAACTAATACTTGTTCATCTTTAGACACATTTGATATTACTGTTCCTTGTTGTCCTAAATTTTCTACATATACTGTTATTCCTGGTTTTACTTGTTCTTTTTTTGTATCAATATTTTGCGTTTTTGTGTTTAACTCTTGATTTTGTTCTTTTATGTCTTTGTTTAATTTATTGCGTAAATTGTTTAGCTTTTTATTTGCATCTATATTTGCTTCTTTTTCTATTGTTTTCATTTTTCTTATTATTTCATTTGCTTCTTCTTTTGCCTCTAAAATAATATTGCGAGCTTCTATTTTTGCTTTTTGTATTTTTTCTTGTTCTGTTTCTAATGATTCTATAAAATTTTGTTTTAATTTTTCTTTTAAATTTTTAACTTCTTTTAAATTTGTTTCTATTTCTTGTTTTTCTACTTCAATTTTTCTTTTATCTTCATATAGTTGTTTCATTAGTTCTTCAAAATCTATTTCATCTTGATATAGTCTTTTTTTTGATTTTTCTATTATTTCTTCTCTTAATCCTAGTTTTTTACTTATTTCAAAAGCATTACTTTTTCCTGGTATTCCTACTAATAAGTGATATGTAGGTGTTAGAGTTTCTACATCAAATTCTACTGATGCATTTTGGAAGCCTTTTGTTACCATTGCATATTTTTTTAACTCTTGATAGTGTGTTGTTGCAATTGCTAATACTCCTTTTTCTTTTAAATATTCTAATATACTTATTGCTAATGCTTGTCCTTCTACTGGATCTGTTCCAGATCCTAATTCATCAACTAATACAAGTGTATTATTATCTGAGTTTTCTACTATATTTACAATGTTTTTCAGATGTGCAGAAAATGTACTAAGTGAAGCTGTTATACTTTGATCATCTCCTATATCGGCAAAAATCTTTTTAAATACTCCTATACTTGAAGTTTCTTTTGCTGGTATATGTAAACCACTACATGCCATACATGTAAGCAATCCCACTGTTTTTAATGTTACTGTTTTTCCTCCTGTATTTGGTCCTGTTATTAATAACATCTGATATTCTTTTCCTAAAGTTAATGATATTGGTACTGCTTTTTCATAATCTATTAAAGGATGTCTTGCTTGTTCTAATATTATTTGTTTATTTTCATTTATTTTTGGTTCATTTCCTTTTATCTCTTTTGAATATCTCGCTTTTGCAAATATAAAGTCTAATTTTTTTAAGTTAGCTATATCTTCTTCTATTTCTAATGTATATGGATAAAACAAACCTGAAAGTTCTGCTATTATTTTTTCTATTTCTATGCTTTCTTCTATTTTTAAATTACTTATTTGATTATTCATTTCAAATATTGCAATTGGTTCTATAAATACTGTTGAACCTGAACTTGATACATCATGTATAAATCCTTTTACTTGTGAACGATATTCTTCTTTTACTGGTATTACATATCTTTCATTTCTTATTGTTATTACATTTTCTTGAATAAATTTAGAATAATTTGATGAATGTATCATACTATTTAATTTTTGTCTTATTTCTTGTTCTATATTTTTTAGTTTTTTTCGTATATTTTGTAATTGTTTTGAAGCTTTGTCATCTAATGTATATTCATCTATTACACTATTTTCAACTTTTTCTATAATTCCTTTATTTGTATATAATTTGTTAAAAATTGGTGCTAAATTTTGATATTCTTCTAAGTTCAAAAAGTCTTGATTTATATATTTTTTTAGTATTTCACTTATTTTTAATATTTTTGTTAAATTTATTATTGATTTTAATGATAGTATTCCTTCTGTTTTTATTATTTTTATTTCTTCTTCATTTTCTTCAAATTCTATTGCTGGTGGTGTACTACATCTATAGATTAAATTTACAGCTTCTGTTGTTTCTTCCAATCTTTTTCTTATTTCATGTATTTCTATATATGGTTTTAGCTCTAATGCCTCTTTTTTTGATGCCTCTAAATGGCAATATGAAGCTAATTTTTCTAATATTTTATTATATTCTAATTTTTCTAAATATTCCATTTTACTTTGCATCCTCCTTAAGACATAATTTTAAAATATTTTTATACTTCTAAATCTATTATTATTTCTTTGCTTTCTCCTAATTTTATTTTTTCATATTTTACTCCACATTCGTCAAATAGTCTTCTTGATGCTATATTGTTTTCTGAGTTTGCATATTTATCTGATAAATATATTATATGTTTTATTCCTGATTGAATTATTATTTTTGCACATTCATTACATGGAAATAGGTCTACATATATTTTTGCATTTTCTAAATCTTTTTTGCTTCCTCTGTAATTTAATATCGCATTCATTTCTGCATGACATACATATGGATATTTTGTTTCTAAATTTTCTCCTTCTCTTGCCCATGGAAATTTGTCGTCATCAAATCCATTTGGTGCTCCATTATATCCTATTGATAATATTCTGTTATCATTACTTACTATACATGCTCCTACTTGTGTTGATGGATCTTTACTTCTTTTTGATGATAATTTTGCTATTGACATAAAATACTCGTCCCAACTTATATAATCTGCTCTTTTTTTATTCATTTTTATTGCTCCTTTTGTTCTAAAATAATATACTTCATTCTTAAAATTCATTGACTTTTAATCATTAATAGCGTATAATAAAAATATGAAAAGGAAAACCACAAACGTGGCTTGCCACCTGATATGTAAAAAACACATCTATAGCGTCAAATTTACAGATGTGTTTTTTATTATTGTTTATTTGCTAAAAATTATAATAAATATAATCAAGGCAAATACTATAATAGTTTCAACACTTAAGCTAAATAAAAGTAATTTTATTATTTCCAATAAAATATATTCTATCATAGCACCACCTCCTTGCTCACAACATAAGTTGTGGATATGGTGGCAAACCTCATCTGCTATTCTCCTTTTCATGATAGACAGTATATCATATATATTATTAAAAATCAACATATTTTGTAAAAACAAATTTTCGCTTTTAAACTATATACATAATTTCATTATTTGGAAAATATTTTTTCATTTGTTCTCTTAAAAAATTTTCTCCATCTTTTCTAATACCTATTTTATACATATACTTTCCTTTTCCTCTACCTGTCATTAAATCTTTATTATACAAATTTATTGCATTAGGAAATGCTTCTTCATTGATTTTTGTATGAACAAAACTATATGTCATAAAAATAATTTCAAAAAAAGCATCTTTTTTTACTTTTTCTGTAAGATTTTCTGATAATTGTTTTATTAATTCAGAATATAATTCTTTCCAATTTTCCACCATAATTACTGGTGCTATTAAAATTCCAACTTTATATCCCGCTTCTTTTAATTTATTTATTGCTTCTATCCTTCCTTTTAATCTTGATGTTCCAAATTCAACTTTATTTATAATTTCTTCTGGGTTTACACTCATTCTTACTGTTACTTTACCTTGATGGTCAATATTTAAAATATCATCTACCATATCAAATTTCGTTGGAAAGGTTAAATAGCCTTTTGGTGAATTTTTAAAATTTTCTATTGTCCATGGTAAGTTTCCTGTTATTGTATTTTCTAATATTAAGTCACTATTACTCCCTATTTCAAATGTTAATTCTTTTTCTGCTTTATTTGCTACTTTTATTATTTTATCTAGCATTTGTTCTCTATTTACAAATAATCTTAAATATGCACATTTGTTATAGTTACATACTAAATAACAATACATACATGCTGCTGTACATCCTGATGATGTATATGGAACTAAATAGTCTGATGTTTTATGATTTTCTACAAATTTATGTGTTTTTCTTACTCCTATTATTAAGTTTCTTTTCATATTTATAAATTCTTTGTTTTGTTTTTTTCTCATTTCTTCTATATTATTATGATTTTCTATTTCTATCTTTGGTATTTCTTTATATTTTTCTAATAATTGTTTTCCTAATTCATAGTTTTCTATTTCTTTTTCATAATAAATAGCTTTAGGTTTAAACATATCTTTTTTCCTTTCTTTTAATGTTTTTATTAGTTTAACCTAAAGCTATTTTTTTATTTATTTTTAATCGTATTACTATTATAATACAAATTTATTATTTTCTCACATAAGTTATATATTCATAGTTAAATTCTTTAACATCATCTGGTCCTTTTTCTCTTGAAACTTCTTTCCAAATATCCTCATTTATTTTTGGAAAAATAGTATCACCTTCAAAATCTTTGTCTAGTTGAGTAACATACATTTTTTTGCAATATGGCATAAGCAAATTATATATAATTGCACCACCTATAACAAAATGCTCTTCTTCATCATCCATATATTGTTGTAATTCTAGTAATGAATGTACTACTTTTACACTTTCTGAATCTATTATAAAATCTGGATTTCTACTTAATATTATGTGCATTCTATCTGGTAAAATTCCACCTAATGATTCAAATGTTTTTCTTCCCATTATTATTGTATGTCCTGTTGTTCTTTCTTTGAATCTTCTTAAATCATCTGGTATGTGCCATAATAAATGATTATCCTTTCCTATTGTATTATTTTTTGCTTTTGCTACTATTAAACTTAACATTTCTTTTGCTCCTTTTATTATTATTTTATTCATCTGCATTATAGCATAAATATTTATTTTTTTCTATAAAATTTTTATTTTTTGTATATATAAATAATTATATACGAATATTTGAAAACAGTTTGTTTTGCAATAATTATATCTATAAAAATGTTATTTACACAAATTATACACTTGTTTATATCCAATTTTTTGTAATCTTTTTTGTGCATTTTTACTTCTTACTCCACTATCACAATATACAATTATTAAAGAATTTATATTTGGCACTTTGTTTCTTATTTCTCTTTGTATATTATATTCTGGAATGCATATAGCTCCTGGAATATGCCCTTCTGCAAATTCCTGTGGACTACGTACATCAATTACTATTGCGCCTTGCTTTATAAGTGTCTCCATTTGCTCCATATTTATATCACTTGGATCCATACATCTTTTTAATCTATTTTTTATCTTATCCATAAACCTGTTCATTTTTTACCTCCAAAGTTCATTTGTAATATTTGTCACTTCTTTTTATATATTATGCTCATGAACGGTTTTATGTTTCTCCAAACGCTAATAGTATTATTCTAATTAAAAAACGCAACCTTAAAAAATAAGTATTAAAACTATAACATTTTATTTTACTCTTCTTAAAATCCAATCTTTTTCACATTTTATTGGAATGTGTAATAAAATTTGTTGACCTTTTACTCCAGGGCTTACATGATCTACTTCTTCATTAGTTTCTGCATCCCACAATTTTTCTATTTTAAATTTTATTGGTTCAAATTTATAAGGAATTAGTAATTCCATTTCATCTCCAACCTGCATTCTATTTCTAATTTCAACAACTGTTTTATCTTCTTCATATTTTATTATTTTTCCGCCAAATTCATATAATTCATTATATTGTCTGCCACCATATTCTTGAATGTCTTTATTATTTCTATCATTAAAATAAAATGTTGTTAGTCCTCTTGTTTTTACTTTTTCTAATTCTTTTAAATACTTGTTTCCATCATAGTTTTCTGGATTTTTTATATAATCATCTATTGCAGCTCTATATACTGATACTACACTTGCTATATAATATTCTGTTTTTAATCTTCCTTCTATTTTTAAGCTTTCTATACCCATATCTACAATTTCAGGTATTTCGTTTATTAAACATAAGTCTTTTGAAGAAAAAATGCTTGTTCCATATTCATTTGTTTCTATAGGCATATATTCTCCAGGAGTATTTTTTTCTTCTGCATATAAATTATATGACCATCTACAGCTTTGGCTACATGAACCCAAGTTGGCACTTCTACCTGATAAGAAATCACTTAAAAAACATCTTCCTGAATATGCAAAACATATTGCTCCATGTATAAACATTTCTACTTCCATATCTTTTGGTTTATTTTCCATTATATATTTTATTTGTTCTTTATTTAATTCTCTTGCTAAAATTACTCTTTTAGCGCCATTCTTATACCAGAAATTTGCAGAGTGTAAACTTACTATGTTTGCTTGTGTACTTATATGTATTTCTACATTTGGAGCATATTTTTTCATTATTTCTACTACTCCTCCATCTGCTACTATTACTGCATCTGGTTTTATTTTTTCTAGTGTTTTTGCCATTTCTATTATTTCTTCATATTTATCATCCCATGCAAATATATTTATTGTTACATATACTCTTTTTCCTATACTATGTGCATAATTTATTGTTTGGATTAAATCATCATTTTCCATGTCTGCTCTTGTCCTTAAAGATAGTGATGATGTTCCACAATATACAGCATCTGCTCCATATAAAAATGCTATTTTTGCTTTTTCAAATGAACCTGCTGGTGCTAATAATTCTGGTTTTTTCATTTTAATATCACATTCCTTTCTTCGAACATTATCATATTTAATATATATACTTCAATTTTATATGTGCCTAGTATAACACATATATCATAAAAAAACAATATTACATCTAATAGAAGTGATATTTTATGTTACCAAAATCATTGCTCTTTTAGGAATTTTATGGTATAATAATTAGATAGGAGTGTGATGTTTATGCCTGATAAATATGAACTATTTAGAAGCTCTTTATCTGTTCCCTTATTTGAAAATATAAATCAATCATTATTCCAATTATTGCAAACGCCAAAATATCAGGAATATACTGATATGATTTTTTCAACTTTAGGACAAGAATTAGAAAATTATTTTAAAAAAGATATGATTTTTAAATATAGATATAAATCTCAAAAAAGTTTTACAAATAATATTTCCAAAGATTCTATAGTAAGTACAAATGATAACACATCTCAATTTACTTCTCGTTTCAATCCTTATGTACATTATGATATAATTGGAATGAGATTAGTTGTAAAAAATATATCTAATGATTTTAAAGTTTCAAACAACTTTATAAATTCTTGTAAAGAAAAAGCTGATAAATACCAAAAGAAATTATTTGATCTGCAAAAACAATATTTTCGCAAAGATTCAGACACCATTGAAAATGAACAAGATAAACTTTTAAAAAAAGAAATTTTACATATTCAAAGATATTTAATATATTTAGATGATTGTTGTAATTTTAATACTCTTTTAAAAAAACGTAATAAATTACTAAACAATTATACTCATATACAAGCAAAAATGAAAAATTATCTAGATCATAATTCGATTGAGTATAAACAATTAAAACTAGAATTTGAAACTACTGATTTTGCTTTAAAAAATTTGAATAGTCTTTTAAATACTATTGCAGGTGAATATGCAATTGAAGAAATATTTGAAAAATCTGAAAAGCTAAAAAACTTAGGGGTACATCTAAATTCAAAAAGGCAAAAGTTCTTTTCTGAAGATCAAGGCTATACTTCAATGCACTTTTCTATAGAAAGTTCTGTTTTGCCAAATTGGATAAGTGAATTACAGGACCGCTCTTCTTCTATTGAATATTTATCTATTCATGGACATGATGCTTTACCTGGTAAGAAAAGAAAATTGCTTAATCTTCCAAGTAATTTGAATAAAGCAATTTCTAAAAAATATGTTAAAAGTTTAAATAATATTTCGCCTAACTACACTATATACCGTTTTAATGGTTATATAGAAAGATATAATATGAAAAAAAATGTTCACCACTATTATAGTAACTTATTAGTGAAAGAACCTATTTATACTAAAAAATTAGATTCAATATTAGATAATAAAAAAACAACACCTTTTTTACCTAATTCTGATATTGATATTGACAGATAATATAAAACCAAAGGAGGTTGATTTTATGAGTGAAAATGATAAACACAGTTTTTTAAATTCACTAAAAGTCACGCAAGAAGCTGGTCTTCCCAAAACTGATCTTCAGAAGGAACAAGAAGAAATGCATAATGTTCTTCTTTCTTATTTAGATACTTATGAAGATAAAAATTCTATAAAAGCAAAAAAATATTTATGTTATCTTACTGCAGCTATTTATTTAACTTATAGAAAAATGTATCCAAACTTGGTAACTAGGATTCCTTTCCGTACAAAAGCTGATCTGAGTTATATGAAAAATATTCAAAAAGAGTTTATAAAAAGTATTGTAGAATATTTGAATAATTGTTCTGAATATGGAAAAACATTTACTTTAGAAAATTTTGAACAATATTTTCCAACTGACTCTACAACAAAGGATATCCAAGCAGCAACTATACTTTTAGACCATTTTAGAGAACCAATTTTGCTTAGCTATGAAGAAGGTCAATATGACGCAAAACAAGATTTACCAAATAAAGATGATGTTGATTTTTCAGAGTCTATAGATAGTTTAATTGCAAAAGATATGAAATACACTAATTTTATAATGGAAACAAAACCTAAAATTAATGAATTTATTTCTGAAAAAACTTTTTTAAATTTAAAAAAGCAAATATTGCAAAATATTATAGACTTAAATTATCATGGTTTTGATGAAGAAAGATTTCCTTCTTATCAAGAAGAATTAGCCTTAATAGAAGAACGTATAAATAATGGTTTATTACAACATAATTTTGCTTCATCTATAACAGACCTTCAGAGATGTGAACTAAAAACTTTACTTTCAAACTTGCAACACTTATTAGAAGATAAATTGCAATTTAATATTTTAAATAATACAATAGGAACTGTTTTAAATCAGAAAATAATAAAAGATATTTTAAAAGTAACTTATGACTATTCTAAAACTGCTAAAAAGTCTAATGGTTTTGCTGCTATTTATTATACTTTACATACACCTTATGGAGATATAGAAACTTTTCTACAATCAAAAGAAAGATTTTATCAATCTAAAAAAGGCTCTGCCTTTCATAGTGGTATGTCTGGAAAATCTTTAGATGCTAGAGAATTTTTTGAATATGTTGATCCAGAAAATGAGTCACAAGATCTAAATGAATTTTTAGATTCAATTGATTTGCCTATTTCTGTTTTAGAAGATGACTCTAATCCAAAGTTACAGCAAGATCTTAAAGAAAAACTAGCCAGAATACGTATTAAAAATTTTATTGATGTTCCTATGTCTGTACCTTCAAATGTTATAGATGACTACAACATTTCGAAATTTGATGAAGATAGCCTTAGAAAAAAGGCTATTGCAGAACAAAAAATTAAAGAAATGCCAAAAGTAAGATTAAAAACTGATGATTATTTATATTCGTTAGCAATTTCTCGTTCTGCTTGTTTAAATACTTGTAGTTCAGGTCATGGGCTTTCTCCAAATGCTGCTATTCACCATCAAGATATTGATGATGAATTTGCTGAAGTTTTAAGACGTAGAGATTCTATTACTTGTCTTGGAGATATTTTGTTAAAAAGATTACGTATAGTTTTAAAAACTTCTAAAATTAGTGACCCTACAAATATTAATAAAAATATATCTATTGCTAATCTACCTAAGCAAATTACTTTAGAGGAAATTTATGATTATGGTAAAGAATTAGAGCAACTTTTCCCTGAATCTTCAGAAACTGATGACTTAGAACTTTAAGAAGGAGGTAATTATATGAATTATACTTATAAATCTTTTTCAAGTGATGATACTTTAAACTTTGCTAAAAACTTAGCTTCTAAATTACAAAAAAAAGATGTTATTGTTCTTACTGGTGAGCTTGGTAGTGGTAAAACTAAGTTTGTAGAAGGTATACTTTCCTATTTTAATTTAGAAGATGAAATTTCTAGCCCAACTTTTACTATTGTTAATGAATATAAAACTACTAAATTCCCTATTTTTCACTTTGATGTTTATCGTTTATCTGATGTGTCTGAGTTTTATGAAATCGGTGGAGAAGAATATTTTGAGAATGGAATTTGTTTAATTGAGTGGGGAGAACTAATCTCTGATGCTCTCCCTTCTGATTTCATACATATTACTTTTGAAAAAGACTCTAAAAATGAAGATTTACGTATTTTAAATATTCAAACTTATGGTAATAAGTTTAATTCTTATTTTGATGAACATTAGGTATAATCCTATGTTCATCTTTTATTACATCTCTATAACTATTTAATGAACAGCACAAACTATATAAGTCTATTTTATTAATTTCATATAAATATCTTTTTGCTTTAAATTTTCTTCTTACATTCCTATATCTTACATACTTTCCTTTAGGATTTCTTCCTAAAAAAGTATAATTATTTGTGTTTTTATATATTCTACTTTTTGAGTTTAATTTTAGTTTTTCTTTTTCTAAAAATTTTTCTATTTCTTTGAAACAATATTGTAAATATTTTTTAGATTTATGAAATAATAACATATCGTCTTGATAACGTACATAATACTTAATTTTTAGTTCTTCTTTTATAAATTTATCTAAATCATTCAAATAAAATATTGCTAGCACTTGATTTGCCATAGATCCTATATATAATCCTTTATCATTACTGTCTATTATGTCAAATAGTATTTTTAATGCTTCTTTATCTTTTATTCTTTTTTCTAATTTTTCTTTTAGTATGTCATGATTTATGCTTGCAAAAAATTTTGATACATCACATTTTAAAATATAATATTTATTATACTTTATATTACATTTTTTTATAAATTCTTTTTCATATCTTATTCCTGCGCTTGTTCCTTTATATATTCTGCTTGCTACATTTGTTTCTATTAAACATGGTAATATTGCTGGATATAAAATATATCTTGCAACCAAATGGTTTATTACTTTATCTTGTATTCCTTGACTTACTATTTGTCTTTCCTTTGGTTCATATACTACAAATCTGTTATATGGTCCTACTTTATATTCTCTGTTTTTTAAAATTTCATATATTCTGGATATATAAATTGCTTTATATTGTTTCATATTAAAAACTTTTCTTTCATTTCTTGTGTTTTTACATACCTCTTTATATGCCTTTTCTATATTATCCATGTCATATATATTTTCATATAAATTTCCTATTCTTTTCATACATACCTTCCATTTCTTTAAATCCAAAATAGAACAAAAGCGGGATATTAATAAAATTATAAAAAAGAGTACTGGGGTTAGCAATACTCTAAAAACAGTACTAGACACAAGCTCCCTTTCAATTTCTTTACTAACAAACTTGGTCATCTATTTTTGTTTTATAACTAGGTGTAATACATAAAATCTTTTATATGTAATAATATTATTATATTTATTCTATTTATGTAATTTAGTATATAGTGTTATGTATACCTAATTAAGGGAATTGGTTTGTTTCTCTGAAGATTCTCATAATTCACCTTAGTGAATATATCCACATTTTTTCAAAGAATCTAGCGGACAGACGCCGTTCGTGTTGCTATAGTTGTTGTTGTTCAAGTTAGCGTTGTTACCGTTCACATTGCACACATTGTTAGAGTTGTTAGCTGACGGAGAAGCGAGCCACATTCAACCAAGCCCCAATCTATATAAATGTTATTATGGTAAGCTAAATTTAAGTTTCAAAACATTCCAATAAATATAAAATTATATTGTCAAGTTTTGTTTTTTACAATAGTATTTAACCAACCTGTTGTGAATTTTGTTATATCATCTATTCTATTAGCTAATTTTAGGTATTTTTTTGAAGTTATTATTTCTCTGTCAAAAGATAGATTTAGTAAAAAATCAATTACTTTTACTTTGGCTAATATCTTTTGTAACAAATCTACCTTTTTGTCTATATTTTCTGTTGAGTTTGCTTCATATATTAATTCTAAAATATCATAACTATTTGACCTTATTCTGTTTTTCAATTCATTTTCTTTTTTTGGAAAATTAATTAATTCTTTATCTACTGCAATTATTAGTTGCCTTATAAATTCTATTACTTTAAATTTTTCTGTTCTCATTTAATATTTCTTCCATTTTACTTGCTATACTTCTAAAATTTTCTTTTCCAATATAAGTTTCAAGGTCGTTTTTTATTTTTTCTACTTTTCTTTTTTGTTTTACTATTGTATATGCTTTTTTTGCTTGTTCTTCGTATTCATTCAGATTTCTATTATCACTTTTTTCATCTATTCTGTAATTATTTCTTGGGTCTATTATCATATAATTTATTTTTTTGCTTTCTAATGTAGTTATAACTTTTCCGTAATACTTTTCTTGAAAAACCGCATTTTTGTATTCCATTTACTGTATTTTGTGAATAGTCAAAATTTCCTGCAATTATGTAACTATCTTTTCCATAAGTATCATAAAACATTCCTACTTTAAATAATAAAAGATAATCTGGATGAACTAGTTTTATTTGTTCTGCCATTTGCATAACACCCATCTGATTTCCTCCTTATTAAAAAATCGTCAGGTGCCATCAGATACGGGGCCTGATTGCACCACATATAATCTCAATGTTTTACAATATCTATTTTTGCACTTTTTTTATTGTTCT
>OKRZ01000207.1_pt1 | contig 40956 bp, 38 predicted proteins | sample 1601141 | NCBI WGS metagenome assembly OKRZ01 (sample SAMEA3541524, study PRJEB24748) | human gut metagenome | biome: human gut; feature: human-associated habitat; material: faeces | place: China | collected 2012
CGTATGCCTCCATATATTAAAAATCAAGATGTAATCGAATTTGTGCAATGGCAGACCGTTCGAATGTCATACTTTCACCATTGATAGTAAAATCGATAGTTGTGTCTGTAAAACCTTCTAATGCACCAGTAAATTGTTTACTGCCATTAATCGGTTTAAATAGCTGAATATCAACATCACGACCATTATAGCGAATCAAGTCCTTATCCTTCTTAAGAACTCGATCTAGGCCTGGAGAAGATACTTCCAATAAATAGTTTTCCGTAATTGGATCCTTTTCGTCGAGGACAGCACTTAGTTTTTCGCTAACCATCTGACAATCATCCAAATCTACACCACCTGGTTTATCAAGGTAGACACGCAAATACCAATCGCGTTCACGAATGTAATCTACATCGACTAGTTCCATTTCGGTGCCGGCTATAATACCTTCAACTACAGAGGATACAAATTCCTCTACTGCTTCTCTCTTCATAGCCATCGCCTCCTTCATTACTACATCTTGTATATATCTCTTTTTTTCAAATACCTTAATTAGGCTAATCATAAATGAAAGAGTGGACATAAGCCCACTCTTTTAAAAGATTTATATAAAAGTCATATATAGTATATCACATTTGCTGTGTATATACAAATTCTACGCTTTCTTATGGGCTTTAACCAAACATTCCCACTTAGATTATTTCATATGAATATAAAATAACTCAAAAAATAGCATAGTCATATATAATGATTATCCTTAGTCGACGCGTTCATTTAATCCTTTTAATATAGGACCCAAATGTTCACGTAGAACTGTAGTTAAATCATCTAAATTTTTAGCATCTAGGTGATGGTCTATTTCAGGATAATTTTTATAACGAAGTTCTGCAAAGTATTCATCTCGCAATTCGTTATAATATAGCAATAATCCTGTACATTCGTCCATCTTACGATACTCACCGATAATAAAAGAACCATTAATCATCCGGATTGCATGAGCTGGATCAATATCACATACAAAGCCTTCCAGTTCTTTAGGCATAACCTCGGAAAAATCCCATTCAGGAATGCCTCGACGACGATAGGTAAAGGTAAAGTTATTCGCTGGCTCTATTAACATATTAGTTAACCCTTTGACACAGCGATCTTGTAATCCTTGCCAAAACGACTCTAAATCAGCACGCACAAAAGAAATATCAACAAAGGAAAATAGTGGCATTTCAATATGTACTGTATAGTCCTCTACCTCTTTATCATATAAGGCAGACCATCGCCACCCCAAATCATTTTGATAATGGAAAATAGGTACCTTTAATACCTCTTCACCGACTCCGAGACGCTCAAGTAGTGCCGTATAATCAGCTTCATTGGACGCCACTAAGGTAAATCCCTCAATCTGCTGAGGCAACCATGAATAATCTAATGCTTTACAAGCTTCAATAATCGTTTCCATATAATGCCTCGTACTTTTCTTGATACTGTAAGACAGCTTTTACATAGCTACGCGTTTCAGGAAAAGGTATGGTATCAACCATGCCATTCCATTTATTCTCATTGAGCCAAGATTCAACATGACCACGTCCCGCATTGTACGCAGCTAACGCCTGCACCTCATCACCATTAAATTCCTTTAACAAATGACCTAGGTACCATGTACCTAACTCAATATTAGTTTCCGGCTCTTTTAACTGGCGATCTGTATAGTTTCCATGTCCAACTTGTTGAGCTACCCATCGCGCTGTATCTGGCATAAGTTGCATCAATCCAAGAGCGCCGGTTTCAGATTCCGCAGTATTCTTATATTTACTTTCAGCTAAGATAACACTAGCCACTAAGGAAGGTGGTACTTGTTCCTTATCAGCTGCAGCCATCACTACATCTCTATAGTTAAAGGGGTACGCCACTTGACGCGCTATAGGATCATCTAAATGAGTAAAATAAAACCACCCAAGTACGACGCACGATAGCGCCGTTGCCGTTGCACGTTTCATATATCCCCCTTTCCTTACACAATCTTTATCCGATTTTGATATCGGTACAATATAGTAATACACCAAATGGTAGGTTACTATTATATAAAATTTTATGGGCTTATTATACCATTTAATACTAATTTTTATATACCAATTTTAGTACATAATAGGTAATTATTTTGATTCTTGTAAAACTGTCTCTATACGCTCATTCCAAATAGTATTCAACTGTACTGTTAAATCATGAGGCGTACCATTATTATCAACGATTATATCTGCATAGGCACGTTTATCATCAAGCCGCATTTGACTATTAATACGAGCAAGGGCATCCTCTCTCGTATATCCATTACGACTCATTAAACGTTCGATTTGAGTCGTTTCATTCACATATACGAGCCACACCTCATCCATCATGGTATACCATTCCCCTTCGATGAGTAATGGAATATCATAGATTAAAATTGGCGTATTTCCTTGTTCATATTGAGATGTCAACTCCATAATACGATTGCGTATATGTGTTTTTAGACAGCTATTTAATAATTGTCGTTTTTCTTCATTGTGAAAGACTATAGCACCAAGCGCTTCACGATTGAGTGTGCCGTCAGCATGTAAAACATTAGAACCAAAGGTCTCTACAATAGCTTGTAAGCCCTCAGTCCCCGGCTCCACTACTTCACGAGCTACAATATCAGCATCGATATAGGGTATTCCTTTGTCCTTAAAATAGGTAAGGACTGTACTCTTGCCTGATGCAATACCACCAGTTAAGCCTATTTTAAACATATATACCTTCTAACACGTAATACTATCAATTAAACTATTTTACCAATGCCCAGTTCTCAGCATGATGCACATCTACAATAAGAGGAACCTGTAATTCTACTACAGATTGCATTGTAGAACGCAATAATTCTTCAACTGCGTCTAATTCTTCATTCACTACTTCTAATACAAGTTCGTCATGTACTTGTAATAAAAGTCGAGATTTAAAGTTTCCTTCCTCTAGCTTTTGCTCAACTTGGTTCATTGCTAACTTGATAATATCTGCAGCAGTACCTTGAATTGGTGTATTCATCGCCGTACGTTCAGCAAAGGAACGACGGTTAAAGTTGCGGCTATTAATATCAGGAAGTTCGCGTTGACGGCCGAACATAGTGCGAACCTTACCAGTTTCATGGGCCTCCTGAACCATACGATCCATGTACTCTTTAACCTTAGGATAACGGCTAAAGTATAAGTCAATATAGTTTTTAGCTTCTCCCCGTGTGATACCAAGGTCGCGAGATAAGCCAAAGTCAGAAATACCATAAATAATACCAAAGTTAATAGCCTTTGCATGAGAACGCTCTTCGCTTGTTACCTCATCTTGAGATTTACCTAGTACCTCTGCTGCAGTAAAGCGATGAATATCCTTACCATCAACGAAAGCTTTAATCAACGCTTCATCGCCAGAAAGATGTGCTAAAATACGTAACTCAATTTGAGAATAATCGGCACTCACTAATGTGTCATACCCTGCACCTGGATAGAATAAGGCACGAATTTCACGGCCTTTTTCTGTACGAACAGGAATGTTTTGTAAGTTAGGATCAGAGGAACTAAGACGACCTGTAGCCGTAACCATTTGATTAAAGGTAGTATGAATACGCTTAGTCTTATCATTAATAAGGACTGCTAATCCTTCACAATAGGTAGATACTAATTTTGCTACAGAACGGTATGCCAAGATTTTTTCCACGATTGGACTCTCATTACGTAGCATATCAAGTACTTCAGCATCTGTAGAATATCCAGTCTTAGTTTTCTTAATAACTGGCAAGTTCATCTTTTCGAACAAGATGACCCCCAACTGTTTTGGAGAGTTTATGTTGAAAGTTTCACCAGCAAGATCATAAATCTCTTGTTGTACTTGGGCTAATTCATCTTTAAAGCGAGCTGTCGTTTCAGCCAGCTTATTTGTATCAATGTATATACCATTTTTCTCCATTACTACTAATGTATGAATCAATGGCAACTCAATAGTTTCATATAAAGACCATAACTCTTCACGTCGAGCAGATTCACAAGCTACATCATTCATAGCAAGTAAAGCTTTCACCATAGATACGCACTCTACATCTACGCTACCGCTAGCAATGCTAGGCACAGAGAAACGTTCCGTTAAATATAGATAACCATAGTTAGTACGTGTTGGATCTAACAAGTATGCTAGAAGAGACATATCATGGATACGTGCAGTGTTATCATCATTAAACAAAGAGATTTCAGCTGGTGACTCTTTACCTAATGCTTCTATTAGTTCTTTTGTTTGAGTAGTAACAATGGCCTTAGCCCCTTGTAATACTGCTAGAACAGCCTTTGTATCATTTGTTTTAACGATAGTATCACCATTAGAAAGATAGGTAGTCTCGATTGTTCTAAATGGAGTTTTTCCATCGAGCACAACATGAACTGCTACTGTTTTATCTGTATAGAAGTCAGGAGTTAGAGCCTTAGCATCAGCTAAATCGTCTAGAGAAATTTCCTCTTGTGGTGCAAATAAAGAACCAAAATCACCAAAAGCGGATTCTTCTCCACCCATTACTTGTACAATACGAGGTGTTAATTTAGTAAACCCAAGAGTTTCGAATAAAGGCTGTACTTCAGAGGTATGAAAATTCTGTACAAAGTCTTCAACCTTATAGGATAAATCCATATCTGTTTTGATAGTTGCTAAATCACGAGACAAGAACGCTAAGTCTTTATTTTCTACAAGTCGCTCTTTTAATTTCTTACCAGAAATATCTTCAATATGGTCATATACAGACTCAAGATTACCGTATTCTGTAATCAATTTAAGAGCCGTTTTTTCACCTACACCTGGTACACCTGGAATGTTATCGGAAGTATCCCCCATAAGAGCTTTCATTTCGATAACCTTATCAGGACCATAACCATAAAGTTCCTCCATGTTATCAAGAGTAACCTCTAACATGTCAGAAATGCCTTTTTTAGTTAGGAATACATGACTATGCTCTGTTACGAGTTGAAGGTTATCGCGGTCACCAGTAATAATTTTAACAGCCATTTCTGGTGTACCAAATTTCTTACTCAACGATCCTAGAATATCGTCCCCTTCAAAACCTTCTTCTTCAATAACACAAATGCCCAACGCTTTTAATACATCTTGAATAAGGCTAAATTGAGGTCGTAAATCCTCTGGTGCATCTGGACGATTACCTTTATATTCGCTGTACATTTCTGTACGGAATGTCTGACGACCTTTATCAAAGGCTACTGCAATATAATCCGGATTGATTTCTTCGTACAATTTAATGAGCATCGTTAAGAAACCGTACACCGCATTCGTTGGAGTACCTAAAGCAGACTTCAACGGTGGTAATGCAAAGAATGCACGGAATAACAAACTACTGCCATCTATAATCATTAATTTTTTCATAAGACACCTCACTTAATTCTATCCTTTATTATAACATAAGGTAACTTATTATATATGCAAAAAGGGACTCTCAATTGAGAGTCCCTTTGAAGATGTAGATATAAAAAAACAACCCCGTATCGCTAGGCAACAAGAGGTTGTTGACGCTCAAATTATAAAGCGTTTACTTTAGCTGCAAGATTGGATTTTTTGCGAGCTGCAGTGTTTTTATGAAGTACACCTTTGGAGGCTGCTTTATCAATTACGCTAGTAGCATGAACAAGTGCTTGTTTTGCTTCTTCTACTGCGCCTGCTTGAACAGCTTCAACGGTTTTACGAGCTGCTGTACGGATTTGAGATTTCACAGCGGCGTTTTTCGCACGACGTTCAGCATCCGTTTTTACGCTTCTAATACTGGATTTAATGTTTGGCAATTGAGTCACCTCCTTAAAAATCGTTTCTTATACCTGAATGATTATATCATACTAGATATTGTGACGCAAGAACTTATTATAGGAAAATATAGTTTATTCCTTAATAATAAAGCTTCTTTTTATCTATTACATTAGAAATTATTTACTAAGTTTCTCTAAAAACGATGTTCCAATGCCCCATTGTTTTAAACCAAAGCTTTCTAAAACTGTTTCCCCAATGTCTGCAAAACTTTTTCTATCTCCAAGATTTATAGGCCCATTCATTCGTGGACTATATCCAAGAATAGGTACTAATTCACGGGTATGATCTGTCCCCTTCCAGGTTGGATCATTACCATGGTCCGCAGTAATAAGCAATAAATCGTCATCATTGAGCATTGGTATTAGCCCACCTAGTTGGTAATCAAAGTCTTCAATAGCTCGTTTATAGCCGTCCACATTCCTACGATGACCATAAAGACTATCAAATTCAACAAGGTTTACCATCATAAGACCGTAATCAAATGTAGAGCCTAATAGATATGGAACCATATTCATGCCATGAGCATTAGATTTTGTAGGATAACTTTCATCCCAACCAACATGAGCATAAATATCTCCAATTTTACCAACTGCTACCGTTGGCACACCAGCATCTTGTAACTCTTGTTGTACCATCTTTTTCTCAGGCATACGACTATAATCATGACGATTAGATGTGCGTACAAAACTACCAAGTTCACCAATAAATGGACGTGCTATGATACGACCTACATAGTAATCTCCAATGCAAACCTTATCACGGGTAATTTGGCATATACGATATAGCTCATCTAAAGGAATCACATCCTCATGTGCTGCAATTTGAAATACAGAGTCTGCCGACGTATATACAATAGGTTTTCCCGTTTTAATATGCTCCGCACCAAGACGTTCAATAATTTCTGTACCAGATGCAACTTCATTACCTAAATAACCATAGCCTGTTTCCTTTGTAAAAGTATCCATTAATTCTTTTGGAAAACCTTCGTAAAAGGTTGGGAATGGAACGGTAACAGGATGCCCCATCATTTCCCAATGGCCACTAGTCGTATCTTTACCGGTACTGAGCTCTGCCATACGGCCAAAAGCACCGTTAATGCTTTCACCAGTATCAGAAATATCAGCAATGCGACCTAAACCGATAGATTTTAAATTAGGACAATGAATTTTACCTGCTGTCGATTCAATATGACCTAATGTATTAGAACCTTCATCACCAAATTTTGCAGCATCCACGGCATGACCAATACCAACAGAGTCCATAACTAATAGGATAATTCGTTTAAACATATATCCTCCTATTACGTACTATTATTTGAGGTACGGCATTGCAAGCATAAGGGCTGCCAAAGATTTACTATCCTTAATTTGCTCCGCCTTGATAGCCTCTAATAATTCAGGTAAAGTAAAGTATTCAAGTTCCACATATTCATCTGGATCCCAGTTAGTTTCGCCCATAGTAAGATCTTTTGCTAAATATAAATGTAGCACTTCATTACAGAATCCAGGACTTGTTGCAATAGTCCCCAATGGAATCCATTGGTTCGCACGATACCCTGTTTCCTCTGCTAACTCACGTTTAGCGCAGTTTAGAGGCTCTTCATTAGAATCAAGTTTTCCTGCAGGGATTTCAAGTAAAGGCTGTTGCAAAGCATAACGGAATTGGCGTTCCATTACAATCTTATTATCTTCAGTAACAACCACAATAGCTGTTGCACCAGGATGATGAACAACCTCACGCCATGCTTCATTACCGTTAACATCAGCTATATCATAAGTAACTTTAATTAGTTTACCATCAAATTTCATTTCGCTAGATTTTTGTATCTCGTTGCTAATTGCCATAATTGCCTCCTTATAGTTCATACATATCATGATACCACAGAAAGAGTTAGATATATAATAATCATTAGCGAAGACTTACTATTTATAAACTCATATACAAAAAGTGGGTACATATAAATACAGCTCGTTTAAACTTTATAAATATATAATAGTTTTCAAACTAATCACTCACTAAAATTTAATTTTCACTAATTAACTCATTGAATTCTTTAAAATACCTTTCTATTAAAAGTTTACGTAAATCAGCGTCTTTAGAAACTCTGTGAATCGCCTTAGCTAAATAATTAGATTCTAATAATTTATTAGCTAGCCCTTTACTTAATTGAGACTTTAATGAGGAAATTTTTAGGAATTCATTATAATCATTACTATCAATAATTGAGTTAATTTTATCATCATAAAACTTAAATAAATCTTTTTCTTTTAATTTATTGAAGTAATCATAAAACTCTTCTGTGATAGTTTCAATATTTTTAGCATCAGTAATTTTAAAAGTATTTATTTGTTCTTCAATATAAGATTTTACATTTTGTGATACTACCTTTTCTTTATCCTTTTTTAACAAGTCAAATGCTTCTTTTTTAAAGTTTACTATTTTTTCTTTAGTAGGGCCTTCATTAGCATATAAACTAACAATACTTTCTAAAATCTCATCACATAATAAAGCCATTTCAATTTCATTAAATGGAAGAGTAAATATTTTATCCTTAAAATAATTATCAATGGTTTCTTTAAATAGAAAATCATGATCTATAATACCCACAGCATTATAGTAACTATTTAATAAACTTGAATTAAATTTTCTAACATATTGAATTACTTCTTTATGCCCCCCTACAGGATATACAAAGGCTTTATCTCCAAATAAGCTACTATAAAATGAGTAATCAGATACTTCATCATAGTTCCCCTCACAAAAAAGTATCGTTTTTTGACTACCTAATAAGGTAATTATTACCTCCTTAGGTAATTGATATTTATCAATATCTATATCCAGTAATTCCCACTCATAAGGATATAGATATTTAACACACCATATTAATTTAGCTGCCTTTCTCGACATAATAAAATCAATATTATGTGTTAAATATAAAAATTTACAATCTGATCTTTCTACTTCAAGAATATTCCATAACCGATTTGCTATAGAAGGATTCAAAAAGGTTTCTGGTTCGTCTACAACAATGTAGCTATCTTTAGATGCTAATATTACATGTAAAATATAATATAATGCTACTTTTTCTCCATCACTCATAGCATTTACAGTATATGACTGATTATCTCTCAAAATTTCAAGCGATCTAGTAAATGAATTAATTCTAATTTTAATTTGAGGCAGTATATAGTCTAAAATTTCATTTATTCTAAATACCAAACTATTATCCAAACCTATAGTTTCTTCACCATAAAGTGATTTTAAACCTAAGTCTAACTCTTCATTACACAAAGTAATAATTAGACTTGTAAATATTTTTTCAGCATCATTTAAAAATCTATCAATTTCATAAAAGTCATTAGATTTCAAACCACTAATATAATTTTTATACTGCACTTCATATAACTCTTCTCTACTCATACTTAACGACTGATTATCATTAAGATTTTTAAAAACTAGGTATTTTTGTGCAGGAATAACTACAATATTATCATTAAATGAATTCTTAAAAAAACTAGCAAATGAGGATTTACCTGAACCATTCTTTCCAACAATTACTGTATTTTGATTTCCAATACGGCATAAATAGCGTATACTTATAAGTTTTTCAAGATAACTTTCTAAATTAGTAAAAATAGATTTATACTGATAGTAATAATCATCATAATCCCTACTCTCTATATTATTAGAAATATTTTCTTCACAATTGTTGATTATAATATCGAAATTGTCTTTTGTTTGATTAATTAATTTATCTATAGCAGATATTGGAGTTGAAGAATTATAAACATCTAAAATCATCGTTATCTCTTTTAAAGCTTGTCTATATTGTTCATCGATGACATTTATATCTTCATGTTCGCTTAAATTATTAATACTTAGAATTTTGGGAATATAATACTCAAGTTGTTCTTTTGCGTTTGTTAAAATCTCTATAATATTTTCATTCATATTTATTTCCTTGTTATATATAATATCTTATAAATTAATACTCTTATAAAAATATACTTATTATATGCTTCTTTATAGATTAATAATAACATAATAACTAAAAAGCCGCCCAACGTATGTTGAGCGGCTTTCACCATTCTATTCAGAATTGTATGTAGTTTACATTGTGCCAGTGCTACCGATACCACCTGTACGTACACCTGTTGCATCGTCATCATTTGTGAGTAGGTATTTAGAGAATATACCTTGCGCAACGCGTTCGCCTTTTTCAAGGGTAACGGTTTCTTTGCCAAAGTTTAGGAGGGCAATCATGATATGACCTTCGTTCTCCTCATTATTGTAGTAATCGCTATCGATGATACCTGTGCTATTCACAAGTGCAAGATGGCGTTTAATAGCCATGCTAGAACGGATATGAATAGCAAGATATTCGTCATATGCCATGAAAGCTTTAAGCCCTGTTGGAACGAGTACTACTTGACCTGGTTCTAATGTAACAGCTTCAGCACATTCAATATCGTACCCTGCGCTTTCTGTTGTTTTACGGGTTGGTAAATTGATATCTTGTTCTTCAAAAGCAGAAACTACTTCAAAGCCACGAATATCCATGTAACACCTCTTATTTTAAACAATCCTTACGAGACAAGTTGATACGGCCTTGTTTATCGATTTCGATAACTTTTACCATAATCTCATCGCCTACATTTACTACATCTTCTACATTTTCAACGCGTTCTTTTGCAAGTTTGGAAATGTGTACAAGACCTTCTTTACCAGGTAATACCTCTACGAAAGCACCAAATGCCATCAAACGAGTTACTTTACCAAGGTATACTTCCCCTACTTCAACTTCTTTAGTAAGGTTTTCAATGATTTGTTGAGCTTTAGCAGCACCTTCTTGGTCTACAGAAGCAATGAATACTGTACCATCATCTTCGATGTCAATTTTTGCACCTGTTTCATCGATGATACCACGAATTACTTTACCGCCAGAACCGATTACATCGCGAATCTTATCTGGATCAATTTTCATAGTAATGATACGTGGAGCGTATTGAGACATTTGTTGACGTGGTTCAGCAATTGTATCAAGCATGATGCCCATAATATGCATGCGACCTTTATGAGCTTGTTCTAATGCTTCATGAAGAATTTCACGGGACAAGCCAGAAATCTTGATATCCATTTGAATAGCAGTTACGCCCTTAGCTGTACCAGCAACCTTGAAGTCCATATCGCCAAGAGCATCTTCCATACCTTGGATATCTGTTAAGATTGTGTAGTGTTCGCCTTGAGTTACAAGACCCATTGCGATACCTGCTACAGGAGCTTTAATAGGTACACCAGCATCCATCAAGGATAATGTGGAACCACATACAGATGCCATGGAGCTAGAACCATTAGATTCCAATACTTCGGATACTAAACGCAATGCATATGGGAATTCTTCTTCGCTTGGAATAACAGGTACCAATGCACGTTCAGCCAAAGCACCATGACCAATTTCACGACGACCAGGACCGCGGGAAGAACGAGTTTCCCCTACGGAGAAGGATGGGAAATTATAATGGTGAATATAACGTTTTTCTGTTTCTAATCCAATGCCATCAATTGTTTGAGTTTCAGACAATGGTGCTACAGTGGCAACGTTCAATACTTGAGTTTGACCACGAGTAAATAAGCCAGAACCATGTGTACGAGGTAATACACCTGTACGACAAGAGATAGGCCGCACTTCATCAAGTTTACGGCCATCTGGACGAATTTTTTCAACAGTAATCATATGACGAACGATTTCTTTTGTCATTGCGTCAAATGCTTTATTTACATCAGCTAAGTTATCTGGATAGATTTCTTCAAAGTGAGCTAATACATCTGCACGTACTTCGCTTTCTTGCGCATCACGTTGTTGTTTATCTGCACAACGTACTGCTGCATCAAGTTTATCATGACCATAGGCACGAACTGCATCAGCGATTTCAGCAGGCACGTCTTTGCTTTCAAATACGCGTTTTTCCTTGCCTACTTGAGCTTTCATGTCTTCTTGGAAAGCTACGATTTTTTTGATTTCTTCATGAGCCGTCATGATAACTTCAAGAATAGTTTCTTCTGGAACCTCTTGAGCACCACCTTCAACCATGAGGATAGCATCTTTTGTACCAGCTACAACGATATTAAGGTCTGTTGCTTCCAATTGTTCTTTTGTTGGATTAACAACAAATTCACCATTGATACGGCCCATACGAACGCCTGCGATAGGACCATTCCAAGGAATATCAGAAATAGATAATGCAGCGGACGCACCAATCATGCCACAGATTGCAGGATCACAATCTTGGTCAACAGACATAACAGTTGCCACTACGTGTACTTCATTACGTACACCTTTATCAAATAATGGACGAATAGGACGATCAATCAAACGGCTATTCAAAATCGCAGATTCAGGTGGACGTGCTTCACGTTTGATAAAGCCACCTGGTAAACGACCAACAGCATACATTTTTTCTTCATAGTCTACTGTAAGTGGGAAGAAATCGATATCCTTCGCCTCTTTAGAACCTGTAGCGGTAACGAGTACACGAGTATCGCCATAACCAACCATTACAGCACCGCCAGCTTGTTTTGCAAGTTCCCCAGTCTCAATCGTAAGCGTACGACCAGCTAGGTCCATTTGGAATTGTTCCATTCCTATTCCTCCTAAAAATCTTCTTATATGTATACCTTCTTATTATATATCATCAAGAAAAAATAAGCTAATTATTATAGCAATTAGCACAATAAAAAGGACAGAGTTGCCGCTCTGTCCTTTTTTTCGTGTTTCCACAATAGATTATCGGCATTCGTTTCCCTTTGCCTATTGTTATTATAACATAGAGAAATCAAATAAAAAAAGCCGTCCTATGGGACGGCTAGTTTTATTATTTACGAAGACCAAGACGTTCGATAAGGGAACGGTAACGTTCAATATCTTTACGACGAAGGTAGTCAAGCATGTTACGGCGTTGACCAACCAATTTCAACAAACCACGACGGGAATGATGGTCTTTTTTGTGTTCTTTCAAGTGATCTGTTAAGTATTGGATGCGGCTTGTCAAAATCGCAACTTGTACTTCTGGAGAACCAGTGTCACCTTCATGAGTAGCGTATTCTTTAATTACTGCTAATTTAGCTTCTGTAGTTAACATTAATGTTACCTCCTAAAAAATAAATAATCCCGATAAGCTTAAGTAACCGTTGGAGATTCGAATACTTCGCTTACGATATGTCTTACGACCTTATTTAGTATACAGTATCTACCTTATCTTGTAAAGAATAAATACAGGAAATAAACAAAAGAGGGCCACAGCCCTCTTTTATTATTTCGCACCTAGCACCATGCGGTCGCTCAATGCATTTTCTCCAGCTACTTCGAATTTTTGTAATAAATCGGCAACTGTTAATTTTTTCTTTTCTTCCCCTTTTACATCATAGATAATGCGACCAGCATCCATCATGATGAGGCGATTACCAAAGCGCAATGCATCGCGCATATTGTGGGTAATCATAAGAGTTGTTAAATTATGTTCTGCTACAAGTTTATCTGTTAATTGCAAAACATTTTCTGCCGTCTTAGGGTCAAGAGCTGCTGTATGTTCGTCTAGTAATAAAAGTTCTGGACGGAGCATAGTAGCCATCAATAATGTAATAGATTGGCGTTGACCACCAGATAATAAGCCCATACGAGCAGACAAACGTTCTTCAAGGCCTAAACCTAATAATGCAAGGCGTTCCTTAAAGAATGCTTGTTCACTATCTTTGAAAGCCCATTTAAGACCTAAGTTTTTACCACGGCGCATAGCAAGAATCAAGTTTTCCTCTATTTGCATATTACCTGCAGTACCCACCATAGGATCTTGGAATACACGACCAATGTATTTAGCACGTTTGTATTCTGGCATTTTTGTGACATCAATATCATTAATAGTAATGGAGCCTTCATCAACTGGGAATACACCAGCAATGGAGTTTAGCAACGTACTTTTACCAGCACCATTACCACCAATTACAGTACAGAAATCGCCTTCTTCTAAACGAAGATCAATACCTTGAAGAGCAGTTTTTTCATTGATTGTGCCCTTAAAGAAGGTTTTTACCATATTTTTTACTTCTAACATAGTGTCCTCCTTAACGAGCCAACCATTTTGCTTTCAATGTAGGCAAGGAAAGCGCGATGGCAACAAGAATAGCAGTGAATAATTTCAAATCGTTTGGTGGCATACCCATATAAAGTACAGCCGCAATAACGATACGATATACGATAGAACCAAGTACTACAGCGATGAGGCTACGCACGAAGGATTTTGTACCAAATACTACCTCACCGATAATTACGGAAGCCAAGCCAATTACGATAGTACCAATACCCATACCTACGTCGGCAAAGCCTTGGAATTGACCAATCAATGCACCAGACATACCAACAAAACCATTGGAAATCAAAAGACCAAGAACGATCATGTTGTCAGTATTTACGCCTTGAGCGCGAATCATTTGAGGATTAACACCTGTTGCACGTAATGCTGTACCAATTTCTGTACCGAAGAACCAGAATAATAATAAGCATACAACAACAGCTACAATAACACCTACGATAGCTGCGGACCACATATTTGGTGTGTGGAGTACACTACCGATAATTGAATAAATGGTATCCATACGAAGCAAGGATACGTTAGCTTTCCCCATAATATGAAGATTAATGGAATATAAAGCAATCATTGTTAAGATACCGGCGAGCAATGCAGGAATCTTTAATTTTGTATGAATCCAACCTGTCACAGCACCTGCAGCCATACCACCAATGCCGGCAATCAAGATAGATAGGATTGGGTTCATACCACTTGTAATTAAAATTGCAGAAATGGCTGCCCCCATTGGGAACGTACCTTCTACGGTTAAGTCAGCCACATCTAATACACGGAAGGTAATAAAAACACCAACCGCTAACAAAGACCATAAAAGGCCTGTCGTTATGGTGCCTACCACTAAATCTAACATCAAAATCTCCTCTATTGTTTCATATCTTTACGAAGTGCTTCAGGAATTGTGATACCTAATTTTTTAGCACGTTCTTCGTTAACAGTTAACTTAATATCTTTTTGTGTTTCAATGGCTAAATCAGAAATTTTAGCTTCACCAGAAAGCACTTTTGCAGCCATTAAACCAGTTTGATAACCTAATTTATAGTAGTCCACAGAATATGTTGCCACACCACCAGTCATTGTCATACCTTCATCAGCAGCAAATACTGGAATTTTAGCAGCATCAGTAATTTGAGCTAAGTTAGCCATAGCAGATGCCAATACATTATCAGTTGGTGTATAAATTGCTTGTACATCTTGGTTTACAAGATTTGTAGCCGCTTGTTGGATATCATTTACATTAGAAACAGTTGCTTCTACAACAGTGATACCTTTAGTAGCTGCATAAGCTTTCATTTTTTCAACTTGAAGTTGGGAGTTGATTTCAGAAGATGTGTAAATTGCACCAATACGTTTTACATTTGGTACTAATGCAATAATAAGGTCAACCTCTTTTTCTACAGGTGTCATATCAGATGTACCAGATACATTACCACCTGGATGTTCGTTAGATTGAACGAGTTTCGCTGTAACGTAGTCTGTAATAGCAGTACCCATGATAGGAATATCATGAGATGCATTTGCCATAGTTTGTGCTGCTGGCGTTGCAATGGCTAATACTAAATCTTTTTTATCAGATACAAAGCGTTGAGCAATACTATTCAAATTAGATTGGTCAGCTTGAGCATTTTGTTGGTCTAATTTGATGTTTTCCCCATCTTTATAACCTTTAGATGCAAGGCCATCAACAAAGCCTTTGTTAGCAGCATCAAGGGATGGATGTTCTACCAATTGAATAACGCCGATTTTCTTTTGATCATTAGTTGCTGTGTTGGAACCGCAACCAGCTACCATTGCCATAATAGAGATAGCACTAAGTGCTACTGCAATACCTTTTTTCCAGTTCATATGTAACTCCTTACCAGTTGTGTATTAAATCATAGTTGCTTTGTTCATCAATTCTTCTGGTAATGTGATGCCCAATTTTTGTAATTTATCTTTACTTACAACTAATTTAAATTCTTTTTGCATTTCAATAGGCATATCTTCAACTTTAGCTTCACCAGTTAAAATTTTAGCTGCCATTAAACCTGTTTGGTATCCAAGTTTGTAGTAATCTACGGACAAGGACATTACGGCACCACCTTTTACGTGGTTATCTTCACCGCCAAATACAGGAATTTTTGCTGGATCGGTAATCGCTACAAGATTGCTCATCGCAGAAGCTACTACATTATCTGTTGGCACATAAATTGCGTCTACATGTTGAGATACAAGATTTTGTGCTGCTTGTTGAATATCGTTTACATTGGAAACGGTAACCTCTTCAACTTTAATACCTTTTGTAGCTGCGTAAGCTTTCATTTTCTCAACTTGAATTTGAGAGTTTACTTCACTAGAGCTATAAATTGTGCCGATAGTTTTTGCATTCGGCAATACTTGTAAAATTAAATCAACTTGTTGTTCTACTGGATTCATATCGGATGTACCAGACACGTTACCACCAGGTTTTTCATTAGATTTAACAAGTTTAGCTGCTTCGTAATCAGTAATAGCAGTACCCAAGATTGGAATATCATGAGTTGCATTCGCCATAGATTGCGCTGCTGGTGTTGCAATCGCTAAGATTAAATTTTTACGATCAGATACAAAACGCTGTGCAATGCTGTTCAAATTAGATTGATCTGCTTGTGCATTTTGTTGGTCAAAGGTGATTTTATCAGCTAAGCCCTTTTCTTTTAGAGCATCAACAAAACCTTTGTTTGCTGCATCAAGTGCAGGATGTTCTACCAGTTGTACTACGCCAACCTTGTATTCACCATTCGAAGTTGTTCCATTGGAGCCACAGCCTGTAAATGCCATTAATGCTGCCGCCGTGAGCGCTAGGGCAATACCTTTTTTTAAGTTCATGGGGATTTCCTTCCTATCTGCAATGACTATAATACATCTATTATAAACAAATTTCTTTACTACATCAATGTAGCAGATTAAAGTATTTTACATTTGTCCATTTATAGGACACATAAAAATGTGAAATCCTCTTATTTTTCAAGAGATGCTAGCATGTCTTCTGTTAGCTCATTGGCCGCTAAAATATAGTCTTTAAGGCTCCCTTTATCGAGAGCAACCTTCATAACAGGAACTTCAAATGGGTCGAGGATGACACACATTAAAATTTCACCCGTTACATAATAACCAACTACAGCTTCCCCTTCTTCAGGATCTAATGTTTCACGTTTTACCGTTACACAGTAAGGTTTCATTACCTGTGCTGCAGCTTCTGCTACTTCCTCACGATTAGCAATATACTCTTCTGCCTTTGTTTCAGGAATATCAAAGATATCGACCTTTACCGTCTTAACCTCTGTGGCCTCTCCCTTAGCTGCCTCTATAGCTGCACCTAAATCTGTTTGCTTCATATATACCTCACATAGAATGGACTTTCACCAATAGTGAAAGTCCCATAATTTTAGATTGATTCATCTGCTGCATTTAAGAACGCAACATAGCATTGTTTTGCCTCGTAAATATCCGCTTTGGATGTAACCTCCCACGGAGCATGCATGCTAAGCACAGCCACGCCACAGTCGATAACATTCATTCCATATAAGGCCATGATATACGCAATGGTACCACCACCGCCAAGATCAACCTTACCAAGCTCTGCAGTTTGATATGTTACATTATTAGATTCCATGACACGACGAATAAAGCCCATATATTCAGCATTGGCGTCATTGGAACCAGATTTACCACGAGAACCAGTAAATTTATTGAATACAACACCCATACCTAAGTAAGATGCATTTTTCTTTTCGAAAGCAGATGCATATAGCGGGTCATAGCCAGCACTAACGTCGGAAGATAACATACGAGAATTTTCCAATGTGCGTCGTACACTTACAGAATTAGGTTTTCCCATAAGGGTAAGCACTTCTGCTACTGCATTTTCAAAGAAGCGAGATTGCATACCTGTAGCGCCCACAGAACCAATTTCCTCTTTATCTACAAGCAAGCAACAAGTTGTGCGTTTTACATTGTCTACTTCAAGCATAGCCACTAAAGATGTGTACGCACAAACGCGATCATCTTGACCATAAGCCATAACCATGGAACGGTCAAAGCCCATATCACGAGCCTTGCCTGCTGGCACGATTTCGAGCTCTGCAGATAATAAATCACGTTCTACAAAACCATATTCTTTTTCAAGAAGGTTATTAATAAATTTAGTAACCCCTTCTTTTTCTTCATCTTTTACAGGACGGCTACCTATGAGTAAATCGAGGGCCTCCCCTTCAATTACCTTCGCTGCATTCTTTTGCATTTGTTCTTGGCCCAAATGAGGTAACAAGTCTGTAATGCAGAATACAGGATCATTTTCTTTATCACCAATACTAATATTGATACGAGTGCCATCTGTTTTAACTACAACGCCATGAATAGCAAGAGGCATGGCAACCCAATGGTATTTTTTAATACCACCATAGTAGTGAGTATCCCAAAATACTAAATTACTATCTTCATATTGTGGGTTTTGCTTTACATCGATACGTGGAGAATCAATATGCGCACCTAAAATATTCATACCCAATTCAATATCATCAGTACCAATATTAAATAAAGCAATAGATTTATCCATATGTGTGTAATAAATCTTGTCACCCGCTTTGATTGGTGTATTGGATTTAATGATATCTTTTAAATTTACATATCCTTTTGCTTCTGCAAATTCAACGGCCTGTACAACACATTCACGTTCTGTTTTACCATTATCTAAAAATTGACGATATGTATCACTTAAGGCATATACCTTTTCCATAGTGGCATCGTCGTAATTATGCCATGCATATTTGCGTTCCATAATCTATCCTTTCTAAATGCTCACAAGCTAATAATTAAGAAACTATAGATGTGAACAGGAATTAATAAAATTATTTTTGGCGGTCCTTTTCAAGTTCCGCCCGGCGAAATTCCAAATATTTTCGCTCTTTCTCTCGATTAATTTCAGACTTCTGAGTATATAGAGAACGAATTTCGTCCGTACAATGCGTTAATACCTTTGTAACGTAGAATTTAGTACTACCGGACTTAATCGTATATTTTCCAACTTTTAATTGCACCGCAAAGTCACCGTGTTTAGGGCAAACGCCTATAGCGAGATGCTTATCACCTTGCAATCGTTCTGGCCTAGTCATTTCCAAGCGAGTCTGACAATAGGGGCAGAATGATAATCGAACCCTTCTATCATGAACAATGCGCTTCTTTTCAGGGAAGTTCTCATACATAAAAAATGTCAGAATCGGTGGATATAAGAAAGGATTACTGCTTTCCTTTCGAATTTGATCATAATGTAAAATACCTTGTGGTATATCTAATTTTTGACATATATGTGCCGTAAAAACAGCATCATGTAACGCATTATGAGCTGATAAATGCTCGGTAGATATATTGAGGTCCTCCATGGCATGAGCTACAGAATACTGCTGACTCGTACCATATCGTTGATAGGCATAAATCATCTGTGCATCAACCCATTGATCATAGGATAACGCTTTCATCCTATGAAGCATGAGGTTTTCACGTAATATGAGAATATCATCAGAACCCCAAGATAACAACATATACTCATCACCACACCAGTTTTGAAAGTACTGCATAGCCGTCTTAAATGGTACACCATGATCGAGTTCCCGAGATGTAATACCAGTTAATTCACGAACATGTTTATGCATCCGTGGCAGATATTGTGGTTTGATGAACATTGTAAAATGATCTACAATGTCCATCTTTTCATTCAGTTTTACCGCTCCGATTTGAATGATTTCCCCTGTTAACGGCATTTTAGTGCGCTTCATAAAGCTAATGTCGTTGCTATAAGGCTGATTCCACTCTAAATCAAATACAATATAGTTCATATGTTTATTTCGATTCTGAAAGCAACGTTTCCGCCGCTTTAATAACCTGTTCTTCAGAAATTACAGATAAACCTTTATAATTTCCTTCTTTAATAATTTTCTTCATACTTTTACCAATCTCATAGGAGTCCATCGTTTCCAGAACGATAGCATGAGCTTGGTACGGACCATAAAAGAATGGGTTAGATGGTCCATAAAGCGCTACAATTGGCACATGTTGACTGATTGCCACATGCATTGGACCCGAGTCGTTCGTAATTAATAAGTCACAACGGCTCATGGCTGCAGCTAAAGGGCCTAATTGGAACTTACCGGTCGCCACAATTGGTTTAGTTTCCATTTGTTCCACTACTGGTCGTACCATGTCTAAATCCATAGGTCCACCAAAGAATACCGTCTTGTAACCTAAATGACCAAAATAATCTGCTACATGAGCAAAACGTTCAGCAGGCCATCTCTTCTCAGGAACAGCACTACCAATGTTAAAACCAATAAGCTTATCACTATCTGTTAAACCTTGGCTAGCATAAAACTCCTGAGCCTCACGGCGCCATTCTTCACAGGTTTCAATATGTAGACCAGAGTTTGAAATATCAGATACCCCTAATTGCTCTAGCACATTGATGTACATATCGGCAGCATGACGAGTTCTACGATCTAAACGGGTATACTTTGTCATAAATGGTCTAAATAGGAAATGGCTCATCCCCGTTGTAATAGGGGCATGTATTTTCCATGCCAAATAAGATGTGCGTTCATTGGGATGTAAATTAATAACGATATCAGGTTTTCCCTTTTTATTAATCTCACGAGCAATCTCATTAAGGCCAGAAATACTATTATGACGCCCTTTTTTATCTACTACAATCAGTTCATCAATATTCGGATTATATTGCATTACTTGTTGTAGTTTTTCATCTATTACATACGTAATATGACTATGTGGTGCTGCTTTACGAAGCACTTCTAAAAATGGAGTCGTTAATATAACATCTCCTAAATGCATAAGAAAGGTGACCACAATGCGTTTATAATCGAGTTCCATTACAGTTCCTTTCCAAGTACTTGTTCATATACAGACCACACTGCATCCACTGGAATTTGAGCCATACAATCTGGGTCATCTACGAGTGGCTGTTCTGGTGTAGCCTTTGAAGTCGGTGAAATAATAAGATGTACGTGGCTACCGCCATACGGCCCAGTACGTTTTGGAGATGTGGTTCCAAATAATGCAATCAAAGGACGCTTAAGGGCATTAGCAATATGCAAAGGGCCCGTATCAGCGCTGATGAATATTTCGCAATGTCGAATCAACTCAATTAGCTCTGGCATAGATGTAGATCCTACCAAATTGATGAGATTCTTATTTTTTACATAGTTTTCTATAAAAGCTCCTTTTTCTGCATCATCAGGGGCACCAGCAATAACGACTTTTTTGCCAGATTCACATAAACGGATACATAGCTCTCCAAAATTAAGAAGAGGCCACTCCTTAACGATCCAACGAGCTCCAGGGACAACAACAACATAATCTTCGTCAACGCCATGACATTCTAATTTATGTTTTATTGATTTTTCAGCATCTACATAGGCAGGCATAGGAAACTCTATACTATCTACATCACCACCGAGTGCTCGAACAGTATCTAAGTAGCGTTCAATGACATGGTCAAATTTATGCTCACCTACTAACGCTTTATTTACTAAATTACTACCTTCACGAAGCTCCCAGTAGCCATATTTTTCAGGCGCACCAGATAATAAGGATACAATGGCGCTCTTTGCAATACATTGAAGGTCTAAAGTCATATCAAAATGACGGTTATGTAAATCTTTACGTAACTGCCATAGATAAGCCGGCTTTTTAAGTTGTTTCTTGTCGATAATAATTACATCATCTACCCATGGTTTACCCGGTAGAAGGCTAGCAAATTGCTCATGAATAGCCCAAGTAATATGTGCATTAGGCCAGTTTTTACGCACTGCATACAAGGTAGGTAATGCATGAATCACATCACCTAAAGAACTCATCTTAATGATGAGTATATTCTTGTAATCTTTCATATAGCCTCCCAAAATACAACACAACAACTAAAAAGCCTCATAACACCGTTGAATCTGTTTTAATTTAAACCAAACATAACATAGCAAGCGTAAAATAAATAATGGACTAAATAATAGTCTTAATAAAATCTAACAGATTTGTACCTGTAAATAGATAACCTTTTACGCCAGCTGCTTCTGCGGCATCAACGTCCCGCTGACTATCACCGATAAGAAAACTATCTTTAGGATCTACATCATAATCCTTAATAGCTTGATTAATCATGCCAGGCTTTGGCTTTCTACATTCACAATCGACAGCATAAAGAGGTACAGAGCCTTCTTTATGGTGAGGGCAATAATAAAAATGTAAAATTGGTGCCCCATTACGATCTAGTTCATGAGCCATGTGATCATGTAAAATCTGAACATCAGATTCCTTATAATAACCTCGAGCTACACCACTTTGATTAGTTACAACAATGAGGTCATAGCCCTTGCTATACGCATAAGCCAGTGCTTCTTTAGCTCCATCTACCCATTCTAAATCGCTAATTTTGTATAGATAGCTAACATCTTTGTTGATAACACCATCGCGATCTAAAAATAATACTTTGCGCATTAACGTAAATACCCTTCGTTATTATCGAGTAATTCACAATATTCTTTAACAGCATCTTCCATTTTATGGAACCCTTTATCATAACCTGCAGCCAACAATTTAGTAGTATCAGCCTCTGTAAAGCTTTGGTATTTGCCTTTTAATACCTCTGGGAATGGAATGTATTCAATTTTGCCTTTGCCATTGTAGTCGATAACAGCTTGCATAAATTGATTAAAGCTATGAGCATTACCTGTACCACAGTTGAAAGTACCAGAAATTTCAGGATGTTCCCAGAAATAGAAGTTTACATTAACTACGTCTTTAACATAAATAAAGTCACGTGTTTGGCCACCATCTTCGTAGCCATCTGTACCTTCAAATAGATTGATAATACCAGTTTCTTTATTTTTGTAGAACATTTGACGAACTAAGGAAGCCATTTTATCTTTATGAGCCTCATTAGGACCATATACGTTAAAGTAACGTAAGCCTACAACTTGCGCTGTATATTCACCTTCATATTTACGTACATAGCGGTCAAACAACAATTTGGAGTACGCATATGGGTTAAGTGCTTCTTCAGCTTCTGGTTTTTCTACGAAACCATTAGTACCATTACCATAGGTAGATGCAGAGGATGCATAAATGAATGGAATGCGACGATCTTGGCAATAGTGGAATAGATTTTTAGAACCTTCATAGTTGTTCTTCATCATGTATTTACCGTTATATTCCATTGTGTCTGCACAAGCGCCTTCGTGGAATACGACTTCAATAGGACCTACATCAAATGTACCATCAGCAATAGCACAATCAAAATCATCACAATCGATGTAATCCAAGAATTCTAGATTTTGAATATTGCGAATTTTGCGACCATCTGTAAGGTCATCAACAATAAGAATATCTGTACGACCGCGGTCATTTAACGCTTTCACAATATTACTGCCAATAAAACCAGCACCGCCTGTTACGATAATCATAATTTACCCTCCTTAGCCATAGTAGCTATTTTCCCTACAATATCTGATGTAGAATAACCTTCTTTAAATGAAAGCACCTCTACATGATCTACGGACTCACGCCCAATAATGTCTTCTATCTTATAATCGCCGCCCTTAACAAGCGTATTAGGACGTAAATAAGCTAATAGTTCAGCTGGTGTATCCTCTTCGAATAACACCACACCATCGATACAACGCAATGCGCTTAATAATGCTGCTCTATCCTCTTCACGTACGATAGGACGCGTTTCCCCTTTTAGGCGTCTAACAGAAGCATCGGAATTTAATCCAATAATTAAATGATCCCCTAACTGAGCCGCTTCTTGTAAATACGTAATATGTCCGCGATGAAGAATATCAAAACAACCATTAGTAAACACAACAGTTTCACCTTTGTTTTGCCATTGTGCAATAAGCTGCTTCATCTCTTCTTTTGTGTATAAAGGTTTAGATTGAACACTATGCTTAAAAGAATGCCATAAATCCAATAGTTCAGATCGGTGGATTGGATATGTGCCCACCTTAGATACGACAATGCCAGCAGCACCATTTGCGATATGTAATGCCAAACGCATAGATAGACCGCTAGCAAGGCATGTCATCATCATAGATACAACCGTATCGCCTGCACCACTTACATCGAATACCTCTTGTTGTGTTGCCGGATTATGCCATGTACGCCCATCCTTTGCGATAACAGTAATTCCTTTAGCAGACCGTGTAGCCACAATGTACTCTAAATCAACATTAGCCAATACTGACTTCGCAGCCTCAACAATCGTGGCATCATCGTTAGCTAACTTATGACCTACACATTCACCTAGTTCTTTTACATTCGGTGTAATGCAGGTTGCACCATTATATTTAGACCAGTCTGAACCCTTAGGATCTACAATGGTTTGTACGCTATACTCCTTAGATAAACTAAAGATTTTTTTAAGCAATGTTGGTGTACAAACACCTTTACCATAGTCAGATACAACAATACCATCGATACCAGTCTTACATAGATTTTCTAGCCAAGCAGACAGTCGTTCCTCTTCCTCACTTGTTAAATCTGTAATCGTTTCAAAATCAAGGCGCATCATCTGTTGGCGATCCCCTAAGATACGCATTTTAGTAATGGTAGAACGATCATCACTCGTTAATAAACCTGTTGTATCAATCTTATCAGCCTTTAGCAATTGTTGTAATAAACGACCATGGTCATCATTACCAGCAATAGCACCAAGATATACTGTGCAATCTAAATTTGATAAGTTTGACGCAACATTACCAGCGCCACCAAGCACTTCTTTCATCTTTGCCACGCGGTTTACAGGAACCGGTGCTTCCGGAGAAATACGACTTACATCACCAAAAACATAACGATCTACCATCACATCACCTATAACGGCAATCTTTAGATTGGGTAGTTGTTTTGTCAAAAATTGATTAATGGTAGCATTTATCATAATCCACCTATTCCTTACCACAATATACATGTATAACGAGTTATCTAAAAAACCGGGTTTCAAACATGTATCTATTTATAAATATGACCGTAACGGTTAATAATCTTCTTCAATGATTTCGCACATTATATGACCTGCCAGAATGTGCATTTCTTGAATACGAGCTGTCACATTGCTTGGAATAGCTAATGTAATATCACATAATTCAGCTAGTTTTCCACCGCCTTCACCTGTGAAAGCTATGGTGTGCATGCCGATAGAACGGGCCATTTCTGCAGCTTTTACAACATTCTTGGAGTTCCCAGATGTAGAAATCCCAATGAGAACGTCACCTGTACGGCCTAAGCCCTCTACTTGACGTGCAAAAACAGATTCAAAATCATAGTCATTTGCAATAGCTGTTAATGCAGATGTATCAGTAGTCAATGCAATACCCGCTAGAGAGCGTCGTTCCTTTTTAAAGCGACAAATCAATTCTGCTGCTAAATGTTGAGAGTCCGCAGCAGAGCCACCATTACCACAGAACAAAATTTTATTGCCATTTTCTAAAGCCGCCTTACAGCGATAGGCAATCTCTTGAATGGTATCCATATGCTCCATTGTCTTACCAAAGACTTCCAAATGCTCGGTAAAACGATCTGCAATGATTGGATTTAAATCAGTCATTATAAAATCTCCTTTAACAGTCTATCTGCATTTTTCCAGAATAATTTTTCACATTGTTCCTCAGATAAACCAGCTTCTTTAAATGCATCGTATAATCGATACATTTCAGAAGTGTCTTTAATTTCTGTATCCGGCTTAATACCATCAAAATCGGTTCCTAATGCCACAACATCTTCCCCGCCTTTATTGATGAGATATAAGCCATGCTTTACGATATCTTCAATTCGACTTATCGGTGATGTGCCTAAAAAAGATTGGGCAAAGTTAAGGCCTATCACACCACCCTTATTAGCAATAAGCTTAATCAAATGATCTGGTAGATTTCTAGTATGGGCTGTAACTTCACGTGCATTGGAGTGTGATGCTACAAATGGTACATCTAAAATATCTCCTAATTGCTCAGTACCAGCATCATTTAGATGAGAACAATCGACGATTATCCCTAAATCTTGCATAGCCTCTACAAATTCAACGCCTTTCGGTGTTAATTTTTTATGCTGCTCACCACAATGTGGCTCACCCAGTCCATTTGGATAATTCCAGGTAAGCGTAATAAGTCGAACCCCATCTTGATAAGCTTGTTTAAGTTTATCTAAGTCACCACCTAGTATGCCGCCCTCTTCAATAGACATGAGAGCTCCAATCTTACCAGTCTCATATACAGACTCTACATCTTGATAAGAGAGCACATGCTGAATGTGCTCTCCATAGTGATGAATTTGTGATGTACATAAATTACGCATCGCTTCATAACGACCATAAGGGTCATTTGTGTCACCAAGATTGATAAATAATGCAAAATCCTGCACCTTGCTGTGAGCCTTTTGTAATTTTTCTATATCGATTTTCCAAGTATTACGATACAAATCTCCATTACTAGGATAATCTATTAACTTCATAATCGTATCGCAGTGTAAATCTATCATAAAGCCTCACATATACTATTAGTAATTAACTACGTTTTGGTTTTTTAGCATCTAGTTTTTTTAATGCTTTCAGTTCTTCCATAAAGCTATCAATATTATCAAACTTACGATATACGCTAGCAAAGCGAACATATGCAACTTGGTCGATATCTTTTAATTGTTGCAATACAAGTTCACCTATACGATCAGTAGTTACCTCTTGGTTGATTTCATTACGAATATCGCGCTCTACATCATTCACTACTTGTTCCATCACGGACATAGGCACTGTACGTTTATCACAAGAACGCAATAAACCATTTAATAATTTACCGCGATCAAATAATTCACGACGTCCATTTTTCTTTAATACCATAAGTGGTACTTCTTCTATAATTTCATAGGTAGTAAAGCGACGGCCACAATTGATACATTCGCGGCGACGGCGAATACTATTACCTTCATCAGTCGTTCTAGAGTCTGTTACCTTCGTGTCTGTGTGTTGGCAATAAGGACATCTCATCTGTTACTACTCCTTTTTCTAATAATCACTCTAAAATAGTGCAAAATACGCCCATTTTCTCTACTATATATAGTACCATGAAAGCCTTTAAAATACAAAGAATCCCTAGGATTTCCTAGGGATTCTTCCATTATTCTAGAGCATTTTATGTTATGAAATACTTTAGAAATAATATTTTTAATTTTATCTACTATTCTAACTATCGTTTAGGAGCATCTTCAACGCGAAGCAAGCAGTCGCCAGATTCGATGCGGCTACCTTCACGAACTAGGATTTCTTCTACGATACCATCGATAGGAGCAGTAATTGTAGTTTCCATCTTCATCGCTTCTGTAACGATCAATGGCTCACCTTTAGCTACAGATTGACCATTTTTAACGAGAATCTTAACAACGGAACCAGACAATGTAGCACCAATTTCACCAGGGTTAGATTCATCCGCTTTACGACGAACAACGCCAGTAGTCTTAGCATGTTTATCATGAACTTTAATACCACGAGGTTGACCATTGAACTCGAACAATACGATACGGTTACCATCTTCATCTGGTTCAGATAAGCCGTTCATTTTGATGATAAGTGTTTTACCTTTTTCGATAGTTACTTGAATTTCTTCGCCCCGTTTCATACCGAAGAAGAATGTTGGAGTATCAAGTACAGATACATTACCAAAGTCTTTTTTAAATTTATTGTAATCTTGGTAAACCTTAGGGTACAAGCAGTATGCACTGATATCTTCATCAGTTGTTTGAGCACCCATTTCACTCAATTCATTGCGAACATGTTCAAAGTCTGTTGGAGGCAATACTGCACCTGGACGAACTGTGATTGGTTTTGCACCTTTCAAGATAATTTTTTGTAACTCTTCAGGGAATCCTTGGTATGGAGTGCCAAGACGACCTTCAAAGAATTCAACTACAGATTGAGGGAAGTCTAATACATCGCCCTTTTCGTAAATATCTTTTTCAGTCAAGTTATTTTGTACCATGTACAATGTCATATCACCTACAACTTTAGAGGATGGCGTTACTTTGATGATATCACCAAACATCATGTTTACTTGGTGGTACATTTTCTTAATATCAGCCCAACGATCACCAAGGCCTACCATCTTAGCTTGTTGTTGCAAGTTGGAATATTGACCACCTGGCATTTCATGTTGATATACTTCAGTGTTAGGATATGCTTCTGCTTTATCTACACCTTTGTAGTAAGGACGAATGCTGCCAAAGTAATGCGACATTTCTTCCATGTAATCAATGTTCATTTCAGGTTGACGGTCATGTCCACTCAATGCATAGTACATGGAGTTCATGCTAGGTTGAGATGTACCATTAGCAAATGCAGAGTATGCTAAGTCGATAACGTCTACACCAGCATCTACAGCGCGACCATAGGAATAGATAGCATTGCCAGAACCTTCATGTGTATGTAAATGAATCGGTACAGTAACAGCATCTTTTAAGGCAGATACAAGATTATAAGCAGCTTGAGGTTTCAATAAACCAGCCATATCTTTGATAGCAATAATATTAGCACCCGCTTTTTCAAGCTCTTTAGCCATATTTACATAGTAGTCTAAATTGTATTTAGGACGGTTGCTATCAAGAATATCCCCTGTATAGCACAATGCTACTTCAGCAATTTTGTTTTGTGCACGAACTTCATCAATAGCTACATGCATATTATCAAGGCTATTTAAGCTATCGAATACACGGAATACATCAATACCATTAGCAGCAGCACGTTGGATAAATTGACGAACTACATTATCTGGATAAGATGTGTAACCTACAGCATTAGCGCCACGAATAAGCATTTGAAGTAATGTATTAGGCACTTCGCGACGGAACATACGTAAGCGTTCCCATGGATCTTCATGTAAGAAACGATAGGATACGTCGAATGTAGCACCGCCCCAACATTCCAAGGAGAATAAGTTAGGAACACCTTTTGCAGCACGACCAGCTACGCGTGCCATATCAATGGTACGTAAACGTGTAGCAAATAAGGATTGGTGAGCATCACGCCATGTTGTATCTGTAAAGAATACTTGTTTTTGATCAGATAACCATTTACTGAAGCCTTCTGGTCCTAATTCATCAAATTTTTGTTTTGTACCAGCTGCTGGAGATACATCTAAATCAGATGGCATTTGAATTGGTTCAAAATCAGGTACCACTTGAGGACCTGCACCAGAGTAGCCATTGATTGTTACGTCAGCAATGTAACGTAATAATTTAGTACCACGATCGCGGTCTGGTTTTAATTCAAACAATTCTGGATGGTCTTCAATGAAGTTAACAGTGTAGTTACCGCTTTGGAATTCAGGATTTTCAAGAACGTTAATCAAGAAGTGAATATTAGTTTTAACGCCACGAATACGGAATTCTTTTAAACAACGAAGCATTTTACGAATAGTTTCTTCGTTGTTAGGACCGAATGCAGTCGCTTTTACAAGCAAGGAATCATAGTAAGGTGTTACTACGGCACCAGTGAAAGCATTACCAGAGTCTAAGCGGATACCAAAGCCACCGGAGCTACGATATGCCAAGATTTTACCTGTATCAGGCATGAAGTTATTTTTAGGGTCTTCTGTAGTGATACGACATTGGATTGCAGTACCTTTACAAGGAACTTCATCTTGTGCTGGAATGCCTACTTCTGGGCTATGTAAGTCATAACCTTCTGCAATACGGATTTGAGAATGAACGATATCAATATCTGTAATCATTTCTGTTACAGTATGTTCTACTTGGATACGAGGGTTAACTTCGATGAAATAGAAGGAGCCATCAGCAGTTACCAAGAATTCTACAGTACCCGCATTAACGTAGCCAACATTTTTCATGATTTTAACGGCTGCATCACATACGGCTTTACGAGTTTCTAATGGCAATGCAAAAGCTGGCGCCATTTCAACAACTTTTTGGTGACGACGTTGTACAGAGCAATCACGTTCATGTAAATGAACTACATTACCATGTTCATCACCAAGGATTTGTACTTCAATATGTTTAGGTTCAACGATAAGTTTTTCTACATATACATCATCATCGCCAAAGGCAGCTTTCGCTTCAGATTTTGCGCGATCATATGCATCACGAAGATCTTCTTTACGATGAACCTCACGCATACCACGGCCGCCACCGCCATTTACGGCTTTGATCATCAATGGGAAACCATGAGTATTTGCAAATTCTTCTAATTGTTCAAAATCACGCAATGCCCCATCAGAACCTGGAATCATTGGGATATCTGCCAATTTAGCTTGTGCACGAGCATTAACCTTATCGCCGAACATATTTAAATGTTCTACATGAGGTCCGATAAAGATGATACCTTCTTCACCGCAACGACGAGCGAACTCTTCGTTTTCAGACAAGAAACCATAACCTGGGTGGATAGCATCAATATCATGTTCTTTTGCAATACGGATAATATCTTCAATATCAAGATATGCTTCAACTGGTTTTTTACCTTCCCCTACGAGATAGGCTTCGTCAGCTTGGTTGCGGTGCAAGGATAATGTATCCTCTTTGGAATAAATGGCTACAGTTTTAATACCCATTTCATTACATGCACGGAACACGCGGATCGCAATTTCACCACGGTTGGCAACCAATACGGATTTAATTTTTCTCATGTATTGCCTCCTACTAGCTTCCACAAATGTGAACTATCAGCTTTCATTTTTATTAATATATGAATATTTCCTATACTTATAGTCAAAACAATATATTTGGAAAACTCATCAAAATTTATGATGAGTATAATATTCATAATTACATATAACTATTATACAATATTTTCCACATATTTAAAGGATTATATTAATTACGAAATCATAAAATACATTAGTTGCTGTACATGACAAAAACTCATATGTCTTTTATCGATGCACATCGAACTAATTCTATATTCTACGTTATTAATCACCTAAGAAATGATTCATTAATCGATTGAGTTGCTCTTGATCATTTGCACCCATTAATTCCCGTGCAGAATGCATCGCTAATAACGGTAAGCCCACATCCATTGTTCTCATTGGTAACATAGCAGATGAAATAGACCCAACTGTAGAGCCCCCTGGTATATCAGAACGATTTACATAAATTTGGTAGTTTGCCTCAGCTTCATCACACAAACCTTTAACAATGGCAATGGCTCTTGCATCACCTGCATAAGATTGACTACATGCTATTTTAAGAGCCACCCCTTTATTAAGTGTAGGAATATTAGTGATATCATTTTTTTCAGGATAATTTGGATGCAAACCATGTGCTACATCAGAGGAAATCATGAATCCTTTTGAAATGAAACTATCCATCTCTTGATTAGAATATCCTAATGCATCATATACTCGTTTAATAAGGTTTGGTAAAAGCATCCCTGCTCCGCCCTGTTTAGTACGACTCCCTACCTCTTCATTATCAAAGAGAATAGCACAACGTACACCATCAGCATTAGCCTTACGAGCCTGAATAATCCCTGATAGTACACCAAAGCAAGATGTTAAATTATCTAAACGAGGCGCACTAATAAAATCGCCTTCAGTCCCTAATACACAGCCTTGTTCTGTTGGGTATAATGTCATTTCATAAGATAAGATTTCAGATGGATCACAGTTGACTTCATCAGCCAAGAACGTAGTCCACTCATCGTATTGAATATCAGACTCTGGGAATAGGCTTGGATTGTTGAGATCATTTAAAGATTTACTAGAATTATCCTTTTCCTTACGATCCATCATTAATATAGGAAGCATTTCCTTTTGACGATTTAATTTAACACCATCATTAACGGAACGATTCATATGTATAGCTAAGTTTGGAACGATTGCGATAGGACGTTTTGTATCAACCAATACAGAGTCTACATCAAAAGCATTATCACCTTTTAATACCACAGTACCCGCAGCCCCTAAAGGACGATCAAGCCATGTATTTTCAATGAGGCCACCGTACATTTCCACATTTAACTTGGTATAACCTTTTACTGATGTAATAGGATTTGGTTTAACCCGAATTGCAGGAAAATCTGTATGTGCGGAGGCAATACGTAATGTGTGTTCTGGTTTCTTTCCTATATGAAAAGCAAACAAAGTAGTACCAAACACATTAACTACATAAGAACCAGAGTCTAATTGCCACTCATCATCTAAATTAAGTTCTGTGAAACCTGAATCCAATAACATTTGTAAACTTGTATCTACTGTATGATACGGAGATGTACAAGCACCAATATATTTCAATAACTGTTCATTATCAAATTTCATAGATTCCTCCTATGTAAAATAATGATGCTATTCGTATATTCACCATGAATAGTTCATTTACGTATAATTTTACAACATATACATTAATAATATATTAACTGCTCTTATTTTATCACAAAAAAGCCGCCCCAAAGGGGACGGCTTTTCGTATATTTTGTAACCACACTATAATCAAACTATGACATATATAGTTTTTAATGTATTACAAGTATATAAAATTCTGGATATCTGGTCTTACCACATACCGATTGCTTTCATCCATACGGAACCAAGGCCCATAAAGATAATTAAGTTGATTACGGATGCGAAGAAACCAAGTTTCCACCATGTATTTTGAGGAACATAACCAGTATTGAAGATTACAGGAGATGGACCTGCAGCATAGTGAGTCAAAGACATACACAAGTTAGATGTGAATGCAATCATCAACAATGTCAACATTGGTGGTGCACCTGCAGAGATAGCAATTGCAGAGAATGCTACGAACATTGCAGAAATATGTGCAGTTAAAGATGCGAATACATAGTGGGAATATGTATTAATAAGTACAGCTATAACGAAGGCAATAATCCAAGATCCTTCTGGAATATAACCGCCTACAAGTACTGTTGCCCATTTGATGAAGCCCAATTTGGACAAGAAACCGGCAAAGCCCATTAATGTACCCATCCAAACTAATGTATCCCAAGCACCTTTTTCACTTTTAACATCGTCCCATACAAGAACACTTGTAGCAAGCAAAATAGAAATACCTAAGAATGCAACAGTTGTAGCATCAATTTTAGTAAATTGAGAAGTAGCCCATAAAACTAAAGCCAAAACAAATACGCCTAGCATAACCCATTCTTGGAAGGACATTTTACCAAGGCCTTTTAACTCTTCTTTAATCATTTGTTGTGCTTCGCGGGCATCTGTAATTTCAGGTGGATATACTTTGTAAATAAAGTACGGCATAATGATCAATGCAATAATACCTGGCACGATGGCAGCCATAGCCCAATCACCCCATGTGATACCAATACCAAAAGATTGAAGCGCCAATGCTGCAACCAATGTGTTACCAGCCATGGATGTTTGGAACATAGCAGATGTAATTGTATTAACTTGATAAATAGATTGCATCAAGAAGGAACCAATTTTACGAGGACCATCTTGAGGTTCAGAACCGAACGCTTTTGCCAAGCTTGTAGTAATTGGCATGATAACACCACCTACACGAGCTGTATTAGATGGAGTTGCTGGAGCCAAAATTAAATCAGATAATGCTAATGCATAAGCCAAACGTAAGGAGCTACTACCAAAAGCAGCAATCAAATTATAAGCAATACGTTTCCCCAAACCAGTTTTAATAAAGCCACGAGAGAATAAGAACGCACCTACGATTAACCAAATAGCAGAGTTAGCAAAACCAGAGATAGCTTCGCCGATTTTCAAAGTACCAGTCAAAGCCGCCACAGTAATTACAACGATAGATACGCCACCAATCGGTAATGGCTGAGTAATAAAGCCTACGATAGTAGCAACAAAGATGGCGAATAAATGCCAAGATTGAGGTGTTAAACCCTCAGGCGTTGGAATAAACCATAGGCCTATACCAAAGACCGCCGGAATAATCCAATTTAACAGTTTTTTCATACACATACCTCCTACATAGGAAAAAACTAAAATATATAACTGCTGAAATACCAAGGCATCGCAAGGTGACTATAAAACACACACTAAGCCCCCTATCCTACGGTGTCTTCAGTATATATCAGTAGTATGTGAAATTAGAAATATATTTATATCTTCTTATGATAAATATATTATATTACAACATAAAAAGAAATGAGAAAAAGCTGTGCATCACTAGGTATGCACAGCTTTCATTAACATATAAATCCTATTCTGGTAAAGATACGTTTTCTAAATTTGTTTTTTCGATAGACTCAATATCACCTTGGTCGCAAAGATTTGCAATTGTTGGATCAATTGGTAAACGGTTTAACAATAATAGACCGTATTTTTGAAGGATTTCTTCAATGTGGCTTTCACCAAAGATTTGGTAATCCTTACCGTTATCTGGGCAATGGAAGTAAGAGTAGTTTTCCACGACACCAATAATAGGCACTTGCATTAAATCAGCCATTTTAACTGCTTTTTCAACAATCATGGATACCAAGTCTTGAGGAGATGTAACAATGATGATACCATCCAATTTCAAGGATTGGTAAACTGTAATCGCTACGTCACCTGTTCCTGGTGGCATATCAACGAATAAATAATCGATGTCTTTCCAAATTACATCTGTATAGAATTGTTTTACAACATTGCCTAAAATAGGACCACGCCATAAAACAGGATCTGTATCGTTTTCCAAAAGAAGGTTAACAGACATAACGTCAATACCGCCTTTAGATTTTACAGGATACATACCGATTTCGTCAGCATATGCTTTTTCCTTGATACCAAACATTTTAGGAATAGAAGGACCTGTAATATCTGCATCGAGGATACCAACTTTGTAACCTTTACGCGCCATAGTAATAGCCATTAAGCTTGTAACGGAGGATTTACCTACGCCACCTTTACCGGATACTACGCCGATTACATGTTTAACAGAACTAAGCTCGTGTAATGGAGCTGTAAGATCTTGAGGTTGTTGAGGAGCGCCGCCACCGCAACCAGAAGATTTAGATGGGCATCCGCCACAATCACTGCTGCTACCGCAACCCATAGTAAACACCTACTTTCTTTGAGGAACTACCTCATATCTATATGTAAAACTTTTTTTCTATATGGTAGATACAATGTATCTACTGTTACATTGTATCATGTCATATCAAACTTTATCAATATATTACTCGCCACAGAACTCTTTGGTTAAGGCACCAAGAATTTCCATGCCCTTTGTGATTTCTTCTACTGTTGGTACTGTATAGCTTAAACGGAATGCATGGCCTTCCCCTGCTCCATCAGCAGCAAAAGCACCACACTTAATGATCCCTACATTGCGATTCATACACGTTTCAAAGAATTCGTCACAATCTACATCCTCAGGCATCGTCATCCATGCGAACATACCACCTGTAGGCTGAGTTAACTTAACCTTAGAACTTGCATACTTATTGAATGCATTAAGCAAAGCATCACATTTAGTCTTATATACTTTACGTACATTTTCTAAGTGCGCATCATAATCAATTGTATCAAGAACTTTAGCTACTACCTTTTGCGTAACTAATGGCATTTGACCAGCTGTATTATTCTTTAGAGCTTGGATAGCTTCGATTACCTTCTCTGGACCAAATAGGAAACCTACACGTAAACCTGCAGATAATGTCTTCGAATAAGAACCGGCATAAAGAACACGATTTTCAGTATCAAAGGATTTGAATGTTGGAATGTATTCACCAGCAAAACGAATTTCACCATATGGATCATCTTCATAGATGAATAAATCATATTTAGAAGCAATAGCGTAAATTTCTTTACGGCGTTCTAATGGCATTGTAATACCTGTAGGATTTTGGAAATTAGGAATTAGATAAATATATTTACCTTTACCAGACTGAGCGGCTTTTTCTAATTCACTAGGAATCATGCCGTACTCATCAGTCTTAATACCTACTGCTTTACCTCCCATGTTGCGTACAGAATTGATGGCACTTGTGAAAGTAAATTCATCCATATATACTTCGTCGCCAGGTTCCAATACAGTAATTGGCACAAGACCTAATAATTGACCTGCACCATTAGAAATAATAAGGCCTTGTCCTTCTGGATTCATCTTATGTGCTTTTACAAGACGATCTAATGTCAATTCCGCTAAACGTGCATCACCTTGCATTGGTCCATATTGTAATAAACTCATTGGATTAGAGTGAACCACTTCATCAAATGCCTTTTCAATGATTTCCACAGGAATTGCTTCTGGCGCTGGATTGCCAATACCAAAGCTGATAAAACCTTCTACACCTACACCACGTTCAAACACTTCGCGAATGAAATTTGGACCTTTTAAAGTAACACGTTCAGGAAGAGAAAAGCTCATATTATCGCCTCTTTCATATATACTAAGTTAAAAATATTACTACGTTGAAAAATTACGCATTAGGATCATGTTCTTGTTCCGCATTCTTCTTATTAATATAGTTCTTATATACTTTCCAAAGAATGAAGTATACAACACCTGCAACAAGAACAATAATTCCTAATCGCCCCATATTCTCTTGGAAATTTACAATATCTGTACCGATAGCTACTTCAAGAGCTGTAGATGGAAACTTACCAATTAAATTTGCTAAGATGTAGTCTCTCGGTTTAATCTTACTAATAGCACCTAATGCTGTAATAACACCAGATGGGAAGTATGGTAAGGATCGTGCAAATAACATGACCACAAAACCGTTTTTACCAGAGAAATCATCTACTTTCATCAATACTGTACTCTTAGCAATAAGCTTATCTGCTGTATCACGCAAGAAGTAACGCATAATGTAAAAGCTAATAACTACGCCTATCGTTTCTGCTAACCAAGAAATAATGATCCCTGGCCACATGCCAAATACGAGGCCGTTTGCGGTAGATATAAAGATGGACGGTAAGAAACCAACAGCATTAACAAAAATATCAAGAAGCATACTTACGACCATGGCCATAGGGCCAAAACCTTGAATATACTCTGCTATTTCATCCATGGATCCACTCGTCGCTAAATGCCACATTGTAGGATAAAATGTAGGGTCTACTATATTTATGGCAATTAATAGAATGACAAAACCAATGCCTGCTATTAACTGTACCCAACCTTCACCAGAAGGCTTTAATTTTCTTGTACTCATATATACCTCGTTTTATAAAAAACTAGTTCCATTATATCACGGATTCTATAGAACTGTTATATGTAAGAACCTAAACATTCTATTTATCTAATTAATACCAGTCAAAAATATTATCATTAGAACTTTCATATGTTATTTTTTTACTACCCGTTAAAATATTACCATTCATACTTTTTATTACCATTCATACTTTTATATGCTATTTTTCAATTACTACCAGTTAAAAATATTAGGATTATAAGTTATATAGGCTAGTTTTATAGATACTACCAGTTAAAAATAATTACTTTTAACTGGTAGTATCTATAAAATATGTATAATAGCATTAGCATAAAAATTATCGAAAGATGTATAATACTATTATAACGAGAATATTCTTAATGAAAGAAGGTATATTATGGTATCAGCAGGTCAAACAGCTACGGCGACTGTAACAGTTACAGAATCTAATATTGCTAAAACAATGAAATCCGGTTCTTTAGAGGTCTTTGCCACACCAGCTATGTGTGCATTAATGGAAGAAGCAGCACAAGCAGCAGTACAACCATATTTAGAAGATGGCGAAGGCACTGTAGGTATCTCTCTATCCATTACTCATGAGGCCCCTACTCCACTTGGTGCAACAGTAACTGCTAAAGCTACAGTTAGTGCTGTAGAAGGACGTAAAATAACCTTTGATATTGAAGCATCTGACGGCGTTGGTATCATTGGTCGAGGAACTCATGAACGATTTGTTATTAATAACGAAAAATTTATGGCTAAAGTAGTAAGTCGTGCAAAATCTAACTAATAACTAGTTTTACTAATAGTCTATAACTAATTTTACAATACCCTAATCTCTAATTTAACATAACAAAATAAGACAAAAATGGCATCTATCCAACGATAGATGCCATTTCTATTTACGTGTTAGATTATATAATTCTACTACATTAATTTATTAAAAGATTAGCAAATTTTAACTACCCAACCTTCAGGAGCTTCGATTTCACCATGTTGAATGCCAAGTAATGTGTCATATAATTTTTTAGTGATAGGACCCATATCATCCATACCAGCCGGTACATTAATAGTGCCTTCTGGAGTATCGATTTGACCTACTGGAGAAATAACAGCTGCTGTACCACAAAGACCAATTTCAGCAAAGTCTTTTAGTTCATCTTTATGAACAGGGCGATTTTCTACAGTCATACCAAGGTAGTGTTCTGCTACATACATCAAAGAACGACGTGTAATGGATGGCAAGATACTATCGGATTTAGGTGTAACTAATTTACCATCTTTAGTGATGAAGATAAAGTTTGCACCACCAGTTTCTTCTACATGTGTACGAGTAGCCGCATCAAGGTACATGTTTTCTGCATAACCTTTGTTATGAGCATCAGTGATAGCATACAAACTCATAGCATAATTCAAACCAGCTTTAATATGGCCAGTACCATGAGGAGCTGCACGATCAAAATCAGTGATACGAATTTTGATTGGTTTAGCGCCACCTTTGAAATAAGGGCCTACTGGTGTAGTAAATACACGGAATTGATATTCATCTGCAGGTTTTACACCGATAACAGAGTTTGTACCCATCATGTATGGACGAATATAAAGGCTTGCACCATGACCATAAGGAGGAACAAAGTCTTTGTTTGCTTTTACAACTTCTTTTACAGCTTCAAGGAAACGACCTTCAGGTAATGTAGGCATTACAAGGCGTTCACAAGATTGATTCAAACGAACTGCATTCAAATCTGGACGGAAGCATACAATGTGACCATCTTTAGTGTAGTATGCTTTCAAACCTTCAAAGACAGTTTGAGCGTATTGGAATACACCAGCACATTCATTAAGAACAACGTTAGCATCAGTAATTAATCCGCCTTCGTCCCATTTACCATCTTTATATGTAGTTAAATAACGGTAGTCGGTTTCTACATAACCAAAACCGAGATTATCCCAATCGATATTCTTGCTCATAACAATAACCTCCATGCTTATTAATATACTTATAATCTTAACACTATGAGCAAGTTATTTCAACATATTCTATAGAGAACAAAAATTAGACATGTAATAAGTTAAGTATACTTAAGTACAAAATATAGAATACCACTTATTTTGATGCCTTATAAATCATATAGATCATCATATCTATAACGATTGGTATCATAAATAATTTCTATGTCTTTATCTATAATAAATTTAGTTCGTTTCAAATCATAAGGTACATCGTAACGCGTATGATATGAAATAGATTCTACACGACCAGTACGAACCGCATTATCGGATCCAAACGGAACTTTTACAATATCCCCTTCATATATATCATTTCTATCAGTACGATAATAAAATTCCTGGTTTATCTTAAAAATATATACAGAACAATACGTATAAATCCTTCTATCAGATGTATGATTTGATTGTAAAAACTCTTGTAAAGATTTATCTCTTGTGTGAGCATGTATAAAATTAATTAGATTTTTATACCAAGTGGGCACATACTGATCTGTTAGATTCCCTATAAACAATGTATCCTCTTTATGCGCCCATTTAATACGTACTGTTACTATACCACCACGAGCAGGATCTCTATCAAGGTCATGACTTTCACTAAGACTAAAAGAATCTAGACTATATAGCGTTCCGCCAATGTGAAAGTCAATATCTTGCTTCAATTGATGAATCATTTGATTATCTACATACTCGCTATGACTATGACTAGAGTGACCAAATTGCTTACTATTACAATCAATGGAAATAGACGCATTCCAATTAAAATTCAATGTATTTACATCACCATATTCTTGGTACATATTTTTTTGCACTTCAATATGAATCTCTTGAATTCTATCTTTTTCTCGATTTCCATCAAATAAAAGTAATGTAGGCATACCTAGGATTTGTCTGAATAGTATAGACATGGCCCTCAGGGTATTATCAAAAGGAAATTCATATATAAATTCCTGATCTTTAGTGTTGATGAGCTGCACTTGGACAGCACACTCATCCTCATCATATAGGTCAATATCATCGGAAAATCTACGCCCCATAAGCTCTAATAGATATTGTTTTTTAGATTCGTCAATTGAGTACTCCTTAGTAGTTAAGGATTCTATTTTCCCCTCTACAGGTTTTGAGATATGCTCCCATTTAATGCCATAGGTAACACTTATGACTTCCTTGATAGAAATATGTTGTATCTCTTCAATATAGTAATCTTTACGATTTAATTTCACTTCCTTTGGAACGCCATCTAGTAAATCACCATACCAGCTACCCGTACTTATAATGTCACAAGATACTACGGTACCTATAAATTTATCTGTCACATTTCTATACATATACATAGGAACTCCTCCTTTTATTACTTTGTTTAAATATAACAAACAGGATGTGACAAAAATGCCTCTATATAATTATTTTGTCAAAAATATTCTTTACATACCGATTTATATTATAATTAACTTACAATATATGTATCTTATCTCTTAAGGAGGTATCTCTCATGAAAGAATCTACTAACCGTACTCTAATTACTAATCCCAAAAACATTATCTGTATCGGTTTAAACTATGCAGACCATATAGAGGAAACTAGTCTTGCTACACATGATTTTCCAGAAATCTTTATGAAAACATCTAATGCATTGGCGTCTCATCAAGATATAGTTCCCATTCAAGATGAAAACCTTCATTATGATTACGAAGGAGAACTGGTTATCGTCATTGGTAAGGCTGGTAAAAATATATGTCGTGAACAGGCCAGAGACCATATATTAGGCTATACCATTGGAAATGATGTTTCAGCTCGTAGCTTGCAGTTTAGAGGATCCCAATG
>OKRZ01000216.1_pt1 | contig 40225 bp, 32 predicted proteins | sample 1601141 | NCBI WGS metagenome assembly OKRZ01 (sample SAMEA3541524, study PRJEB24748) | human gut metagenome | biome: human gut; feature: human-associated habitat; material: faeces | place: China | collected 2012
AGCATTCCTCAGTTTTTTATTTAAGATTTTCTATTTTTCACTCCAATCAAACGGACGAAATCTCAAATATATATAATTACCCAAGGGGAAGAGGGTGCCACACAAACAATAATTTTACGGACTGTGAATTGTAACTCCAAACATTATTCTTACTGAATTATAATTATAAAAGAACATCCTTTTAAAGAATGTTCTTTTTATCTTTATGACTATTTATTTTTATCTATAACAAACTTTTTAATAAGAAATACTCCAATACCTAGTATAGCAATTGCTACAGTTGTTATAATTGTAGGTATTACATAATTTCTATTTTCACCAGTACTTGGTATAATTGTAATTTGTTCTGAATTTGCAGTATTGAAATGTGTTGAATTATCCCATGTCATTTTTACTGGTGTACCACTACGTCCATCACTACCATCATGTGTTACTTTCTTTACTTCTGTTATTTCTGATTGGTTATTAAATAAGTTGTCATCTGTACTTGTTAATAACTTAGATGTTTGTAATGTTACTGAACGTTGCTCTGTTGGTTTAATTGCTTCTTTTAAGATTGTTGTAACATATGTTTTTATAGAGTTCATATATTCTGTATCATCTTTTTTAGATATAAACCATTTATTTGCATAGTCTTGGTCTGAACTTACATCATTCCAATTCTTTGATTCATCTACTATTTGAACTCTTCCATCCACATAGTCTAATAACTGAGCTACTGATGTTTTTACTATATAATTTTCATCTTTGTTACCAAATAGATAATAGTCTTTGTTTGTATAATCTAATTCACCAACATTTTTTGCTGTTATTGTATATGTTGTTTCTAATGTTGCACCTTCTATCAATTCATTATCCATTTCTGTTCTTAATAATCCTATTTGTGATTTTGTTGTATTTTGATTTGTTGTATTTGGTAAATAAGTTGTATATGGTTTTGTACCAGTTATTTTTCCATTTTTGATTGTTGCATCAACTAATATCTGTCCATTTGCTAATTTTATCTTATATCCTGATATTTCTTTTGATAACTGTAATTTTTGTTTTGGTCTTTCTACTATACCAAAGTTAACATTTCCTACATTGAACATAACTTCATTTTCATTACCGTTTGTTATTGTTGTTTTATATTCAATGCTTAAATCCATTTTTGGTGTAGTTGAAACCATTTGTGTTTTTGTTATCTTATCTGATCCACCATTATATGCTTTATTTATTTCATTTTCTAGTTGATTGTTTGTTATGTTATACATCTCAGTATCAATATCTTTCCTTATTCCTAAATCATCAATTGCATCTGTCCATATTTCTCCTGAATTTGTTGTATCGTTTCCATAATCTGAACCTCTGTACCAGAAAGCATCTGCTGATGTTTTATTATATCTTTCTTTATTATATATAGTACCTTTGTAATATTGAACTTTGTATGTGTTATTTCCCCATGTATATTTTACAACATAATTTCCTGCCTTAATTCCTTCAAAGTTATAAGCTCCGTTAGCATCTATTCCAGATGTTGCAGGTACAAATTGTTTTTTGCTATTGTCATAAATTTGTGCCACACTATTTGTGTCTAAGTCAAATAATTCAACTGTTATATTTTTTCTTTCTTCTTCACTTGTTAAAAGTTTGTCTCCATCATTAGTATTATATTTTCCATTTCCTATTCTCTCTTGACCTTCTACTGTATCTTCACCTTTTCCTGTTGAGTCTAAGAAAATAGTTCCTGAAAGAGCTCTTGCATTTGCTACTTCTAGTTTTAATGATCTTGCTGCATCTGTGTCATCTTCATATGTGTCTATTTTACCTGGAATTGCATTTCCTGGTACTGAATCATCATCTAGTACTGCTATTACTTTTCCATTTTTATATGTTGTATAAGAGTCTATTTCTATAACATTATTTAATAAGTCTGATCCTCCGGATTCATTATTATTCATTATTTGTAATACAGCTTCTCTATTAAGTTCGAATTGTAGATATATAAATTGTGTTTCTCCAGCTTCTATTTCTGTATCTGGATTAATTTCATATTTATTATATCCATTTACATTTTGTTGTGTATCATTTACTGATATTGCATTTCCAACTACATCTTTGTCAGCATCTAATGTTTTACCGGCATTTATTAGTTTCATTCTTGAATCACTATAATCTAATAACTTATTAATTCTACCTTTGTATACTGAAGCATTTTTCATTGCTATTTTATATGTTAAATATACTTTTAGTTCTTTGTCTTTTTGAGCTGTTTCCCATTCTGCATCTGCTTTGTATATTGCTCTACTGTATGTTCCCCTGTTATTTTGGAATTTAACTCCAACATTCCAAGAAGAACCTTCATCTATTTCACCATTTTCATCATATCTTGTAGTTCCATATCTATATATGTGTGATTTTCCATTTGCTTCTACTCTTACATTATATAGGTCTTTTGATATTTCGTAACTTGTTTGTTGTATTTCTTCTAATCCTAAGTTTATGTATCTTATTTCTTCCATTGTTGGTTCGAAGTCATCATATATATTATAATTTGCTTCTGATGTTGATGATACTACATTTGCATTTGGATATGTTGCATTATAGAAACTATTTGGTAATTTACTTACATAATTTTCTTCTTTTCCTATTCCTCCATATTCTATGCTAATGTCTCCTTGTGTTAATTTTTGTGTACCATTTCCATTTACAGTTTGGAATTTATTGTTTAATATGTTTCTTGTAATTTCATATTCTTTTGCTTTTGATCCTGCTGCTTTATTTAAGTTTATTGTATCTATAGCTTTGTATCTCATTCCGTTATATTCGTATTCTACATGATACTCACCTTGTTGTAATTTATCAAGATTTATTCTTTTAAATATATATTGTCCGTCTTTTATTTCTGAATATATATTTAAGCTTGCTGTTGTAGTTTCACAACGAACTCCATCTTTGTTTAATACTACATTACCGCTTCTATCTTTTAAATATACTTTTACTCCGTTTAATCCGCTTTCATCATCATCATGTATATCGTTTTGAATTGATGTTTTTCCATGTACATCATTAATCCATACATATCCTGATAGGTCTACCCATTGTTGATGGTTGTATAAATAGATAACTTGTCTTGAAGCATCATTTTTATTAATTGTATATGTTTTACCAACTTGGTTTATATATCCAGCATGTTTATCAGGAACACTTTCCTCTGTAGCTGTAACATAATCATCTACGAAATATGCATATTTTGTAGAGTTATTTCCATATCCTTCATCATTTACTGCATCTGTTTTTAGTGATAAAGTTCCTGATGCACTAATTTCTCCTTCAGCATCTGTTATGAATATTCCTTTTGAATATCCCCATTCACGACTATTTCCTAAATATACTGTATGTTCTCTCCAGTCATAATGATTTAAAGTATAATCTTCATAATGAGAATTATCTTCTTTTACTATTGCATTTCCATTTTTATCATGTTTTATATTTCCGTTTTTATCAGTTTCATATGTTATATCTGGTACCCAACGTTTTGCTGTTTCACTTGAAATTAAGTCATATGATTTTATTTTTGTTGCAAATGAGAATCCAAATCCATCTAATGGTGTTTTTTCTCCTCTATCGTCTACTTTTACTAATCCTATTTGAATTGATTTTTCTTTAACTTTATAATTAAATTTTCCGTTTCCTTTTGCATTAACTGGTACCGTTTTTGTTGTTACATGTATTAAGTTTTGATAAAAATAATCTGTTCTTAAAAACCATACATGTGCTACTATTACATCTGTTTTTTGAGTTAAATCTACATCAAAGTCTACATTTACTATGTTTTCTGCATTTTTAATTTTTAAATAGAATTTTTCTCCTGAAGATATATCTGTTGCTTTTATTTCATTATTCTTCTTATCAAGGAATTTAACTCCTGATACTTTACTTCCATCTGCTTTTACAGTAACACTTTTAATGTCTCCACTAAATTTCCATGTAACTGGCCCTATTTTATAATATTCATCGTCTAATTTTACCTTTTTTAGTTCTGTATTTGTTGTTTGGTCTGTAATTTTTAATGTTTTACCTGCTTGACTTGAAGTTGCATTACCAACTTCTGTTGCATATTTTTTAGCACCTGTTACAACTGAATTTCCAGAAACACTTACAGTATCATTTTTTTCACTTTGATATGAGTCTCCAAGTCCTAATAAGTCTACCCAACTATTCATAAATTTCCATACAGCATATTGTCCTTGTGTTTTATTTGATACAGTTCCATATCCTTGTTTTTGTGCTAATGCATATGCCATTTTAGCATTTATATCTCCTGTTTTAGTTGTTCCTTTTGAATCTTTTGATCCATATACTGTTGCTGTTTTTCCGTTAATTTCTACATATTTTGTTACAGTATAAAATTTATCACTACTTCTCAACCTTTTTCCATGTTGAGCACAATATGTATTTTTTGCTGCTTGTAATTTCGTAAGATTATATGTTAATGTTTCTCCTATTGCCTTTTTATTTTTTCCTTCTACTTCTACCACATCACTTATAGTTGGTTTATTACTTTCACTTGAAGTTGCAGCATTTGCTATTCCTATTGAAATAAGCATTGTAATTGTTATTATAAGTATAACTAGTATTGTTTCTTTAATATGTTTTTTCATTTTTCTACCTCCTTTCTCTATATAATTCCCTTATTTATAATTAGTTTTCTTATTATATATACAGCTACTCCTAACATTACAATTGTTGTTATTACTAGTATTACTGTTGTTACAACTTGTCCTGTTTTTATACTTATAATTACATCTGCTGAACTCATATCATTTTCGCCTTTTACTTTGTTTCCTTCTGTTGAGTTTATGTCTGTTAATCCTAGTTCGTTGTAAGAACTTACTATTTCTGCTGTATTGTTTACTAGCCCTGTGTTATTTTCTTTCATTTGTTTTATTACTATTAATTTTACGTCTTTACTTTCACCTGGATTTATTTTTGTATCTGCTAAACTTGTGCAATATACATTGCTTCCATCTTGATACCAATCTTTATTTAGTTCTGAACTAAATTTATAGTCACTTGATAAGTAATCTGCTATTTTTCTAATATATCCAGCTACTTCACCTTTGTTTGTTACTCTTATTGTATATTCTACAACTACTGTTGTTGAATTTACTTCTTTTGCATTAATTTCTTGTTTTGCAAGTTTTGCATCTGTATAATCTGTAGATGTTGTTTTACTATTTTGTACTGTTACTTTTGTTACATATTTGTCTAATTGCATATCATATTTTTTAGCTGGCACTAATCCTATATTTATACTAGCTACATTTGTTGTTAAATCAATTTTTTCTGTTACACCTACTTTTGTTTCTTTTCCATCTATTGTTAATGTTTTTTCAATTACTTTTGATGTATTTCCTTGTTCTGCACCTGAAACTTCATATCCTGTAGCTTTATATGCTGTTGTGTCATATTCAAATACTACTAAATATTGTCCTTTTGTAACTTTTGTAAATGCATAGAATCCTTCTGAATTTGTTGTTGTTTCTATTACATTTCCATTTGAATCTTTTGCATATTCATTTGTTGTTGCATCTAGTAATTTTACTTTTATTCCTTCTAATAATCTTTCTGTTGCATCTTTTTGTCCATTTTCATTTTCATCTATCCAAGCAGTTCCTGATAACATATATGTTGATGTACTTGCTGAACCATTTTGGTTACCATTACTATTGTTATTGCCATTATTACCAGAATTGTTACCATTATTACTATTATCATCTGTAGTATTTTTTAGTATATGTTCTACTTTAGCTGTTTGTATGTTTGCAGTTGCATAATTTAAATATGTTTCGTTTACTATTTGTTCAACTTCGTTATTTTCATCTACTGGTATTACTTCTGTTTCTAAATTATATGTTACTGTTTCTCCACTTTTTAATTCATCTTCTGTTAATTTTAATGTTTTTTGTGCTGTTTCATCATTTTTTTCTATTTCATATTCTTCTTCTGATAAAACTTCATCATTTCTTGTAACCTTTTCTAAAGATACACTTTTTGATAATACATTATCTATGTTTACATTTTTTAAATCGTTTGCACTATTATTTTTTACAACTACTTTATATATAATTTTATCTCCATCTGATACATATTCATTATTGTCAGTAGTTACTGTCATTTCCAACCCTTTTGCTTCATTTTTTAGTGTTAGATATAATGTATTTGATGTATATTCAATATTATTTGCTGTTACTGTTGATGTTAAAGTTACATTTTCTGTTTCCTTGTCTGTTTTGAAGTTTATTCCAACATAAGCTGCAACTGTTATACTTTCTCCTGCTTGTAATTTTTTAATTGTTATTTTGTTTGTGTTTTCTTCTATTTGTGAACCCTCACCATTAATGTATAATAACTCTTTTACAGTCATTCCTTCTGGTGCATTTATTGTTACAACAGCATTGTCTATTTCTTTGCTTGTTATATTTTTTACAGTTACCATGTATCTATATCCGTAACCATTTTTTACTATTGAATCACCTTCTGTATTTTTTAATTCTACAGAAACTGCTCCACTTTCTATTTTTGTATTTGTTTCATTTGATGTTTTTGTTACATCACCATATTGTAATTGAACACTATGTTTTAATGTTTTTCCTGCTGTTCCTGCTGTAACTCTTACATCATAATATTTTGATATTGTTTGTCCTTTTGCTATTTTGTCTACACTAAATGATATATCTTTTTGAGCTAATTCTATGTTGTCGTCCTCTTCCTCTTCACTTTCATCTTCTATTTGTTCTGTTGAGTTTAATTTGTTTGTATCTACTAGTACTGTTCCTTCTGGAATTGTTGAAGTAATTTTAGCATTTGTTATATCCTCTGAATATGTATTTGTGATGCTTACTACATATCTAATAATTTCTCCTTCTTTTGCTGTTGTTACTTCTTTGTTTCCAACTAATGTTTTTAGTGCTACATCTAAGTTAGCTCCTTTTTCTGTGTTCATTACCATAAAGTCAGCTGTTACTTGTTTTTCTGTTGTTACATTTGTATAGTAAACTGTGTAACCTTGTTTTGCTGTTAAGTTATAATCTAAGTTTTGTGGAAGTTGTATATTATAAGCTATTTTAGCATTTTCCCTTACTGCTAATTTATCTATGCTTACTAGGTATTTTTTTACTTTCTTAGCATCTGCTATATTTTCAGTCCATCCATTGTCTTTATTGCTTAAGTCTTTTGTTGCATTAGCATTTTCTGAATAATATACTTTTACTCTGCTTGCATCTATTCCTTCTACTGAAATTTCACCTGCTGATATGTCGAAGTTATTTCCTTCTACTGCATCTTTTGTTGGAAATGTTCCTAATATATTTACATTTGTTATTTCATTTTCTTCATTGTTTATAATCTCATTTTCTACTCTTGTTGTGTTTGAAGTACGTGCCATTTGTTTTATTGGGATTGTTACTTCTTTTTCACCTTGATTATTTATTACTTCTAGTCCATAGTCTTCTAATCTATTTATTGTTACTAATCCTGCATATGATACAAAATTAACATTTTTTGTATCTTGTGCTGTTTTATCACCATTTACGCAAGTAAGTGTTATTTGTTCTTGGCTACTTGGTAATTTTTTGTCTAGTGTTATACTCATATTTAGTATTAATGTTGCACCTTCTATTGCTTTATCTTTATAATTTGTTTGTGTTCCATTTAATTTTATTTCTAATATGTTTCCATCTACTAATTTTTGAGATGCTATTTTTAATTCATCTTCATCAAGTAATTGGACTGAATTTACTGTTATTTCTTGACATTTTTCTGGTAATTGAATTCTTATCGTTGGGTTAGTATATAAGTCATTGTTTTCATCTCTTGAGTCTAAAACAACTCTCATTTCCACATTATTTGTACTCATTGTGGAAAACTCTGTCTTGTTTAATTGTAATTGTGCTTTTGTTTCTGTTTCTTGTAGTCCTATTGATGATACTGTTTCTGGTATTACTACTTTATTTGTATCTTCTAATGTTTCTCCTGTTACTTTTGTTGTTATTTCTGTTGCTGATTTCACTATGTTTTTTTCTATTTTTTCAATAGTCTTTGTACTTGTTATTTTAATGCTTCCTACTTTTTGTGGTTCTGTTGTTGTTATTGTTATTCCTGAAACACCTGCTTCATAGTTTACTACAACATTTCCATTTTCATCTACTTGAGAATCTGCATTTACTCTTGCAATTTCTGCATTGTTTGAAGAATTTAATATTTTTAGTTCTCCTTTATCCCCTAATACATCTATTACATTTTGTTTGCTTATTACTGTATTTTTATATGTTGAAGCTATTTCGTTATCTCCGATTTTTTGGTTTTCCTCATTTATTGCTATATTATTTATAACTCCACTAATATTTGCATTTATTGTTGTTGTGTATGTTATATCTCTTGAGATTCCTGAATATAATTTTCCTTTATAAATGTTTGATTCATTTTGAGATATTTCTGCTGTTACCATTGAGTCTTTTTCTTCTTTGCTTATTTGAGTTTCTGCATTAGCATTTACTACTGTGTTTTTATTTTCATAAAGACTTATTTCTGAACTTGCACTTATTTTATCATTGTTTATTTCTACATCTTTATCAAATATATATGTAATTATAAATTGGTCGTCTCCATTTTTTGTCCATGCTATTTTGTTTTCTTCTGCTGCATTATTTATTTCAATTGTTGTTAGTCCTGTTTCTTTATTGTAATTCCAGTTGTCTTGTGTTAACATTTTTCCGTTTGTTGCTAAAGTATTGTTTGCATTAACTAATACTTCTGGATATTTATTTGAAATTTTAGGAGCTTGTACTTTTATTGTTGAAGATTTTATAGGAACTAAGTTATTTGTTATTCCTGAATCTATTTGTACTTGTATAATTCTTTTATCTTCGCCATTATATTTTGCAACTTTATTAGTAATTACTTTTTGTTCTAAGTTTATGCATTCTTCTGCATTTGCATATGGACTTACCATGTTTATTTTTAATGTTTTTGTTGCAGAAATAGCTATATCTTTTTGTGTACTATCTTTGTATGTTCCTTCTATTGCTATTTTATTTTCCTTGCTTATTAAACCTAAATCAAATTGAGAGTCTGTAAGTAGTTGTATTCCTACTTCTATTTCTTTCGTCTCTCCCGCATTTATTTGATTTAAGTAAATCTTATTTTCTTCTATTTTACTTATTGAATTGTCTGTAAAGTCTGTTTTAAACTTAAAGTTTGCATCATTTAATACTATATCCCCATTAAACATTCCTTCTTGTTTTACAGTTATTTGGAAATATAGTTTTAAGTCTTCTGCATTTATTTTTGCATCTAAACTGCTTACTTTTTCTCCTTTGTCATTTTTTAAATATGTTGTAAATTCAACATTTTTGTTATTTGTGCTTTTATCGGCATTTATTGCGTCTGCTGCATATGTTACTACATCCGCACATAACAATACAAAATTTGCCATTGTTAGTGTAATAACTAACATTAAAACTGTTATGATTTTTAGAATTTTTTGGTTCATTGTACTACCTCCTAATATAAACCTTTTTTTCATACTATATAATATATATTCTATATAGTCCTCTGTCAATACTCCGTATTTTTTAGTCTCCTAAGTCGTTACGGATATGCAAAATGAAAAATATTACAGTTTTGTTAAGTTTTTATTACAATTTTGTAATATTTTCAAAATAATGTTTTTACATAATTTTATTCTTTTATATTATACAACAAAACCCTTATCTTTTCAATGTTTTTTGAATTTTTTTGTTCTTTTTTTTGTAATTTTTAGTTTACAGTTCAAAGTTTATATAATATTATATATTCAACCTTTTATTTTGTAACACTTTTAAATTTATATTCATACCATATTATTATATTACATATATAAAATTTATTTTAATATATTATATTAGAGGTGGTATAATTGAATAATATGAATATTGATGAAAATACGATGAAAAACATTAAAAATATGGTTGATAGTGGTAATCTTTCTGATGCAATTTCTCAAATTTCTCCTGAAATGATGCAAAATTTTTCCAAGATATTAGCTAATCAAAATGGAACTTCTTCTCAAGACAATTCGGCAAATACTGAGAATATGCAATCAAATGTAGAAACTCAACATAATTCTGCACAAAAAAATTCTTCGCAAAGTGAAAATTCTAATTCTGCTAATAATTTTGATTTTAGTAATATTGATATGGATACTATTATGAAATTTTCTTCTGTTTTTGGTAAAATGAAAAATTCTAAAAATGACCCTAGGGCTAATCTTTTAAATTCACTTAAACCATATCTTAGGGATGAAAAAAAAGGAAAAATAGATCAATACATGAATTTATTAAATGTTTCTAAAATTGCAGAAATAATGAAAGATAATAACAAGGAGAATAATAATAATGTTTAATTTTTCATACTTTGGTTATCCATATCATAATCCTTATTACAAATATTATAGAATTCCAAACAATTATGTAAATATTCAAAAAAATGCATATAATTCTAAGCTTACAGAAACTTCTGAAGAAAATTCTACTACTTCACAAAACAGCATTGATAACAAAGCTATATATAAGGAAGAAAATTTTGAAAATGATTACAAAGAAAATGTCCAAAGAGCTTGCAACTCTTTGGACAACAATAATGAGTCTGATAAACCTATTTTTGAATTATTTGGTATAAAACTATATTCAGATGATTTAATTATTCTTGCTGTTTTGTTTTTATTGTATGAGCAAAACGTAAAAGATGAAATGTTATATATAATTCTATTCCTTTTATTATTTTCATAGTTATATTATTCAATTATAATTTTGTCTTCTTCTACGTATACATAAGCCTGTGTATGTACCGGTTCTTCATCCCTGTCTATTTCTTTTACTATATTAGATATTCTTATTTGTACCGCATCTAATCTTCCTGCTGCAATTATTGCTCTTTTATTTCCTTTTGCACCAGCATGTGCTAAGCCTCTTAGATGTCCTAAAACCACAATATTATCTGATGCAACAACTTCTGCTCCTGAATTTACATCTCCTAATATTACTAAGCTTCCTTCTGCTTCTAGCCTTTGTCCTGATCTTAAAGATCCTCTATGAAATGTAGTTTCTGAAACATCTATCTGTCTTTTAAATGTTCTTGTTATACTTGATAGCCCTAGTTCTTTTGGCATATCGAATTCTATATCAACATCTATTTTTTCTTTTATTAGTTCTTGTATTTCGTCTATTTCTTTGTTTTTTAGTATTTTTCCAACTATCATAATTGGTGTTTTATCTTCTTTATATAGTTTCTTTAAATCAGGCAGTTTTTTTGACAATGATGATATTATCTGCTTTTGCTCAGCTTCTTCTGATATTTTTATAACAATTTGATCTTTTTTTAAATTAATACTTACATAATTATTCATTTTTACATCCATTCCTTTCGAATTTACTGAAAATTTTAAAAATTTTCAGATTTGTTCTTATCTCATACTTTCTGTATAAGATACTGCCTGCATATCTTCTGTTACATTTTGAGTGTTCATTCCAAAATATTCTGCCATAATATTTCTAACCGCTTCTGCTGTATAATTTCCATGTCCACCATTTTCTACCATAACAACTACTGCTATTTCAGGGTCATCATATGGTGCAAATGCTGCAAACCATGCATTTACAATGTCGTTCCCATTTGCATCTTTTCCCGCTTCTGCTGAACCTGTTTTTCCTCCAACTTTTATGTTAAAGTCTTTAAATCTTACATATGCTGTACCAGATTCTCCACTTGTAACAGATTTCATTCCTTCTCTTACTGCATTTACGTAGTCCTTATTTAAAGTTATATTTTCCGTGTTTTCTTCTGTAAGTCCTAATTTTTCTTTTACATATTCATTTATTTCATCTTTTGATACTTCTGTTCCATCAGCATTTTGTATTGTTTTTACAATGCTAACATTTACGTTGTTTCCACCATTTGCTATCATACTTATATATTTGGTCATTTGTAATGGTGTAAATTTGTTATAACCTTGTCCTATTGCTGCATTTATTGTGTCCCCTGGATTCCATGATCCTTTTATTGATTTCACATAATCTTTACTTGCCAATGTTCCTGCTGTTTCACTTGGTAACTCAATTCCTGTTTTTCTTCCTAATCCAAAATAAGTTGCATATTTGTCTAATGTATCTATCCCCATTCTATCTGCTGTCTCATAAAAGAAGAAGTTACATGATTTTTCTATTGCCCCTATTACATTTAGATATCCATGTCCTCTATGATAATCTGTATAATACCAGCATTTCCACTCTGCACCATATTTTTTGTATACTCCTGTATCATTAATTTTTTCTGTTAATGATATGTTTCCTGATTCTAGTCCTGCTATTGCAGTAACCATTTTGAATATTGAACCTGGCTCATATGCACTTTGAATACATTTATTTAATAATGGATATGATTTATTTTCATTATAACTTTTCCATTCTTCATTACTTATTCCATCTGCAAATGATTGAGGATTGTAATCTGGATAACTTGCCATTGCTAGTACTTCACCTGTTTTTACATTCATAACAACGCATGATCCACCTTTTGCATCATATGATTTTCCAAATCCCCCATTTTTTATTTTTTCTATATTATCTTTTAGTGCTTCTTCTGCTATTTTTTGTAATTGTGAATCTATTGTAAGTACTACATTTGAACCAGCCACTGCTTCTTTTTCTACTACTTCTGCCGTTATTGTTCCATCTACTGCCATGTCAATTTGTTTTGTTCCATTTTTTCCTTTTAAATACTTTTCAAAAACAGCTTCAATTCCTGTTTTTCCGATTATATCATTTTGATTATATTCATCTTTCTTCTTTTGGTATTCTTCTGACCCTATTTTCGAAGCATATCCTAATATGTGTGAAGCCAAAGTTCCCTGTTTGTACTGTCTTACTGGTTGTACTGATATGTTTATTCCAGGGAATTCATCTCCTTCTTCTGAGAATTCTGCAACTGCTTCTCTTGGAATATCTTTTGCAATTGTTAGTGATTTTGTACTGCTATATCCTTCTTGTACTATTGCGTATCTTATTGCTATTATTTTTCTAATTTCTGAAATATCTGTATTTTGAATTTTGTATTTGTCTTTAAATTTATAAAATGCTTCTTCGGCTGTAGCATTTTCATCTATTCCATTATTACTTTTCCAGTTTGATAAGTTGGTATCTGCTATTGTGTATTCAAATGGATCTATTTTTATTGGAAAAGAGTCTACATAGCTTACATTATATTTTTCTAATACTTGAATAATTTTTAATATTGAGTCATTTAATGCATTTGTATCTATTTTACTTTTATATAATTCCAAATTGAATTTTTGACTTGATGAAACTAATACATTTCCTGACCTATCTAAAATTTCTCCTCTTGTTGCTTCTAAAGTACTTTCTCTTGTTAGTCTTGTGTTTGATTCTTCTCTGTATTTTGCGCCATGTACTATTTGGAGGTTGAATAATTGGACAATTAAAATTATTCCTATTAAATATGTAAATATTGTTATTATATTATATCTAAAGTTAATGCTTTTTTTATTAATACCTTTTGCCAATTTTTCACTTCCTCTCTTATAATTTTGTTATTATTTTTTTAGTTCTTATATATACAACCCTTTATCAAATCTAAATACATTGACTATAGTTCATTAAAAATATCTTGTCAAAATCTTATTTCCTTTATATTCATTTTCTATGTAATATCCAAATTTTTGTATTGCTGGATACATAATTATAGTTACCAAAATATTATAAATGACTTCTACTACCAAAATTTTTATAAAGCTTAATATTTCAACGTTTATTGAATATATAATATAATTTATAAAATAAGTAATAACTTCAAATATAATAGTTGTTCCAAATACCATAAACATTATTGTTATTCTACTATCTTTTGAAAAATTTTTATTAAATAGTATTGCTAATAGCCCAACTATCACTAGTCCTGCTAAATTTATTCCAACATTTGTTTTATATAATAAATCTAAAAATATTCCCGCAACTGCTCCATATATTATTCCCATACTTCTATTTCCAAATAGTCCTATGAATAGTATATAAATTACAAAAAGATTTGGTTTTATCCCATTAATGGTAAACCAACTAAAAAAGTTAGCTTGTAAGAAATATATTATAAATCCTATTAATATTAATGCCAAATTTATAATTGTTTTTTTCACCAAATCCACCTCTTAATTAATTATTTTTTACTACTAATACTGTGTTTAGTTTATTAAAATCTACAGCTGTTTCTACTAGTGCATATCTATCTGTCATATTTTTTGTAGATACTATTTTTTTAATTGTTCCTACATGTATTCCTTTAGGGTATATTCCACCTAAACCTGATGTATCAACACTGTCTCCTTTGACTAGATTAGAGTCTGTTGGAATGTACATTGCTTTTAATTCTGAAGTACTATCTAATGTTCCTTTGCATACAATACTATCTTTACTTGTGCTCATTAAACAACTTATTGAGCTTGATGTATCTACTATTGTTCTTACTTTTGCTGTGTTTTCTGTAACTGATATGACATGTCCTACTAGTCCTTCATCTGCTATTACTGTCATATCTTTTTCTATTCCATCATTTTTTCCTATGTTTATTATTATTGTTTTAGAGTAGTTACTTATTTCTTTATTTATTACATATCCTGGCACTGTTTTGTATTCTCCGTATTTTTCTGTTAATCCTAAATATTCTTTCAGTGTTTCATTTTCTGTTTTTATGTTTTCTAGTTCTCTTAAAGATTGTTCTAATTTACTGTTTTGCTCTTTTAATTGTTGATTTTCTGTTTTTAAATTACTTATATCTGTAAAAAACGTAGAATTTCCACTAACTTTATTTTTTAAATATGTTAGTCCATTTTGTATAGGCATTACTAATTTGTTTGCTACATTTTCAAAGAATGAAGTATTTGCTTCTCTGTTAGAAAATATTACTATTAATATTAAAACTACTATTGTTATAATAATTCCTAATAATCCACTTTTTTTATTTCTATACATATTTTTTCTTTCCTTTCTTAAAATATAAGTTAATTTAAAAATTACAATCTACAAAATTATTAATTTTATAAAAAGGTTGTATATATAATATTTTAAATTGAGTTTGACCTGATAATTTTGTTTATTTTTTTAATTCTGCAATTTATTTTTTATCTTCTTTTTCTTGAATTTACCAAAACAGTCTTTAATCTTTCCAAATCATCTAATGTTTTTCCTGCTCCTCTAACTACACAGTCTAATGGTTCTTCTGCTACGTAAACAGGCATTCCTGTTTCTATGCTTAACAACTTGTCCAAGTTTTTTATTAATGCTCCACCACCTGCAAGTACTATTCCTTTTTCCATTATATCTGATGCAAGTTCTGGTGGTGTTTTTTCTAGTGTATTTTTTACAATATCTACTATTTTTGATATTGATTCTTGTATTGCTTCTTCAACTTGAACTGACGTTATTTTTTCATTTCTTGGTAGCCCATCTGTTAAGTCTCTACCTCTTACTTCCATTGACATTTCTGTCATTAGTGGCATTGCACATCCTATTTGCATTTTTATTTGTTCTGCTGTTGTTTCTCCTATTGCCAAATTCATTTCTCTTTTTACATAGTTTACTATATCTTCATCAAGTTCATCTCCCGCAACTCTTAATGAATGACTTACAACAATTCCTCCTAATGATATTACTGCTACTTCTGTTGTTCCCCCACCAATATCTACTATTATACTTCCACTTGGTTCTGCAACATCTAATGATGCTCCTATAGCTGCTGCCATTGGTTCTTCTATTAAATAGACTTCTTTTGCTCCTGCTTGTAATACTGATTCTTCAACAGCTCTTTCTTCTACTTCTGTTATTCCTGATGGTACACCTACAACTACTCTTGGTCTTCCTACATTATATTTTTTTTCTACTTTTTGTATTATATTTTTTAACATTAGTTGTGTTGCTGTAAAGTCTGCTATTACTCCATCTTTTAAAGGTCTTACAGCTTTTATTTGTTCTGGAGTTCTTCCTAACATTTCTTTTGCTTCATTTCCTGTTGCCATTATCTCGCCTGTTCTTCTGTCAATGGCTACTACAGAAGGTTCTTTTAGAATTATTCCTCTCCCTTTTAATGTTACTAAAATATTGGCTGTTCCTAAGTCTATTCCAATATCTTTTGAACCAAATGTAAAAAATTTCATATTTTTCATCCTTTCTAATTTTAACATCCTTGTTGTTTTTTTGTTCTTTCTATCATTTTTTGAGTTTCTACAAATATGCTTTTAAAATTCATATTTCCTATAACTATATGGTCTATTAATTCAATATCAAACATTTTTGCCGCATTATACAATCTATCTGTAAAAGTAATATCTGTTTTACTTGGCGTTGGATCACCTGTTGGATGGTTATGCACTAATATCATTTTTGGTGCTTTTATTTTTAATGCTTCTCCTATAATTTCTTTCATATTTACATTTGCAAAGTTTGTCCCACCAATTGCTGTGTCTATGTTTTTTAGTATTTCATTTTTGTTGTTTAGTAAAAATAGTTTTACATATTCTTTTTTTTCAAATCTTAATTCTTCCATTACTAATTTTGCTAATTGCTCTGTACTTTTTATTTGAATTTTTTTGAAATTTGATGGTTTTGACATTCTTATTGCCAGCTCACATATTGCTTTTATTTGTATTGCTTTGACTCTACCTATTCCTTTTATTTGCATTAGTTCTTCCATTGTTATACTTTTTAGAAAATTTAATTCTCCCATTTGTGGATCATAGTTTAGGTTAAGTATTCTTTGTGCTATTTGTACTGATGTTTCTTCTTTTGTTCCTGTTTTTATTATTATTGCTAATAATTCTGCATTTGATAATGCTTTTTCCCCATATAGTTCGAGTTTTTCATACGGTCTTTCTGTTTCTGGTATTTCTTTTATTTTTAATGACAAATTAAAACTTCCTTTCGTTTTGTATTTGTCCCACTTTTTTATATTTTTTTGTATATAAATATAGCTAGTACCATTCCTATTATGCTTGCAATGTTTATTTTAAACATTAACCCAAATGTTAGTTTTAGTACACTTAGGTCTAATACTATTGGTGTTTCTAGTCCAAATTGTTGTTCATATGATAGCCACCAAAGCCATGATACACTTGATGCTAGTTTTCCTAATAGTCCCCCTATTACTAATCCTGCTAGTAAAAATACTAACAATATCCATATATTTTTTTCTCTTGTTGCCATTTTTTTACCTCCATCTTTTTTTCTTTTGTCCTTACGGATACACCATTTTTTTACATTTGATATTATATCTTGATTTTGCTTTTTTTTCAAGAGTTTTTACAAAATTATATTATTAATACTTAGGTTTAATTATAGTTTAGTAAAAAAAGATTATACTCCTTATGTATTAATATTAAATTACAATTAGTTACCATATTTTGTGTCTTTAAATATAATAACAATAGTAGTATAATAAAATTATAAATAGTGGAGGTATCTAAATGAAAATAGAAAAACTAACTGAAAACAAAATTAGAATTATATTGAAAAGAGAAGATTTTAAAGATAAAACTATAGATATTAATCAACTTTTTTTAACTACCCCTGAATCTCATCAATTATTTTTGGAGCTCCTAAATAGAGTTGAAAAAGAGGTTGATTTTGATACGACAGGTCATAAGTTATTAATTGAAGCTTCTAGTGAAAATGAGGATATTTTTATCTTTACAATTACAAAATACATAGAAACAGATATAAATGTTAAAAGTAAACATAAAAAAATTTTAACTATAAAGAAAACTTCTAACATATTTAATGCTTCTTCTTTAATATATAAATTTAATGAATTTGAAGATTTTTGTGAATTTTGTGATTTTGCTAATTCAAATGATAACATAAATATTAAAAAATTGTATAAAAGTTCTATATTGTACTTATACAATAATACATATTTTCTAGTTATTGATGGAATAAATTTGACTAACCACTCATTGTTAGCTTTACATTCTAATTTATTAGAGTTTTCAATTTTGACAAAATATACTAAAAACTTTAAGTTTAAATTAAAAGAACATGGTAAAGTTATTATTAAAAATAATGCTATAAATACTGGTATGAAATATTTTTCTTATAAATCTTAACATAATATATTATAAATTTTCTACAATATAAAAAGCGGGATTGGAGATTTATTTTCTCCATAATCCCGTTTTTTTAATATAAATAATTTTGTGGATTATATGCTATTCCGTTTACTCTTATTTCAAAATGTAAATGTGGCCCAGTTGAGTTTCCTGTTGACCCTACGGCTGCTATTGTTTGTCCTTGTGATACTTTTGCCCCAGCACTTAAATATAATTTACTACAATGGCCATAATATGTTTGAACTCCATTGCTGTGTGTTATAACCATTAAATTTCCATAAGAGCCTTTCCATCCTGCAAAAGTTACTGTTCCAGCTGCTGCTGCTTTTACAGGTGTTCCTGTTGATGTAGCAATGTCTAACCCTGTATGTGCTGAACTTCTTATTGAACTTCTTACTCCAAATCTGGAAGATATTATTCCTGAAACCGGTTTTGATAATGATATTCCTAATGCTACTTTTGTTCCTGAAATTGTCATAGCTGTATTTACTGTTCCTGTTGACTTTCTACTTGATGTACTTTTTGTTGAAGCAACTGTTACTTTTGGTGTTTCAACTTTTTCTGGTTCTGAATATAAAGTTGAAACAGCATCATCTACATTGTCCATTACTTTTAATTCTGTATCATATTTTTCTGAAATTGTTATGTTGTCTATGTTTGCACTATTTTTTTCTTTTAATTGATTTACTATTTCTTCCGCTTCTGTAAAATATGGTGTATATACTTTTTCTTCTTGGTTGTCCAAAATCGCATAATATCTGTAGTATGTTGTTCCTCCTGATTTTATTGTGTTAAATATGCTTTCATCGTTCGAAGCTACATCTCTCTTTAGTAAACATATTTTATATTGTGGTAAACTATCTATTTGAACAAATGCTGTATTTTGATTTTCACCTTTCTCTATGTATTCGTTTATTTGTGCTTGTAGTTTACTTTTGTTATCTGTATATCCTAACATTTGCCCATCTAAGCTTACGCTATAACTTATTTTATAAAATGATGCTACTATTGCTAATATAAATAAAAGAGAGACTGCTATTATTATTATTAATTTCATTGATCTTCTAGTATGTATTAATACTTTTTTAAACATTACAAATTCTCCTTATAATATTATGCCATCATTTTATAATGTTTTTTGTTTTTTTGCAATAGCTTATTTTTATATTTTCCGTAAGTTTTGTCGTTTTTTTGTTGATATTTCTCTCGTTTTTTTATTTTTTCTAAAATTTATTATTTATATTTTTATTTGCTATAATTTGCAGTAAATACAATTAAATTTTAAAGTTTAATAACATATTTTAATTGTATTTTAGTGAAAATGCCAAAATAAATCCCTAGTGCTAATATATTAAAACTATTAACATTAAGGATTTAATTTTTTCTCTTATTGAATTATATCCACTTTTTAAAAATATGAGTTTTTTATTGTTGTAATTCTGTTTTTACTGTTTCTACTTCTGTTTGTGATGCTTTTTGTGCTGGTTTATAGTATCCTTTTACTTGTGCTATTTTGAAAAGTTCATATTGAAAACTTTCATCATTATTTCTTATTTGTTGAAATGTTTGTCTTAGTCCCATATTTTCTGATTCAGATATTGCTGTTTGATATGCTGTTAAATCTGATTTTACTCCTGATAAAATATCATTTACCATTGTTTTTTCGTCCATGGTTTTACCTCCTTCTAATTATTTAAAAAAGACATTAATTTTTGTTTTGTGTTTAATGCGTCTTGAGCTGATTTTGTAAATATTTGTTTAATTTGAGGATCTACTGCTTGGTTTGAGTAAGTGTTTAACTTTTGGTATGCTGTTTCGTGTGCTCCTATTAAATGTCTTAAATGTTGTAATTCTAATTGATTTAAGTCTGCCATTTTTATCACCCTTTCTATACTTTTTATAATTTAGTATTTCCTCTATTTTTAAAATTATACATGTATGAAATATTTTCAAAAATTTAAAATTAATGACTATGATTTTTTTCTATATATTTTTGCATATAAAATGAACCCTCCTTATTAAATTTTTTTGTCTAATAAGAAAGGCTCACCTCATGGTAGTTCTTCAATCCCACTTTTTTATATTATTTCTAAATTAGCAAATTTTGCCATTAGTCGTTTATGTCCAACTTTATCAAAGTTTATGTCTACTTTTAAATCATCACCTTCGGGCTCTACATTGCTGATTATACCCTCTCCAAATTTTTTGTGATATATTTTTACTCCTGCTTTGTATTTAGACAAATCTACATTTGTTCCTGCAGCTTTTTTAGTTAGATTGTTTAGGAAGCTTTCTGCCGTTCTAAACATAAATCCATTATTATTTGAGTTACTACTTGCTGCTGCAACTGACGGTTCTTGTTTATCAATTTTGTATGTTTTTATATTTCCATTGTCTTTACTTCCATATGTCCAACTATATTTTGAATCTCCAAATAGATTATTGCTTTCTTGTTTTTCTCCTAATGCTTTATCATATCCATCTAATAAATCACTTGGTATTTCTCTTAAGAATCTTGATACTTGGTTACAACTTGTTGATCCAAATATTGTACGTTGTTTACTACATGTTAAAAATAAGTATTCTTTTGCTCTTGTTATTCCTACATAGCATAAACGTCTTTCTTCTTCTAGTTCTTTTGGCTCTCCTATAGATTTATAGCCTGGGAATATTCCTTCTTCCATTCCTACTAAAAATACTACTGGAAATTCTAGTCCTTTTGCACTATGTAGTGTCATTAGTGTTACTGTTTCTTCTGTTTCCTCCATGTTGTCTATATCACTTGATAATGTTATTCCTTCTAAGAAATCACTTAATTTGTTATCTGCTGATTCGTCTTCAAATTCAATTGCTACTGTTAAAAATTCGTCTAAGTTCTCTATTCTATTTTCTGCTTCTATTGTATTTTCATTTTCTAGGGCTTGTGTATATCCTGATTTTTTAAGTGTTTCTTTTATCAAGTCTGATATTTTTATGTCATCTTTTTTTGTTCTTAGTTCTTCTATTGCATTTACAAATTCTCTTGAATTTAAAAATACTCTGTTTAATCCATATTGTTCTGCATTTTTGATAATTTCATACATTGGAACTCCTGTGTTGTTTGATAGTTCTTCTATTTTATCTAGGCTTGTTTTTCCTATTCCTCTTTTAGGTTCATTTATTATTCTTTTTAAGCTTAAGTTATCTGATGGATTTTGTATTAATCTTAAATATGAAATTATGTCTTTTATTTCTTTTCTTTCATAGAATTTTAGTCCACCTATAATTTTGTATGGTATACTTTCTCTTCTTAATATTTCCTCTATTGCTCTTGATTGAGTATTCATTCTATATAAAATTGCAAAGTCTGAGTATTTGTAATATTCTTCTCTTCTTAAATGCTCTATTTGTTGTGCTATGTATGTTCCTTCATCATATTCATTACTTGCTGAATATACTGTTGGTAATTTGCCTACTTCATTTTCTGTCCATAATTCTTTTTTATATGTAACTTCGTTGTTTTTGATTACTGCATTTGCTGCCTTTAGTATGTTCCCTGTACATCTGTAGTTTTGTTCTAGTTTTATTATCTTTGTTCCTGGAAAGTCTCTTTCAAAGTTTAATATATTTGAAATATCTGCTCCCCTAAAGCTGTATATACCTTGGTCATTGTCTCCAACAACTGTTATGTTTCCATTTTTTGATGCTAGTAGTGTAACTAATGTAAATTGTGCTTTGTTTGTATCTTGATATTCGTCTACTAATACATATTTGAATTTGTCTGAATAATATTCTAGAATATCTGGATTTTCCATTAAAATTTTTATTGTATAGTTTATGATGTCATCAAAATCTATAGCATTATTTTCTTTTAATCTTTTTTGGTACATTTCATATACTAATGCTATTTTTTCTTTTCTGAAGTCTCCATTTGCTCTTACTGTATATTGCTCTGGCTCTAACATTTCATTTTTGGCATTACTTATTTCTGATAAAACGCTTCTGTCCGTAAACATTTTGTCATCTAATCCTATTGCTTTTATACATGTTTTTACTAGTGTTCTTTGGTCACTTGTGTCAAAAATAATAAATGATGAGTCAAATCCTATTCTGTCTATAAATCTTCTTAATATTCGTACACATATTGAGTGAAATGTTCCCATCCATATGTCTGCAGCTACGTCCCCTACCAAGTTTTCTATTCTTTCTTTCATTTCATTTGCAGCTTTGTTTGTGAATGTTATAGCTAGTATGTTCCATGGTTTTACTTGTTTTTCTCCTATTAAGTATGCTATTTTGTGTGTTAGCACTTTTGTTTTTCCACTTCCTGCTCCTGCTATTACCAAGCATGGTCCTTCTGTTGTTACTACTGCTTCATATTGTTTATCATTTAATCCTTTTAATATATCTTGCATTTTTTCTCTCCTATTTTTTGTCCAATTATATAATTTTAAGTATTAAAAGTCAATAGATTTTCAAAGTTTTTCAAACATCTTTTCGCACTTTTTTTTTAAATTTCATATAGCAAATTTGGGCAAAAAAACTCAAAAAATGAGACAAATTAGGAGTGCCCCTATTGTCTCACAATTGAGTTGCAAAAATTCCTATTATAAAACCTATCATATTTCCTATAGCTGACATTCTACCTTTATATAATTTGTTTGATTCTGGTATTAGTTCGCCTGAGACAATATATAGCATAGCTCCTGCTGCAAAACTTAGGCATATTGCAATGACTGCTTGGGATATTGAGCCTACTATTGCTCCGAAAAATGCTCCTATTCCTGTTGTTATGCCTGATAGTATTACATAGAAAATTACTTTTGTTTTTGACATGCCTCCATTTTTCATTGGTACTGCCATTGATATTCCTTCCGGTATATCATGTAAGCATATTGCTATTGCTAAGCCTAGTCCTAAACGCATTGATGCTTCAAAGCCTGAACCTATTGCTAATCCTTCTGGGAAGTTATGTATTGCTAATCCTATTGATACTATTATTCCTGTTTTTAGCAAGTCATTTGTATTAGAATATTTTTGTTGCTTTTGGCTGAATTTTTTTTGTACTATTACATCACAAAATATCATTGATATTATTCCTATTAGTATTCCAAATACTATTCCATATATACTACTAATACCTAAGGCTTCTGGTATTAAATCAAAACATATTACTGACATCATTAGTCCTGATGCAAATGATAGTATAAAGCTTAAGAATTTGTTTGAGTTTTTTTTGATTACTATTCCTAGTATTCCTCCTATTGTTGTTCCAAATGTGCCAAAAAATAAACCTAGTAGTGTGTTTTTTATGATTTCGTTCATGTTGTTTCTCCTTTTTTATTATTACTAGATTTATATGTTTTTTTTGTTTTTTTATGATTAGAATTTTTTCACGTTTTTATAAGTTGTTTTAAAAATAAAAGCTTATACTTCTTATTTCTTTTATTTTTCAAATTACTATTTATCTTTCACTTTTTATCTTTTAAACGATTGTTAACTCTTGTACTATTTCAATTTTTTAATGTCTTCGCCCATGATTTCCAAGTAATCTTTTTCTGCTTGCGTTAAATGATTTTTCATATATTTATCATATTATTCATGAGCTTTAGCTAATGCTTTTTCATTTAAATAATTTTTAGCAATTTCTGTTTCTGCTCTAGTAAGCATGTTTCCCTTGAAATTTGTTAATCCAATATTTTCTTTTTCACTGTTTACTCTATTAAATATTACTTATGCTGCCGTATTACCATGAACTGCATAGTGCATCTTGTTCTGAACCGTTTTAAAAAATTCTTTCGTTTGTTCATTTTTTGCATCATAATCTAGACTAGCCGCATAAATATCCAGTATTTTTATCCAAATTACTTTTTCAGATGAACGAATATCTCTAATTTTTTCTAATAGTTCTTCAAAATATGTCCCACCACCATTATTTTTGAATGTAACCGAAATAGTTTTACAAATTCTTAAGTAAATGATTTAAAGGTTCCTACCACTAGGATTTGTTAAATCATTTACATTAGAATTTGTAAACATATGTAGGGCAACCGAAAAAATTATGAAAACTATCATGCTTAGGTATCACCTGTAGTATTCTTAGTGAACTGTAGCTTTTTCATAGTATAAAATTCTGTCTTTATTCTTGACAAATATTATAATTATCTATAAAATATTTGTGTAAGGGGGGAGAAAAAAATGAAAGAAAAAGAAGATATTAAAATTAGTTTATCAACTTTTTTCTTATTTATTTCAATTATTTTAATTATAATTTTAGCATGTTTTATTATCTATGTTTTTAAGGAAAACCAAAAATTATCTAATAAAAATATGGATTTAGATGCTAGATTGGCTTTAATAGAAAATGAAAAAGTTGAAAAACAAGAAAATACCACTAATACAAATGCATTAATAAATTCGACTGTTACTAATGATATATCTAATACTGATACTAGTAAACAAGTTAAAAGTGATGTTTCAACTAATGATAAAGTTGCTTTATGTAGCTTAGAAAATAATCATTTTTATGGATATATTGATAATGGTGTGCTTTATTATGTTATTTATAATGATCAAGAAATGCAGTCTTTTGGCAATGCTCCTGAAGATAAAGTTTCTAAATATGAAAAGTTGAATAATATTAAAAAAATTAGATATTATAACAATGGAACTAGTACTTCTCCATATTTGCTTTTACTTACTGAAGATGGAAAGTTATATACTATTGATCTTTATTCTTCATTATCACAAAATCAAAGTTCTATTGGTAATATTACTTTACTTGAAAATTCTAAAAATTTAACTGTTAAGGATTTTAAAATAGAAGTTGCAAATTATAAGTTTAATCTAGTTTTGACTTTAAATGATGGAAATATAAAAAGAGTAACGTTATTTGAGTATCCTCAATAAAAAAGAAGTTAGAAAATTCTTAAATTAGAATTTTTCTAACTCTTTTTTATTGCTATCATTTTTTATCAATTCTTTAGGAATTAAGTCATAATCAAACATTACCATTGAGTGGTTATCCCAAATAAGTTCTTTTTTTATGATGTTTCCTGTTTCTCTTTCGATTGTGTTTCTATAAATTTGTGATATTCTGTAATATTTATCTCCTTCTTTTTCAAAATGATGGTTTTCTTCAATTATTTCATATTTCCATGGAATTTCATTTTCACTTCTTAATTCACCATATAATTTTTCGTCATCACACCACAATAATAATTGTACATTTTGGCTTGTATTATTTTTAAATCTATAGTCTATATAATTATAGCTTACAGATGTACCATTTGCTAATGGTATTCTTTTTCCATTGTCTGGGGCCAAAGCATCAGAATGTTTGTGAAATTCGACTATTTCTAATGGGCTATTTAATATTAAATTATTTATTGTGTTTGCAAGATTGCATAAGCCTCCTCCTGTTCCTGGAATTAATTTATTGTCTTTTATAACTCTTCCTTCTTTATATCCTGTTCTTTTATTTACTTTTCCTATAGTTCTCCAGAATGAAAATACTTCTCCTGGTTGAATTATTATTTCATTTATTTTGCTTGATGCTAATCTTATATTTACTGCTTTATTTTCTTGCAATACTGGATCAACACCTTTTCCTTTTTTTATTAAATTTGAACCGTAACTTGATATTATATTATCTAATTTTTCTTTTCTTTTTGTTTTTGCAAATTTTGTGTTACTTATAAAATCTTTTATGTTTCGTTGAATTATTCCCTTTTGTGTTTAAATTGCAAAAAATAATTGGTTAATGTCACAAAAGTTTTTATTTTTATTAAATATCATGTTTATATCCCCTTTTTTATTATATTTCCTATTCTGTTTTGAGCTTTTCTGTTTCTCCTATAAAATTCCAAAATGACGTTTTCTAGTTGTCTTCTTTTTCCGAAGTTTGTTTCATTTTCTTTATACATAACTTTTACTAAAATATTAGGTATACCACTTCTGTTTGCTCCTAAAATATCTGTAAAAATTTGGTCTCCTATGAAAACAACTTCCTTTTTGTTTAGATTGAGCATTTTAAGTGCTTTTAAATAATTGCTTTTTTTAGGTTTTTGTGCATTACTTATATATAAAGATTTAATATTTTTAAGAAATCTATTTATTCTTTCTTCTCCATTATTGGATAAAAGTAATGTCTTAAATCCAATTTTTTGAATTTCACGAAAAAGTTCATCAATTTCTTTTGTTGAGTCTTCCCCATGGTGAACTAGTGTATTATCTATATCAAAAATTATGCCTCTGTAACCTTTTTTGTATAATTCATTAAAATTTATTGAAAATACACTATCAACATATTCATACGGATAGAGTTTGTTGAGCATTTTCATCATTCCTTATATTTTCATTTTTTATATAATCATACACGTTGTTTATTTGTTCACCAAAATCATTGCCAAATTTGTTGTCAAAAAATGCACTTCCTATAGTAAAAGCCCATGGTTTTATTTTTTTTATTTTGTCAAGTTGTTCATAACTATTTATACTTCCTGCTATACATACTGGTGCATTTACGTTTGAAACTATTTTTTCGTTGAGTTCTTCGGGGTTTCCTTCATATCTATATCCTAGTAAATCTATTCCATATACTCCTTTTTTTATGTAGCTATTTGCTTCATTTATCATTTCGTCTATGCTTCCTTTTAAAATTGATGGTCGGTCTTCAACTTGTCCAACAAATGGCATGTATTTTAAATTATTTGATTTGCAAAATTCGTTGATTGAATCATAAAATAGTGTTCCCATTAAAATATCACAACCGCATTCTAAAGCAATTTTTGCTCTTTCTAAGCCTTCTTCTTCCGTATATTCAACAACTTCTAGAAATGTTTTTTTTTCCACATTGTTTCATGTATTTGAATAGTTCTTTCATTTGCTTGATTGGAAGGTTATGTTCTTTGAAACCCCAATATTCTGCTTTAGAGTTTTTGCATTTTTCAAATATTTCGTATGCATTATTTACTGTAACGTCATTATAAGTTAACATTACTATAAGATTTAAACTATTATCCATATAAATTCCTTCTTTTATTGCTTGATTAAAAGCATTTATAATTATTTTTTATTTTCAATTATTTTATCATAAATTGTCAAAGTTTGCTATATATTGAATAAATCTAAAAAAATGTGCATTTTTAAAATACACATTTTTAAATTTTATTCTTCTTCTCCTTTTAATCTTTCTGCTCTATCAGCTGCAATTAGATTATCAACCATTTCGTCAATATCACCATTTAAGAAATTTTCCATTTGATAAATACTCATACCAATTCTATGGTCTGTAATTCTACCTTGAGGATAATTATATGTTCTAATTTTTTCACTTCTATCTCCAGAACCTACTTGAGATTTTCTTGCACTTGATATTTCATTATCTTGTTTTTGTTTTTCCATCTCATATAATTTTGTTCTAAGCATTCTCATAGCATTGTCTCTATTTTGGAATTGAGATCTTTCTGTTTGGCATTCTACTACTATTCCTGTTGGTTCATGGATAAGTCTTACGGCTGATGATGTTTTGTTAATATGTTGTCCTCCTGCTCCTGATGAACGGAAAACTTCCATTTTTATATCTGCTGGATTTATTTCAATTTCTACATCTTCTACAACTGGAAGTACAGCAACCGTAGCTGTTGATGTATGAATTCTACCACTACTTTCTGTATCTGGAACTCTTTGTACTCTGTGAACTCCGCTTTCGAATTTAAGTCTACTATATACACCTTTTCCTGTAACCATGAATGTTATTTCTTTGTATCCACCTAGTCCTGTTTCGTTTTCATTTAAAACTTCCATTTTCCAGTGTTTTCTTTCTGCATACATTGTATACATTCTAAATAGTGTTCCGGCAAATAATGCTGCTTCTTCTCCACCTGCTCCTGCTCTAATTTCACATATAATATTTTTATCATCATCTGGATCTTTTGGGATTAGCAAAAATTTTAATTCTTCTTCTAATTTTGGTAATTTTTCTTTATTATCATAATATTCCATTTCTGCTAATTCTTTAAGTTCTTTGTCTTCCATCATTTCTTTTGCTTCATCCATTGCTTGTTTTGCTTTTTTATATTCCCTGAATTTTAATACTATATCTTCTATACTTGCGTGCTCTTTCATTAGTTTTTGCCATTCTGATTGATTTGATATTACTTCTGGGTCACTTATCATTTTTGTTAATTCTTCATATCTTTTTTCTACTGCTTCTAATTTTTCAAACATAAATATTCTCCTTTCACTGCACTTCGCTCCGTTCATCGTCATCCAAAATTTTTTGAATTTTGTTTGCCAATTTTATATACTTTTGGTATTATACTACAATATTATAAATTTTACAAGAAATTCTTTTAACATTTAAAATTGTCCATAGTTAAATATCAAAAAATCAAAATTTTAAATATTATATACAAGTTTTTAAAATATTACACTAATATTTACAAATTCAATTTTGCATGTTATAATCTATTACAATATTGTGGCACAGAGGAGGATTCATTATGAAATCATATACAAAAATAAGGAACTCTGTTCCTGATGAATTCTACGAATATTTAAATTCACATTTATCATCATCTTATAGTGACGATGAAAAACAGATTATACGGCTAGTGTTTACCTTAGGTTATTTAGGTACAACACGACAGTATTTTCTACTGGCAGACACTCCCCTAGAAACCGTATATAATTATACTAGGAAAGATATGCTTGATATTTGTGACAAGTTCGTAAAAGAATCTTTAAAGGAAGAAACAGAATTATTTAAGTTAACAGGTATCCTTCGTAAAAAAATCCAACAAAATATCCCACTAAATTAGTGGGGTATTTATCATTTTTATATTTCCATATAATTATAATTAATATTTTTATTTTCCAAAATATTTTTTTCTCTATTAGTACATGTAAAAATAATAATTTGTCTATTTTTAAATTTTGTATTTAAATATTCTAAAATATTTTTTAATCTTTCATCATCATAAAATGCAAAAACTTCATCTAATAAAACTGGTACACTTTCTTCTGAAAGTTCATCTATCATTGAAAGTCTTAATGACAAATATAATTGATCTATAGTTCCAATACTAAATCTATTTACTGGAATGCAATCTCCATTTTCAAGTTCAACAATTAAGCCTTCTTCTTCATTAAACATAACTTTGTTGTATTTTCCTTCTGTTATGCTGGAAATGTTATGTGAAAGGTTCTGTGTGAACTTAGGGGTAACTGAATTTTTCATTTTTTCATATGCATTATTTAAAACTTCTTTTGCTAAATTCATACTCGTGTTTAAGTTTTGCAAAGTTGACATTTTTTCATTATTGTTAACCAATTCTTCTTCTATTTTTGCTAAATTATCTAATTGTGGTTCTATATTTTTTTTGTCTAAATCTAAAGTATGCAATTTTAATTTTTTATTATTTATATCATTTTGTATTTTTTCAATTTCAAAATTTATATTTTCTAAATTATTTAAATTTAAAAAATTATCAATTTTGTTTTTTTGTATTTTATTTAAATATTTATTTTTAATTTTTTCTTTTTCTAAATTATTTTTTAGATTAAAATTATTTTTTATTTTATTTAATTCTTCATTATTATTTTTTTGATTATTTTCTATTAATTTTTTCTCATTTTCTAAATTAATTAATTGTAAATTAATTTCATTTAAATTATTTTTTTCTATTTTTTCTTTATTTTTTATTTTATTTTTTTCCTTATTTATTAAAAATATATAAAAAATCAAAAACGCTGGTACTGTAAGAAGAAAAATATATTTAAATATATTATTTTTAATAATAATAAATTGCAAAATATTTATAATAATTAATAAAATAAAAATAATATTTAATTTTTTTATCAATTTATTTTTTATTTTATTTTTATTTATTTTATTATTTTTATTTTTTGAATTTTTTTCTAAATATTTTTCTAAAATATTTTTATTATTTATTTTTAATTCATTTATTTTATTATTTAATAAATTTATTTTTTCTAAATTTTCTTTTTCAATATTTTCTTTTATTTTTATTTTTTCATTTTCTATTTTTTCATTTTCATTTTGTAATTTTATTTCTCTTAAAAAATTATTTTCATTTTCTAAATTTAAAATTTCATCATTTAAATCATTTTCTTTATCTTCAAACTCATATTTAAAATTTTTATATTTCTCTAAATTTTCCTTTTCATTAGTTAATTCTTGCAAATTTCTAGCAACTATGTTAATTGGCTTTTCCCTAGACCTTTCAGTTCCAATCTCATCTAATTGTCTTCTATTTATTCTATCAATAACTCTTTTAAATGATATACTATCATCACCAGTTTGCGCTAAATTAGCAATTTTCTGTATTAAAAAGTTTTGTGCTTGATTTTCTAATTTTACTTCACTTTGATTTATTGCAAGTGTTGATAAAAATAAATCCTCATCTATTTTTGTTTGTTCATAAAAAAATTCATTTCCTTTATTTTTATCAATATTAAATTCTTTTGAAATATCTTCCATATTTTCATTAAATATTTTTGGATTTTTTTTGCTAAAATCTCTATATATTTCATATTTTTCTTTATTATCTAATTCATATTCTAATTTTCCGGAAAATTCTTCTCCTGACCATGGTTTATATTTATCAAAATCAGATACTTCTTTTCCTTTTTTATTTTTTGAAACTCCATAAAATGAATTAGTTATAAATTTAATCAATGTTGATTTACCAGCTTCATTTTGTCCATATATCAAATTAATTCCATCTTGAAAATTTATTTCTTTTTCTTTTAATTTTCCATATGAATTTATTTTTAATTTATTTATTTTCAATCTAGTGCCTCCATTCCAATTTCAACTGCTTTTTCAATTATTTCTTTTTCTTCATTTGAAATATTTTCATCACTTAATTTTCTAAACATTTCTTTTGCAAATAATCCCTTCAATGTAGTATCATTTGACAATTTTTCTAAATCATAATTTATTTTTGTTTTATTTTTTATTTTAATAATTTTATCATTAGAAATTAATTTATATAATTCATATCTATCTATTTCAAAATTTCTTTTTCCTGTTAAAATGATTTCAATTAAATTATTTTCCTCAAAACTTAATTCGTTTATTTTTTCTATTAATTCTTCTTTTGAAATAATTTCTGTAACATCTAAATCATATAATTTAAATTCAGTTTCATCTAAGGGAATAAATTTTAAATTTATTCTTTCTTTATCAATATCTCCTACAATCATACCATGTTCACCTAATTCATCAAACCCTAATGAAACTATTGAACCTGGGTACACAATATTTTGATTTTCAACTTGATTATAATCTAATTTATGAATATGACCTAATGCAACATAATCAAATCCTTTTTCTTTTAATATTTTTGAAGATAATGGATTATACTCACTGTTTTCAATTGTTCCCCCATCTAATGTTCCATGTATTATTAGTATATTTAATTTATTTTTATCATCTAAATTTACATTTTCGATTCCACTATTTTTACAATAAAAATCATCAAATCCATATCCATAAATATTGCAATCTTCACATTCTATTTTTTCTATTTTTGATGTGAATATTTTTACATTTTCACTCCAATAAAATTTATTATAATATGAATTTTTTGTATATGGATCATGATTTCCTGGTGATATAAATATTTTTGTCTCTGGTATTTTTTTGAATAAATTATTAATATATTCTATTGTTGATTTTTTTATATATTTTTGTTCATATAAATCTCCTGAAATAAATAAATATTTTATATTGTTTTCTTTTATATATTCTATTACTTTTTTAAATACTTTTCTTTGTTCTAATCTTCTTAAATCTCCTAGACCATCTTTATCTGAAAGATTCACAAATGGACTGTCAAAATGCATATCTGCTATATGTACAAATTTCATGTTTTCCCTCCTAATTTGTTTTTATAATTATATTTTTTTTTGCTTTATTTGCTATTTTACTATACATTAATTTAAAATAAAAAACAAGCGAACAAAACAAATTTTTTGTTTTTAAAGTTTTATCATATAGTGGTTTTAATTGTTTTGCATTAAAGCTGTTGTATTCCTATGGAGATATTATTTATAAGTATGTACGTTTGATTGAAATGAAAAACAGAAAATCTTATATAAAAAAAAAGACAGATAAACCTGTCTTTTTTTTATTCATCATCAAGTGGACCAAATAATTCATCAAATTTTGCCTCTAATTCTTTTTGTAAATCATATCCATCATCTTCATTATTATCATACTGTGGAAGAATTGGAGCATCATCCTTTTTATTATCTGTATCATCAAACAAATCATCTAATGATTCAATATTTAAATTATCAACTGTCTTATCATCTTTTTCTTCAACATACGGATTATATGGATTATACTTTCTCCACACACCTCTATCAATTTCTCCGATATCATTATGACTGATTTTATATTTAGCAAGTTCTTTCGCCATTGGATGTTTAAAATAATAAAACTTATTAGCTTTTACTGGTTTTATACCTTTTTCAAAAATGATACACAAATCATTATCCATTCTACGCAATTCATCAGGAGTCATAAGTGCCCTAGCCATAATCTGGTCTGACAAGCTCTTTCCTGTTCTATGATTTTGTTTATCTTTATTAATTGAAACACTATCTCTATCTATTGTTTTTTCACCTAATTGTTTTGAAAAATACTCAACAGTTTTAAATGAGTTACTTCCTAAAAATACATGTGTATCACAGTTACCCATTATAGTTTCATAAGATTTTTCATATATTGCTTCTAATTGATCTATGTTTTGTAAAATTACACTAAATGATATTCCTCTACTTCTTGATGTTGATATCTTTTTATCAAAATCCGGTATTTTTCCTATATTTGCAAACTCGTCTAATATAAAATAAGTTCTTTCTTTTAATCTTCCTCCATTTTGGTCTGCATAATCATATAATTGTTGTATCATTTGTGAGAAGAATATTGTTAATAAGAAATCATATGCTGTATGTGTATCTGATGATATAACATATACCGCTGTTTTCTTACTTCCTATTTCTTCAAAATTTATTGTATCTGTTGATGTCAATTCTGCAATTTCTTTTGAGTCAAATTTACCAAGTTTTGATTGTAGAGAACTTAGAATTGAACCATATGTTTTTTCTGGTGCAATTTCTATTGATTTATAATACATTCTTGCTGGATGATCATATGGTAATTGTCCCATTAAATCAGAAAGCAAATTGCTTCCACCATTTTTATTTGCTGCCCTTACTAATTCTGCACAACTTGCTAGGTTTTGTTCTTCTTCTGGTCTTGTTGCAATTAAATAATATATTAAAGCTTTCAATAACATTTCTGCCATATCATCCCAATATGGGTCTGAACTACTATCTGTCTTTTGCCCTTTTACTATTGTGTTTGCAATAACATCAACATCTAATTCTGATGAAATATGCATTAATGGATTGTATCCATCACTATATTGTGGTCTTACTAAATTTAATACTTTTATATCATATCCATTTTCTTTTAAATAACCTGCTGTTGCATCATAAAGTTCTCCCTTAGGGTCTGTAAACACATATGAACCTAGGCATTGAAATGCATTTGGTATTGAATATGATGCAGATTTACCAGAACCAGAACCGTCCAACTACCAAAACATTGACATTTCCTCTTTTATCAAGTGGCAAATAGTTGTCTTCTGCAAGAATGATTCCTTTATTTCTACTTAAAATTTGATATTGTTCTCCTCTTTGACTCCAATCGCTTGAACCATGCTCAATATCTCTGTATCTACTTTTAGGAGCTGCTTTTGCAAGTCCAATAAAAAATATAACTAAATAGACAACTGTAAATCCTAATAATAATGATATAAAATTATGTATTGCTCCTTGTTCAAATATGCCTGCTAATGCTGCAAATGGATTTGTTATATTTGCCATAAGTTGATCCATAAATATTGACATTGATACTTTTCCAGCATCATTTGTAGCTTGAAATGCACTATATGAAAAAGGCGCAACAAATACTATGACTAATACAAGCCATAGTATTGCACATATAATAAAACTCTTTTTACTTTTTTTTATAGCTCCCTCTAATTTGTAATTCATTAAAAATCACCTACTATTCTTTTGTATTATCTTTCTTCTTGCACACTTTGTTCTTTTTGTTCAACCATTATAGCTTTTTGTAAATCTCTACGTTTATCACTTATATTTATTTTCATAATTGTTCCATCAGCTAGTTGTCTTCTTCCATCTGATGTAACTATATTATTTTCTGTTTTTGTATCTATAACTGGAACTTCACTTCTTACAATTGAAAATTCTCCACTAGCAATAACTTTTGTTCCGTCTCCATTTTTTTGTTCTTTGTCTAATGTATTTGTTAGTGGTGCAATAGCCATAACTGTAATATCAGTTTTCGCTCCTTCTATATCTCTTTTCGGACTTATATTCATTTAACTTCCTCCCTTAATTTTCTTTTTTGTCTCTAATTTCAAAGGCAAAATAAGATTTATATGGTTTTAATTTACATTTTCCTCTAACTTCATTTGTTTTTTCATCAAAATAAAGTACAGGTTTTACTTCCTCTGTTGTTTCTGGATCTATTATACAAATAGGTCTTTTCAAATTTGGTGTATATTTGAAGTCTTTAACTTCTTTTTCTTCTTCTGAATATATACTGTCACATTTTAGTGGCATTGGTTTTTTACTTATTGATATTTTGTCATCTGCCATTATTGCAGTATTTACAACTACTTTGTCTTTGGCAAAAGACAATATTAATAATTCATCTTCATATGTAGGAAAATCAACATAAAAAGTCTTTCTTTTCATATTACCTCTTAATTCTTCTGTATAGTCCAATCTATCAACAGTATATTTAGGATAATCCTTCATATACTCTTTTGGAGTTTTATTTATTTGATATATAACAGTATTTACTCCTTCTGGATCAGTTATACTAAAATGTTTTCCTTGCCATGTTTCCATATAATTTACACCTCATTTCTATGTACAATCCATAGTTTGTCTTTTGTTGCATCACTATCTTTAATTATAGCCACTTTAAAGGTTTTTGTCAATAGTTTTGTTAAATTATGTAAAGTTTATACTATGTTTTGACATTTTTAATCATTTCTTGGATTAAATGTTGACATATCTTTTAGTTTTTTAAACATTTCTTGCTCATCAAGCTCCAATTTTTTAGGAACCATTATTTTAACTTCTGCAACTAAATCTCCTCTACCACCTTTGCCATCTTTATAGCCTTTACTAGGTATTCTTATTTTTTCGCCGCTCTGTATTCCTTGTGGTATGTATACTTTTGTTTCTCCATCAATTGTTTTTAAATCAACTCTTGTTCCTAATGCTGCTTCCCAAGGTGAAAGTTTTAAATCTGTACACAAATCACTTCCATATAATTTAAATATTTTATTTTCTTCAATATTTATTTTTATAAGTAAATCTCCATTTTTTCCGCCATTTATACCCTTTTTTCCTTGTCCAATAAGTCTTATTTTTTCGCCATTTCTTATTCCTTCTGGTATTTTGACTTCAAATGTTTTCATTTTGCCTTCTATTGTTCTTAAAGAGATTTTTTTCTCTGATCCATAAAAAGCATCTTCAAGACTAACTCTTATCTCTGTTTCTATGTTTTCTCCTTTTATTGGATTCTTTTTTATTACTTCTTCTTCTCTATTCTTTTCTATATCTCCTAAAAACATACTAAATATATTTTTTCCTTTAAAGCTTTGGTAATTTTTAGCATTATTTCTAGAATTCCATATTCTATCATATTTTCTTTTGAATGCAGGTGTTGATAGTGTTCTATATGCTTCATTTATATCTTTTATTTTTTCTTCTGCTAAATTATCTCCAACATTTAAGTCTGGATGATTTTTCTTTACTGCAATTCTATATGCTGATTTTATTTCATCTATTGAAACTCTGCTTGTTTCTAAGCCGAGTATTTTATAGTAATCTTTATATTTCATTTAACATCCTCCTACAAAATTAGGTAGGTATATTATATCATAAAATGTAAAAAAATCCATAGATTTTATGGACTTTTTTATATTTTATAATAATTTATTTTACTGAACTGTAATAATTTATTAACGTCTAAAAGCTAAATCAATTACTCTATCAAGTAATTCTGAATACTCAACACCAACCTGTTCAAAAAGTTTTGGATACATACTAATACTAGTAAAACCAGGTAATGTATTTATTTCATTTATATACACTTTTCCAGTACCATTCTCTATAAAGAAATCAACTCTTGACAATCCTTTTCCATCAATAGCCTTAAATGCTTTTATCGCTAACTTTCTAATCTCTTCTGATTTATCATCAGATATTTCAGCAGGAATCAATGTTTTAGACTCTTGATTTTTATATTTAGCATCATAACTATAAAATTCATCAGCAGCAATAATTTCACCAACACATGAACTTACAACATCTTCATTTCCTAAAACTGCACATTCCACTTCTCTTCCATCAATGCCTTGTTCTATTAATATTTTCTTATCAAATTTTGATGCTTCTACTATTGCATTTTTCAATTCTTCTAAATTACTAGCTTTACTAATTCCCACACTTGAACCAGAATTTGATGGTTTTACAAACATTGGAAAATTCAATTTTTCTGTTACTAAATCTGAAACTTCATTTAATTCCATTATTTTTTCATTAAAACTATCATCTACATAAATATATTTATCATCGTATTTTCTAATATAAACATATTTAGTTTGATTTATTTCAGCTTTATCGAAAATAATTTTTGTATAAACCTTATCCATTCCAATACTTGAAGCTAATACGCCACAACCAACATAAGGAATTTTTAATAATTCGAATAAACCTTGAATTGTTCCATCTTCTCCATACAAACCATGTAAAACTGGAAAAATAACATCCATCTGTTTTATATATTCAACAATATTTTCAATTTGTTCTTTATCATCTATTTTTATCTCTCCATCAGCTTGCATCTTAACTTTAAACCAATTTCCATTTTCATCTATAAATATTGGAAATATCTCATATTTTTCTTTGTTTAAATTTCTAATTACAGAGGCTCCTGATACACAAGAAACCTTGTTTTCTGTTGACATACCCCCAAATATAACACCTAATTTTTTCATTTTCATTACCTACTTTCATATTTATAAAATCAATTACATTATATACAATCTAGAAATTATTTTATTAAATTTTCAACAATATTAAAGAATTTCATTCCATTAGAAGCCTTAAACAACACACTATCACCATTTTGTGCATTTTCTCTAATAAATTTTTCAATTTGCTCCTTATTATCAAAATAAAAAACTTTTTCCTTTGGCATACCTTCTTTTTTAGCCATATTCACAATATATTTAGCACTATCTCCACAGCAAACTAAAATATCAATCTTATTTTTAACGACTTCTTTACCAACTTTTTCATGAAGTTCCTTTGAATATTCTCCAAGTTCAAACATATCTCCTAATACAGCTATTTTTCTCTTTGCATTCAAACCACTTAAATATTTTAAAGAAGCTTGCATTGATTCAAAGCTTGCATTATAACTATCATTTATAATAGTAACTCCATTTTTTAGTTCTGTTATATCCATTCTCTTTTTAGTTAATTCAAAGGTTTTTATTCCATTTTCTATTTGTTCTTTACTTAATCCTAACAATGTACCAACAGTTGCAGCACATAGAGCATTATATACAAAATGTATTCCTCCAACAGGAACTTTAACATTAAATTTTTCTCCCTTTATGTTGCAAACAAATTCACTCTCATTTTCATTTAAAACAATATTTTCAGCTGTTACTTCTGACTCGTTTTCAATTCCATATGTATGTATCTCTACATCTTTATTTTCCAAATAAAATTTATGTAATAAATCATTGTCATTATTTATAACTAATACTTTTTTGTCCATTCCTTCTAAAATTTCTAATTTAGCTTTTAATATATTTTCTCTTGAACCTAAATTTCCTATATGTGATGTTCCTATGTTTGTAATAACTGAAATTGTTGGTTTTGCAATTTTAGTTAATTTACTTATTTCTCCAAAATGATTCATTCCCATTTCTATTACTGCTGCTTCTTGGTCCTTTAAATTAAATATTGTAAATGGCAATCCTATATTATTATTATTATTTCCTTGTGTTTTTAATGTTTTATATTTTTGTGATACAACATTTGCTATTATATCTTTTGTGCTTGTTTTTCCAACACTTCCAGTTACACCAATAACAGGAAAATCTTTTCCAAATAGCATTCTTCTATATGTTGCAATATCAGCAAGTGCTTCTATTGTATCTTCTACTACTATTATATTTTCATTTTGGTATTTTTCTAAATTTTCTTTTGAAAAGTCTATTCCTTGTAATATTACTGTACTTGCACCATTTTCAAATGCGTTTTTCCATAATGTATTTCCATCAAAGTTTTCGCCTTTTATTCCTATGTATGCATCTCCTTCTTTTATTATTCTTGTATCTCTACAAAATTCATTTATTTCTTCTTCTTCATTTCCTTGTATCAGTTTTCCTTTTGTTGCTTGTAATATTTCCTTTATTTTCATATGTTATCACCTCATTTTTTCTTGATAGATTATATGCTTTTTTTTATTTTTTTGCAATTGTTTTCTTTTAATTTATAAAAAAAATAGTTACTGGATAATAGTTTTGAGACATTGTGCTTTTAAAATCCATTGTCCCCCTAATGGCATATATTATTTATAAGTATGTCCTGTTCATTACATTCAAAAAAAAAATCTAAAATAAAAAACTAAGCCTCTCTCACTCCGGCCAAACTGTATATATGTATATGATTTTAGAATTTTTGAATGTGATTGGAACAATATTAAAATTTCTTAAAAAATCAATGGAAAGAGTTCACAAAGTGGAAGGGTGCCATTGATTTTTTTAGAAATTCTTATGTTGTGTATTGAAACCGAAAAAATTATCAAATCATATACATATATACAATTTTCCGTGAGCATTCCTCAGTTTTTTATTTAAAATTTTCTATTTTTCACTCCAATCAATCGACATACTTATAAATAATATATGCCATTAGGGGGACAATGGATTTTAAAAGCACAATGTCTCAAAACTATTATCTAGTAACAGAAAAAATACAAACACAATATAAAATTAAATTCTATATTATATTTGTATTTATTTATATATTAATTTTCTTCTATTATATTCTCTATCTCTTCCCTTGTTAAATGAGTTATCTCTATTATTTGCTTAACTTCCATTCCTATTTTTAACAATTCCTTTGCTATTTGTACACTACTTTCTTTTGCTCCTTCTTTTTTTCCGTTCTTTTTTTCCTGCTTCAAAAAAATTATGCTCGCTAGTCAATCTATTATACTCTGCCATTATTATTGAATTATGTCTCTCTCTTTCCTTTGGGTCTGCGCTTATAAAGTCCAAAGTATTCATTGCTTTCTTAATTTCTTTGTTCTCTTTTTCTGCCATATTAATTCCCTCCTCATTTTGTGTAAATATACACATCCATTGATCTAGTTTTGTAAATTTTGCTGGCTCTTTCTTTTTATATTTTGGCAATTCTATATAATGAAACTCTATATATTTTGATGCTATTTTGTCTTCTTCTTTATATCCCATATTTACATATTCTTCCTCTTCTGTTTCATCAAATTTCATTCTTCCAACACTATGATAACTATTTCTTTTTAGGAAATTATAGTTTGTTATAAATATTACTATACTCTTTTTTAACTTTGTATATTGATCTCCTACTTTTAATTGTTCTGTTATCATTTTTCCTAAATATTGTGTTCCTCTTTCTTCTGTATTTTCTTTATTTTCCATTTGCATCTCTATATCCAGAAGTGTTCCATCTTCTGTTTCCGCTTTTATATCCAAAAGCCCTCTTTTCTCTCCTTTTTCATATGGTATTATCTCTGGATTTTTGATTTGTACTTCTTTTATGTCTTTCTTTAATATTGCTTCTAACAAATCTTTTAATACACTTTCATTTCCTTCATATGCAAATACTCTCTTAAATATGTAATCATCTGTA
>OKRZ01000239.1_pt1 | contig 39035 bp, 35 predicted proteins | sample 1601141 | NCBI WGS metagenome assembly OKRZ01 (sample SAMEA3541524, study PRJEB24748) | human gut metagenome | biome: human gut; feature: human-associated habitat; material: faeces | place: China | collected 2012
ACTATTAAATGCAGATGAAGAAGTACAACAATTAGCAGATGCTGAAGATTGGGCACGATATGATTACAATAGTGCAATGGCTGAAGTGAAGGAAAAGGGATTAGCAGCAGGATTAGCTGAGGGACGAGCTAAGGGGCTCGCCGAAGGACGCGCTGAAGGACTCGCTGAAGGTCGAACTGAAGGTCGAACTGAAGAAAAAAACGAACTTGTGAAAAAAATGTTGGAAAAGAAAATGGATATTAATTTAATATCTGAATTAACCGGATTAACCAAAGAGGAAATTAAAGAAATATTATAAAATAAGAAATGTAATTTCATATATATTCACCCATCCAGGCTATTCAAATACTAAATTCAAAAAAGAAAATTCACAAAATAAAAAAATTTGAATATACATAAACTAAATCTAAACGACAAGGAGTATATATGTTAACATCAATAAAAAATTTATATTATGATGCCAAAAATATACAACAAAAAGACCCCGCGGCAAGAAATATCTTCGAAGTAATATTACTATACCCAGGCTTTCACGCACTATTTTCCCACAGAATAGCTCATTTTTTCTATAACATCAAGCTATTCTTCATAGCAAGATTAATATCACAGCTAACACGATTTTTTACTGGAATAGAAATTCATCCAGGAGCTACAATAGGAAAAAGACTAATGATTGACCACGGAATGGGAATAGTAATAGGAGAAACTGCAGTAATTGGAAATGATTGCGTAATTTACCATCAAGTAACATTAGGAGGCACCGGAAAAGAAAAACTAAAAAGACATCCTACCATAGGTAACAATGTATTAATAGGTGCCGGTGCCAAACTGCTAGGTCCAATCAACATAGGAGACAATGTAAAAATAGGTGCAGGCTCTGTTGTATTAAAATCAGTAGAAAAAAATTCAACTGTTGTAGGTGTCCCAGAAGATAGGGTTATTAAAAGAACTTAACAAATCCTATAATAATTAACAATATTCCAGATAGTACAGACCAAGTATTGTCTGGAAAAATTTTTGTATTATTTAATTTGCTTCCAATAATATATCCAAACTTTAAAAACAAAAGTTGAAATGTACTTATAAGTAGAGGAAATAAACTACAACTAATTCCAGCAATTGTAGATCCAATTCCGATACAAAAACTGTCAAGTGAAAGAGCAATTGCAAGAAAAAATGCTTCTTTACAATCTATCTTTTTAGAATGATCAAAATCGGAATTTGTAGGATTTCGTATTATTTGAATTGTAATTCCCAAAAACTTTATAAAAAAGCAAAAAATTTTTTCATCATTAATATTTTCATTGAAACTTAAATTCTCGCTATTACAATTATCAACATTATTTTTCTTTAAAGCCTGAAAAGTCATGAAAAATCCCATAAAAATAATAATTAAACTACCAATAATATTAGTAATATTACTAGATAAAAAATTACTAATACAATTACCAAACCACATAGAAAAAGTTGTAATAATAATTGAAATACTAAACAAAATAATATTTGCAACATATGAAATTTTAGTCTTTTTTAAACCATATGTAATACCAATACCAAGCGAATCAACACTACTAGAAATCGCAAGAAAAAAAGAATTCAAAATCATATTAAAACACCTCACAATATAATATGTAAATCAACCGATAACGGATACAAAAAAAGTCGAAAAAAGACAATCGAAAAAATAAAAAAATTGGAATATTTTTCAAAAGAGAAGAATATACTTAATAATATACATAAGGTTTATAGGTACAACCAAAAACCTAAATAATATTATTAAGGAGAAAAAAATTGAAAAAATTAAAAAGGGTATGTGCCATAATTTTATTTTTTACAATTTTTAACTTTAACCACATATATGCAAATGAATATAATTATGACAAAATAACTAACGTAAATATACATATTGATGGACAAGTATATATAGACACTCAAATAAATGGAGTAAGCATAGATTACAAAAAATCTTCAATAGAAATTTCAAACATATCTATCGAAATAGAAGAAAATGGAGATAAAAAAACATATATTAATTTTAAAGAAAGCAATAATTCAGATTCTACAGGAAAAGCATATTCTATTGATACAGAGCCATTTTCATCACAAGCAAAAATAATTATAAAAGGACAAGTATTATCAGATGAACTTAATGTAAATATGCCATTTGAAAAAGAATACAAAAATGAAGAGCTAAAAAGTTTTCTAACATCAAATGAATGCAATATAGAAATAACATCAAGAGACCTAAAAAACTTTATAACATATGATGTAATTTTTAAAACAGAAGAAGGCGGAACATTTCAAGATGAGCAAAATTACATAGAGCATACAAGTATATTAAAAAATGAAAAATTCCCAACATTACCACAAGTAATAAGTAAGGAAGGATATGAATTTTTAGGTTGGTATGACGAAGAAACAAATGAGCCAATAAAAACATTTCCACAAGAAGTGACAAAAGATTATATAATAATAGCAAAATGGCAACCACAAAATAGTCAAGATACAGTTCAAACATCAACTACTAAAGACGAAAACAAAAACAACGAAGTTGCAGAGCTAAATAAAAGTGCCGAAAACATGTACTCACATAATCCGCCTAAAACAGCAGTAGAAAACAACATACTAATATTAATAGTTTCATATATAATAAAATTAACTGTAGATGTTAGATTGTAAATAACATATAAATTATAAAGTAGAAGGTATTATATTCATAATATCTTCTACTTTATAATTATGCCAAAATTCAATTGCAAAAAAATATATCTAATGATAAAATGAATGCGTGAAAAAAGAAAAATTTAGAAGGTGTATGAAACTTTGAGTAGAGCAAAAAAAAGAGAAAGAGAAAAAAGATTAAATAAAATAGAAGAAACAAGAAGAGTAAAAAGATCTGAAAGAAACATTAGGCAAAAGGGAAGAAAAGGAAATCCAAAAGTAAAAATAATGTCAGATAGAAGAAAAGCTTTTATAAAAAAAGCAAATGCGTTATTTGTTCTTGTATATCTAGTATTTTGTATATATAGGATATCTGCGTATTTTTCATGGAAGAATATTGTACTTCAAATGATGAACAATGAGCCATCTACAATAGTTGATAGCTCTGGAAATATAATAGAAAAACTGGGAGTTGAAAGAAATAAAAATAATGTAAAATTGTCTCAGGTTCCAGATAATTTAAAAAATGCATACATAGATATTGAAGATGAAAGATTTTATAAACACAAAGGTGTAGATATAAAAAGAACAACAGCTGCAATTGGTTCATATGTAATTCATGCTGGAAAATCATCATTCGGAGGAAGTACAATAACTCAGCAGTTAGTAAAAAATTTAACAGGTAATGATGATAATTCAATATCAAGAAAAATAGAAGAATGGGTAAAAGCAGAAGAGCTAGAAAGCTTTTGCAGTAAAGATGAAATTTTAGAAACATATTTTAATATTATATATGTAGCACCAAATACATATGGTGTAGATATGGGAGCTAAATATTATTTTAATAAAAGTGTATCAGATCTTGATTTAGCAGAATGTGCATTTTTAGCAGGAATAAATAATTCACCAAATTCGTATAATCCATTTAATGAAAAAGATAATTCAGAAAAAATAAAGAAAAGAACAAAAGCTGTTTTAGCCAAAATGCACGAATTAAAACATATAAATGATTCAGATTACAATAATGCTGTTCAAGAAGTGGAAAATGGATTAAATTTTCAAAAAGGAGATATTCAATCAGAAAGCAATGGAATTTATTCATACCATGCAGACGCAGTAGTATCTGAAGTGATTTCAGACATATCAGAAAAGAAAAAAATGAGTACAAAATTTGCAACAAATTATGTATACATGTCAGGCTTAAAAATTTACAGTACAGAAGATAAAGAAATTCAACAAAAACTAGAAGAAGAATATAACAAAAGCAAATATGTACTAACATCAAATGATGGACAAACATCTCAATCTGCAATGGTAATAATAGACCATACAACAGGATATGTTGTAGGATGTGTTGGAGGTTTAGGTGAGAAAAAAAGTGCACGTGGTTTTAATAGAGCAACACAAGCAGTAAGACAAACCGGGTCAGCAATTAAACCAATTGCAGTACTTGCACCAGGAATTGACAAAAAAACATTTACAGCATCTACAATGTATAACGATGAGCCAACTACATTTAATGATGGAAGTGAAAGTGGTTATTCTCCAACAGATAATGATGAGTATATTGGAGAAATAACTGTAAGAAGAGCAGTAGAATCATCACAAAATATACCATTTGTAAAAATGATGGAAGCAATTGGCCCAAGTAATTCTGTGAAATATTTAAAAAAGATGGGAATAACAAGTTTAACAGATAAAGATGAAACATTATCACTAGCACTCGGAGGATTAGATAAAGGTATAACACCACTAGAAATGGCAGGAGCATATGCAACAATTGCTAATGATGGACAATATATAGAGCCAACTTTTTATACTAAAATTGAAACTGCTAAAGGGAAAAATTTAATGAAATCAAAGCAAAAGAAAACCAAAGTCTTTTCAAAAGAAGTAGCATATGTGCTAAAAGAACTTTTAAAACAACCTGTAGAAGGAAGCAGTGGAACAGCAAAATTGTGTAAAATAGATGGAATGGATGTTTCTGCAAAAACTGGAACAACAAACGATAATTATGATAAATGGTTATGTGGATTCACAACATATTATACAGCTGTAACGTGGTATGGATATGATCAAAATGAAACTGTATCATATAAAGGAAAAAGCCCTGCAGTGCAGTTATGGTCAGCTGTTATGAAAAGTGTACATTCAAATTTATCAAAAACAACATTCTCAATGCCTGGAAGTATAAAACAAGCAAAAATATGTGCAAAAACAGGAATGACAGCAACTAGTAAATGTGAAGATGTATATACAGAATATTTCTTATCTGGAACAGTACCAAGCGAATGTTTAGGTTGTACAGGAAGCAATAATAAGAAAAAAGAAAACACAACAAAAAATAATACAACTAAAAATACTACATCAAATAGTTCATCAGAAAATAATGTAGTACGAAATACTACAGAAGAAAATACAACAACAGAAAATATCTCTGTAAATAGTACAAAAAATAATACAAAAAATAATACATCAAATAATGTAAAAAATGAAAATAAAGTAAATAATATAGAAAACAATACAGGAAATAATACAACTGAAAATATTACAAATAATACTACAAATCACAATAAAACAAATACAATACCAGATGAAGAAGAAACAGATGATGGACCATAATTGAATAGGCAAAAAACTTTGCAATATTATTCAAATTTGCAAAGTTTTTTGTTCCAATTATTTTTTTCTAAAAAATTGTTCATACTAGAATAGCCAAGATTATATAAAAAATCAATTTTCGAGATATCAAGTAAAGATGTATTTAAAGTGTTAATTTTTAAAACATAGTCAGAGCCAGACTGTTCATATAAAGACAATTCATGAGATAATAAATTTATAGATTTTGTAATAATTTCTAAAATATCTAAAAAAGAATCAGGCTCTAAAGTTCTTTCAAAAATAACGCTTAAAACAGTGTCAGCACCAAGCTTTTTTGTTTCTTTCCAAGGGATATTTTCTCGAATACCACCATCAACCAAAATCTTATTTTGATAATGGCAAGGTGAATATATTCCAGGAAAACTGCAACTAGCACGAACAGCTTTAGAAACTAAAATTGAATTATCATACACATAATTATCTTGATATATATTTCGTATTTTTTTTGATGTAAATATGTAAGTTTCACCATTTTCAATATTTACACTTGGAATTAATAATGGCAAATTTATTTGATCAATTGTATAAATATCTTTTTTAGCACATATTTTATACATTATTTTTTCAAGTTTTTTACCATCATTTAAGCCGTCAATTATAATTTTATGTTTAAGTAATAATCCAGATATAAGTTTGAATATATTTTTAAAACCAATATGGGTTATATCTTTTGAATAATGTTTAAAAAAATTATATATTTCTGAAGGTGAATAACCAATAGAATAAAGCGTTGCAACAATACTTCCAGAGGATGTACCAGATATATAATCTATATTAATATTATGTTCTTCTAAAGATTGCAATACACCAATATGAGCAGCACCTTTTATTCCGCCACCAGATAAACACAAACCAAAACTCAAAATATTACCTCCTTTAATATATAATATAAAAATAAATTAAATAGTTTACAAAATAAGGAAAGGAAAAATTATGGAAAAAGACAAAATAAAAAAATTATATCACTATACAAGTATAGAAAATTTACTATTAATATTAAAAACGAAAAGCATATGTTTTAGTAGTCTAGAAAATGTTGATGATATGGAAGAAAAAGAAACAGGAGACTTACAAAACTTTGGAAGATTTTATTATGTAAGTTGCTGGAACAAAAGCAGTAGAGAATCAATACCATTATGGACAATGTATTCACAAGATATGACAGGAGTAAGAATAGAGCTACAAGAATTTCCATTTAAAAAATTTACTTATGCACATGGTGAATATGGATTTGACGAAGAAACTATGCAATATTTTGATGTAGAAAAGCTATACAAAAATAATAAAATGTCATTAATAGATGAGGGAATAAAATTATATGATATTGAATATACAGATGACGAAAATTTATTATATCCTAAAATAAAAAATATAAATGTAGAAAAACTATTAAAATATGATTTCTCAAAACTTGGAAGATATAAAAGAAGTAACTGGAGTTTCCAAGAAGAATGCCGATATGGAATATTTTTAGCACCTTGGAATATGCAATATATGGAAGAAATGAAAAATATATGTAGGAACAATAGAGATAATGCCGAGAAATTTATAACAGAAGCAATGAATCTATTAGAAAATCCAAATACAATAATTCCAAGTAAAAGATTTTATGTGGATTTTGATGAAGAAGTATTAAAAGATTTAAAAATTTTATTAGGTCCAAAAGTAACAGAAGCAGAAGAAGAAATTGTAAGATTAATAGTAAAAGAATATTGCCCAACAGCCCAGATAAGTAAAAGCAAATTAAAAATTTCTTAAAATTGGCTATAATCTATTATTTTCAAAGAATATTAAAAGTATCTAATAATAATCAAAGCAATTACAAATATAGTATAAATTAATCTTTTTTGTTTAATAATATTTACGAAAGAGGTTGATTTATATGAAAAACAAAAAAAGACCAATACGCTGTAATCATCACTTTGAAAAAGATGATACAACAAGTTCAGGTGAATTTATCTGCTCTTATTTTATTTGGATGACACCAAATCAACAAAAACAAAGAGCAGAAGAATTAAATAAAATGACAAAGAAAAAATAAAAGTCGGTCTGATTTATATCAGATTGACTTTTTATATTATATAATCAATAAGTATAGTGATTGTATAATACAAGAATATTAAGCGTTATATGCTTTTTGTGACAAAATATAAAACAACATAAATATATGGATAATAAAGGAAAAAAAGCCTTTTAGTGTTTACATAACCAAATAAATAGTGTATAATTAAAATAATTCCCAATAGGGAAAATAACAAAAGGGAAGTGAAAAAGATTTGCTAAAAGAAGCAATTTCACTTTTGGTCACAATTGGAATTGTGTTTGGCGGGACAACACTAGGCATGATTTCAAATGCAGAACCAATTGAGGAAACTCCATCATTGGAGGAATACTTTGGAGCTGAACGGGTGAGTGTGTCCACAGAGACGAAAGAGAAAGTGGTTGTACCTGTAGCAACACCGTCGTATTCTACGGCTACTATGGTTACAGAACTGTTGGCAACAACAGTTCCAATAACAACAGAGGCCACAACAACGACAACTATGACGACTACGACGACAACTGTAACTACAGCAGAAGAAGCATCTGAAGTAAATTCAAATGATGTCTTTCTTATTGCTTATGCAATGTCCCGTGAAGCTGCATACGGTGACTATACTGATGCAACGTATGTTGGAAATGTGATTATTAATCGCGTTAATGATCCAGATTTTCCAAATTCGGTGTCAGAAGTTTTGTCCCAGGAGGGTCAGTATCCATGGGGCGTTAGCTATTACTCTGAAGAATACATATATGATGAGTATTTTTACGAGATAGCAGAAAAATTGCTCGCAGGAGATAGACCGTTACCAGAAAATGTAGTTTATCAAGCGAGATTTGCACAAGGTAGCGGTATATACTGTACCCTTGGTGCCCACTACTATTGCTACAAGTGATGTGATAACAATTGTGGCAAACTTTTTACGGCAGACAATGTATTTTGTCTGTCGTTTTTCTATTATAAAAGCATAATTTAAATCAAAGGTCAAAGAAAGTCAAAAAAATGTAAAAAAAGTATTGACATTTAAAAAAAACAGAGTATAATAAAAACATAAGGTCAAAGAAAGTCAAAGTCAAGAAAGGAGGATTACAATATGAGAATGTCTGATATGATAGAAGAATTTATAAAAGAATTATTCGAAGAAGATAACGATTACATTGAAATACAAAGAAACGACTTAGCAGAGCACTTTAATTGTGTACCATCACAAATAAACTACGTAATATCTACAAGATTCAAACCATCACAAGGTTATTATGTAGAAAGTAAACGTGGTGGAGGAGGCCATATAACAATTAAAAAAATAAATATAACAAAAAGTAACTACATAATGCATATTATATCAAGTATTGAAGACAGTATTTCTGCACAAGAAGTCGACATTTTCATAAGTAATTTGCTCTCTTATCAAATAATTACAGAAGAACAAGCTAAACTATTAAAGGTTGCAACAAGTGACAATGTTTTAATAGTTCCACATCAATATAAAGATGAATTAAGAGCAAGCATTTTTAAAAATATGTTAATTAATTTAGTTTAAGGAGGTTGATTTATAATGTTATGTTCAAATTGTGGTAAAAATGAAGCAAATGTACGATATACAAGGATAATTAATGGAGAAAAAACAGAATTTGCACTATGTGAAGATTGTGCAAAAAAAATGGGGTTAGAAGATATTGATTTTAATATACCAATCAATTTTTCTAATTTTTTAAGCGACTTTTTTGAAGATGATAATTTATTACCAAGTTTTGCAAAAATAGAAAATGAAAGATGTCCAAAATGCGGTTTAACATATGATGATTTCGTTAATAACGGAAAATTCGGATGTGCCGAATGTTATGACACATTTTCAAATAAATTAGATTCTATTTTAAAAAATCTACATGGAACATCAAAACATATAGGAAGAAAGCCAAAAAATATTGTAAAAGCTATAGATATACAATCTACAAAAAAAGAAGCAAAAGCTAAAAAAACAGAAAAGAAAGTCGATGAAAAACAAGAAAAAATAAATAAACTAAATAAAGATTTACAAAAAGCAATAAAAGACGAAAGATATGAAGATGCAGCAAAAATCAGAGATGAAATAAAAAAACTACAATAGTTTAACTATTAGAAAGGGATGATATTAGATATGTCAAATTGGTATTTACAAAATGGAAAAGATTCTGATGTAGTAATTAGCTCTAGAGTAAGACTAGCAAGAAATTTAGTTGAATATAATTTTCCAAATAAACATTTAAAAGATGAGTCTAAAGAGGTATTAAATAAGCTTGAGGAAATTACTCCAAGTTTGGGTTATGGTCTTAAATTTTTAAAATTAGAAAATATGGATGATATCACAAAAATAAGTTTAATGGAAAAACACCTAATAAGCCCAGATTTTGCGATGAACAGTAAACCAAACAAAGCAATTATAATTAATGATGATGAAAATATATGTATAATGGTAAATGAAGAAGACCATCTTCGTATGCAAGTATTTAGCGCAGGCCTAGAGCTTGAAAATTTAGTTGGTCTTATGACTGAAATAGATGATAAACTAAGTGAACTTGTTAATTACGCATATAACGAAAAATATGGATATTTAACAGCATGCCCAACAAATGTAGGTACAGCAATGAGAATTTCCATAATGGTACATCTTCCAGCACTTACATTAACTGGAAATATAGGAAAAGTACTAAGAGCAGTTAATAATTTTGGAATGAGTATAAGAGGAATTTATGGTGAAGGAACTGAAAGTAAAGGCGATGTATATCAAATATTTAATAGTCAATCTTTAGGATTATCAGAAAAAGAAATTACAAAAAATGTAAAAACAATTACAGACAAAATAATAGAGCAAGAAAGACTAGCAAGAAAATACTTAACTAAAAAGCCAATGGAGCTTGAAAATAAAGTATATAGATCATTTGGTATATTAACAAATGCAAGAATATTATCATCAGATGAATGCAGAGGACTTATATCAGATGTAAAATTAGGTACAGATTTAGGAATAATAAATGAATTAAATGATCAAAAGGTCAAAAAAATGGAGCTTTATACAAAACCAGGAAATCTACAAAAAATAGTAGGAAACGAACTAAGCGGATTTGAACGCGATATAAAAAGATGTGAAATCATTCGTCAAATACTAAATGAAAAATAAATTTTAAGGAGGGTTGTTTTATGACATATAAATTTACAAATAGAGCTGAAAAAGCTATACAAATAGCAAATGAAATTGCAGCAAATTTAGGTCACGATTATATAGGAACAGAGCACTTGCTATATGGTTTAGTTGAAGAAGGCACAGGTATAGCAAGCAAAGTTCTACAAAATCAAGGTGTGACTTCAGATAAAATTTTAGACGAAATAGAAGAGCTCATAGGAAGATCAGAAGAAGAAATAGATGAGCCAATGGGATTTACCCCAAGAACAAAAAGAGTTATAGAAAATGCTTTTTTAGAAGCTAAAAAAATGGAAAATGAATATATAGGAACAGAACATTTATTAATAGGAATTATGGTTGAAGGTGACAGTGTAGCTGTTAGAATTATGATGGATTTAGGAATTAATCCACAAAAATTATACAATGAAATTGTAAAAGTTTTAAGAGAAGGTGAATCAGATAGTAGCACTAGTACAAGATCTTCAAAAAATAGTGGAAGCTATAATTCTACACCAACACTAAATCAATATGGAACAGATTTAACCAAACAAGCAAGCGATGGTAAATTAGATCCAGTTATTGGTAGAAAGAACGAAATAGATAGAGTTATTCAAATTTTATCAAGAAGATCTAAAAATAATCCATGTTTAATTGGTGAGCCAGGTGTTGGTAAAACAGCAGTTGTGGAAGGCTTAGCAGAAAAAATTGTAGCTGAAGATGTTCCAGAAATGCTAAAAAATAAAAGAGTAGTTACACTAGATATTTCTAGTATGGTTGCTGGTGCAAAATATAGAGGTGATTTTGAAGAGCGTATAAAAAAATGCTTAAATGAAGTAAAAAAAGCAGGAGATGTTATATTATTTATAGATGAAATTCACACTATAGTTGGAGCTGGATCAGCAGAAGGTGCAGTTGATGCTGCTAATATTTTAAAACCACTTTTAGCAAGAGGTGAAATACAATTAGTTGGAGCAACAACTTTAAATGAATATAGAAAATATATTGAAAAAGATAGTGCATTAGAGCGTAGATTTAGCCCAGTTACAGTTCTTGAACCATCATCTGAGGATACCGTAAAAATTTTAAAAGGTATTAGAGATAAATATGAAGCACATCACAATGTAAAAATTACTGATGAAGCAATTGATGCAGCAGTTAAAATGTCTGTAAGATATATAACAGATAGATTTTTACCAGATAAAGCAATAGATTTAATAGATGAAGCTGCATCAAGAGTAAAAATGAAAACATATACAGTTCCAGATAATTTAAAAGAAATAGAAGAAAAACTAGAATCTTTATCTAAAGAAAAAGATGAAGCAATTCGTACACAAGATTTCGAAAAAGCAGCAAGCATAAGAGATAAAGAGCATACAACAAAAGAAAAATTAGAAAAAGAAAAGAAAAAATGGGAAAATAAAAATAGTAAAAGTGTTACAACATTAACAGAAGATGATATAGCTGAGGTTATTTCAAGTTGGACAAATATTCCTGTAAAGAAAATAACTCAAGATGAAAACGAAAAACTGAAAAATTTAGAGCAAACATTACATGAAAGAGTTATAGGACAAGATGAAGCTGTATCAGCAGTTGCAAAAGCAATAAGAAGAGGAAGATTAGGATTAAAAGATCCAAACAGACCAATAGGTTCATTCTTATTCTTAGGACAAACTGGTGTTGGTAAAACAGAGCTATCAAAAGCACTTGCAGAAAGTTTATTTGGAAACGAAGATGCAATGATAAGAATTGATATGTCTGAATATATGGAATCACATTCAGTAGCAAAATTAATTGGTGCGCCTCCAGGATATGTAGGTTTTGATGAAGCTGGTCAATTAACAGAAAAAGTAAGAAGAAAACCATATTCAGTAATATTATTTGACGAAATAGAAAAGGCACATCCAGATGTAATGAATATGTTACTACAAATATTAGATGATGGTCGTTTAACAGATAGCCAAGGAAGATCAGTAAACTTTAAAAACACAGTAATAATAATGACATCAAATGTAGGAGCACGCCTATTATCAGACAAAAAATCACTAGGATTTTCAGCAAATACAGATAAAAAACAAGAAGAAAATAAAGAATACGAAGATACCAAAAAAGAAGTAATGTCAGAGCTTAAAAAACAATTTAGACCAGAATTTATCAATCGTATAGATGAAATAATAGTATTCCATAAATTAGGTCAAAATGAAATAACTCAAATAATAGATATAATGCTAAAAAGAGTACAAAAAAGATTACAAGACCAAAACTACAAAATAGAAATAGACCAAACTGCAAAAGACCTAATAGCCAAAAACGGAGTAGATGACAACTACGGAGCAAGACCACTAAGAAGAGCAATACAAAATTTAATAGAAGACAAAATAGCAGAAGCAATACTAGATGGAAAAATAAAACCAAACAAACCAGCCAAAGTAACAGCACAAGACGACAAAATACAAATAAGCTAATAAAGATAAGAAAAAATGACAACAGAAAAGTTGTCATTTTTTCGTGGTTGTCAATGGGTGTCAATGGGGACGGTTCTTTTTGACAACTTTAGGCATACATTTTAGATGTAGCTTAAAAAAGTTGTCAAAAAGAACCGTCCCCATTGACACCCATTGACAACCACGAATGAAATAGTGCATACTCCACTTTTTCATTGCATTTTAATATTCTTTTATATATAATGTAAATGAAAAAAATATGAGGAGGAAATCAAATGAAAAAAGAAAAAATTAAAAGCATATTAATATTATCAATAGTATCAATATTATTAATAATGCTAACAGGATGTGGAACAACTAAAGAAAAAAATGAAGAGGAAAAATCTAATAACACAAGTAATAATGAACAATCAAATGAAGCAAAGCAAGATGAAGAAATAACAACAAATGTTGCCGAATTTGTAAAATACAAAGATGAAACATATTTTTGGAAATTATCTGCAAATAGTAGAGAAAATACAGGACTGTTTGCAAAATATTCAACAAATCAAAATACTAAAAATGAATTAATAAAATTAGACAGCTCTGGAAATCAAACAACAGTATTAACAGAAAAAGCTTTGGGAAATATTTGCATTTCAAATGACAAAATATTTATGCAATGTACAGAAAGCGAATCAGGATCTTATAATAAAATTTATTCAACTGATATGAATGGAGAAAATAAAAAAGAATATCAAAAAGGTGAAATTATAAAAAGCATAAAAGGATATGTAATATGTCAAAACGAAAATATATTTGCAATAAACACAAAAACTGACGAAATAGTTAATTTAAAAGAAAAAGCAAATGTTATTGATGTTATAGATAATGTTATATATTATAGTGATGATACAGAAAGTAACACTTTAAAAATAGGAACAATAAAAGATAATAAAGATAATGGGACAATAGCAACATTTTTGAGAAAAGATTTATTTAAAGAATCAACAGATCAACCAATGGAAATTGTTGAATTTGGAGAAGATGATGGTAAAATAAAATGCTACATAGGATATCGTGATGGAACAGCACATATGTTACAAGATGAATATTGTGTTACTATGAATAAAGACGGAAGTAATTTACAAAAAGAATCAGTTCAAAATTTAGAAAATGAAAATGATCAAAAATTAAAAGGTGTATATATTAATTCTAAATCTGTAAATGGAAAAATCGTAAATGATTTAGTATATGTTGATGAATCTACAAAAGAAAGAAAAACAATATTAACACAAAAAGAAATAAATGAAAAATTTGAATTTACTTCAGATGATGAACACACAATAAATTTAGCTGAGAGCGCAATAATAGGAAACGAAATATATGTAACTTTAGACTATGGAGTGCATTATTCTCAAGAAGATATGGGATGGAGATATGCATATAAGAGACAAAAAACAGTTTGTTTTAAATATAATACAGATACAAAAGAAATAACAGAGCTATATAAATTTTAAAATAGAAAAAGAACTCCTGAAAAATATCAGAAGTTCTTTTTTGTTAAATGTGAGATACTAATTACTTTTCAGGAAAAATTAATACCCAGCGTGCACTATAGCCATCCTTAACCTCAACTGTTTTTTCAGTTATCTTCATTGATCTTTTAAAGGGGAAAAGACAAAAATCTATTTCAGCCTTTTCAGCGCATTGTGCAAGTAAATTACACGGATCGTAATCGCAACTTAGAACAACAGAGGGGTGTTTTTTTAATTCCTTTTCAATCTTCTTGGTGAGAATAGAACAGAAATTTTTTAACTGGGCACGTGATGCAAGATGATTCATTGCTCTCATATGTCCAAGCATCATATACATAAATGATGCATCACTGGTTCTATCTCCATTATTAAAGCTTTCTGGAGATGGATTGGCGATAGCGTTTGTCCACCATTTAGCAGCAACGAGTGCTGCGTTTTCATTTGCCATAGTTGTAACCTCCTATATGTATTTCTAGGCAATTTGGAAATGTGCCATATTAGACACTACGAATAATAAAAAATATTATAACATAATTTTACATAAAATGCAACACAAGAACAAAAAATCATTAATTATTGTAATATAAAAAGTGATATGTTATAATTTTTATAAGGGATTCTTTACAAAAGAAAAAAATATCTAAATATGTAAATTAAAGGAGGAGGTTGTATGTAATTATGTGTAAAAAAAGCTATGGCTGTATTTATATCTATAGTAATTATAAGTATGTGCTGTAGTATCAAATCATATGCAATAAGTATGAATCTAGAATTATCAGTAGATAACATTACATATTCAAATGGAGTATACATGTGCAGTAAAATGATTCCTGTTGGAGGAAAAATGAATATAAAAGCAGAATATGTCACAAGTAATGAGATGTCACCAGCCCCTACAGGAGAAACATCCAGAGAAGATGTTTCAAGTCAATGTACATGGAAAAGTTCAGATGAAAAAATTGCAAAAGTTTCAAATGGTGTAATTGAAGGAATATCTGAAGGAGTGGCTGAAATTACAGCGACATATAAGGAACGTTCAACAACAGTTTCACTAGCTGTGGGTGAAGATAGAGTGATAACTATAGGCGATAATATATCTATTGTTCAAAAAGATAATATAAAAACAGTAGAAAAAGGTAAGAATTTGCAATTAGATATTGAAGGTGTAGAATCATTAACTAATGCAGTAAAAAATGAGGATGTAACATGGTCAAGCTCTGATGAAAAAATTGCTACAGTTGATAAATCAGGTTTAGTTACCGCAATTGCCAGTGGAAATGTAACTATAAAAGCAGAATATATGTCTTATAGTAGTACATATGATATTACTATAACAGATGATGAAGAAGATTGTGACTATAATATCATTTTAAATAAAGATAAGATACAATTAGGTGTAGGAAACGCCGATACAATAGAGATAACTGCAAAATTAAAAGACGGTATTTCTACAATTGCATCAGTCGAAATGGTAAAGGATAACTGGAGTGTTGAATGGAAAATAGAAGATGAAACCATTGTAAAATGTGTTCCTGAAAGTGGAATAGAAAATAATAAAAATGCTGGTACTCAGATTGCAGGAAGAGCATCTATACAAGGTTTAAAAGAGGGAACTACAAAATTATTAATTAAAGTAAAAATATCAGAAAACAAAACTAAAGATTTTGAAGTACCTATTACTGTAACTACTGAAAAAACAGATGATAAAAAAGTAGATAATACAATATCAAAGAAAAAATTAACACAAACAGGTGAAAATAATATCATTATAATTGCTATGGGAATAGCAGTTATTTCAATGGTGGTTTTATATATTAAATTGAAAAGAAAAAATTAATGGTACATGAATATAAGAAAATTAATGTAGAAAGTAAAAGGAGATTTTATGGAAGATATAGATAAAGAAAATAAAAAAAGAAATGGATTTGAAATGTTATCAGATTTCTTTTCAAATCTAGATGATAGTTCTACAATAGATAAAGATAAACATGGAAGTTATAATATAGATTTATCTTGGTTTTTTACAGAAAATTTACAAAGGGAGATAATTCAAAAGACCGTTTCAAGATTGATGAAGGAATCAAATCCTGAATATGAAAGTAGATGTAAAAAAAATAACAGAGATGTAAATGATATAAATAAGATTTCAATTCGTGTTTCACCAAAGAATGGTTTATCTTTTTCTTTCAAGGGAGCGGATAATTGGTCTAGATTACAAATTTGTAATGCCAAAGATTATAATTTTAAAGTTCCAACAATTGATGTACAAAAATTTAAAAACGAAATTTGTAAAACTATAGCATCAGAGCCTAATCCAGACTATACTCCATTTTTGAATGGTCTTGATGATACTTTAAATACAGCATGTGAAAATTTTATAAATTATTATAAATATTTAAAAGAGGAAAAAGATAAAAACACAGTTTATTCATGTGTTGTTTCAGTGCCAGACATACCAAAACCTGAAGGAAATGGAACAAAAAGACCGAATAATGAATCAGGAGAGCAGTCAACTAGAAAGAATGAAATTATTCCATTTAGCGAAAGAGTCGAAATACTAAAAAAACAAAAACCAATATATACTATAAATGTTGGGGAAAGAAAATTAAATGGGAAAATTGAACCAAATGCGTATAGTACATTTGTATATAGCAATTTGCTTGATGGAATACAATCACCAGATAAAGGATATATGTTTATATGTGAACCTATTAGTGGAGAAAGAACAACAAGAGTATTTTATATTTCGCCAGAGGAATGGAAAAAATATCAACATAAAAATATTACTGAAAACTTTGGAACTATTTTAAGCAGTAAGTTAGGACAGCCATTATCTATATTTGCAAAAGAAAAAGGTACTACAACAATTGCACATACAAATAGTGAGGCATATCAAGATAAAATTGATTTGTATCTACATGGAACAAGAGGAAATACTATGACAGTTCTTAAAATTTATCTAGAAAGATTAAAGAAACTATATGATAATCCTAATTTAAATTTACCATATTATGTGCCAAGAGTTTCTGCAAGTGATGTTGGAAATCTTGGTATATCAGAGAGCGGAAAAATTGATCGTACAGCACAAAATATAATAGCAAAATCAAAAGAAAACAATAAAGCACATACAGAATTATAGTATGTATATGGGGAGGATACAAATGATTAATACAGAATATCGTGAAGCATTAGTTGAAGTACTAGAAATTATTGATCATCTTGAAGAAGATGAAAAGTCAAAAATTCCAAGTGAAATAGTAGAGTTTTATGAAAAAAACAAATCAAAAACATATATTCCTAATATTAATTTTGAAGAAGATATTTCAAAATATAATATAAAAAATAAAACAAGAGAAATCTTAGCAGGAATATATATAGATTATTTATGCGATGATGAGAAGAAGAAAAGTGAATATATAAAAAAATTAAGAAATAATGAATATAATTATGAAGAAAAAAAGAAAAAAAGCTTTAATCAGAATACTATATTTAAAAATAAGCAAACACAAGATCTAAAAAATGAACAGATACAAGATACTAAATCAATGATTAAAGTTGAAAAACAAGGTTGGTTTTCAAAAATTTTAAATAAAATCAAGAAGATATTGAAAAAATAATAATAAAATATAAAAAACATAACATTTTAATTATTCAAAATGTTATGTCTTTTTATTTGCCAAATTAGATGATTTAAGGTCAATAGTTAGTTGATAACTGGTTGCTTTTATGTTAGTATAACTAAGAACTAAATAGTGAATTATGGAGGGATTATAATTATGAAAATAAAGCAACAAAAAAATATAAAAGCATTTTTAAATGAGGAATTTGGTGAAAAAAAGGGAAACGATTTGTTTAATAAGCAAGAAGTAATGCTTAATGAACTTATTAAAAATACACAGAATAAATCAAAAAATCAAATGAAAATGCTTATTCAAACCATTCTTCCTCGTATAGCAATGTATAAAACTTTATCAAAAGAAGAAGTTTCAGAAGACGAAGTATATCAATATATGCGAAAATATATGATTGATAAAATTGCGGCAAAAAAACATGCGTCTACTGCTAAGATAGAAAAAGTACCAGGATTTTATTCAATATACAGCAAGGTATTTCTTAAAATTATGCGCACAACTGATTTACAAGAAAGCGTACAAAAACATGGTAAGGATTATTTTGATGTAACTATAAAAAAATGTCTTTGGCATACTGCATGTGTAGAAAATGATTGTGAAAAACTATGTCACTTATTTTGTGATGTTGATAATGTAACATATGGAGGGCTAAAAAAGATAGGATTTTCGAGAACAAAAACATTGGGGTATGGTGGAGATTGCTGTGAGTTCCATTTTTATAAAAAATAATTAATTTATATTTGCCATACAATATTCTGTACAAAAAATCAAGACGCTGTAATTCATTGGATTTTTAGGCAAAACTATAGTAATTTTAGGCGTTTTATGGTATAATATTAAGGTATGAGAAAAGGAGAAAAAATATATATGAGTAATGTTTTAGATATTTTAAGAGAGCAAAAAGAAATGGAATTAAAAGGTAATTTATACCATATAACACAAATTAATTTTGCCTATAATACAAACCATATAGAAGGAAGTACATTAACTGAAGAACAAACAAGATATATTTATGAAACAAATACTCTAGTTTTAGAAGATGGAAATTCACAAGCTAAAGTAGATGATATTATAGAAACATCAAATCATTTTAAATTAGTAGATTATATGTTAGATGTGGCGGATAAAACTTTAACAGAAGATATGATAAAAGAATTTCATAAAATACTAAAAAATGGAACATCTAATGAAAGAAAATCATGGTTTAATGTTGGCGATTATAAAGCTTTAGCAAATGAAGTGGGGGGAAATTCTACATCTAATCCAAAAGATGTAGCAAATGATATGAAAAAACTATTGAATTGGTACAACTCATTAGAAAAAGTTACATTTGAAGATATTGTAAAATTTCATAGTGATTTTGAAAAAATTCACCCTTTTCAAGATGGTAATGGCCGAGTTGGTCGTATCATAATGTTTAAAGAATGCCTAAAAAATGATATTATTCCATTTATAATATTAGATAAGGATAAACTATTTTACTATAGAGGTTTAAATGAATATCAACATGGTGGTGAAAAAGGCTATCTTACAGACACTTGTCTAAATGCTCAAGACCAATACCAAAAGTTAATTGAAAAATTTATTGGAGATTTGAAATAATCAAATCAGAATATATTATTGAAGAAAAATTCATTAATTCATTATGCGAGAATATGTATAAATATATTGCTTTTGATTTAACAAAAGGATTTAAGAATTAAAACATAATCATTAATGAGATGAATAAAAAGTATAGCACCTATTAGAATGTATCTAAATAGGTGCTATTGCTTTTATTACAGTTGACAATTCTGCCCAGCTATAATTTTGAAAAGGTCTAATTAATCGAATTTGAATGCCTTTGTGCCTTCATAAGCCTCAAAGTATCCCAGGGAATAATATCCGCTCATTCCAGAAACTATGCTTGTAGAAAATTTTAAACTTTTGTTTTAGTCTAAAATACTCAAATTGCAGGCAACATAAAAATTTCCGGATGATCCGCCAGAGAATCCTCCTAATGATTCATCATGAATTACGACGACGAGAACTATCAAGAATACCTATAAAAAGAATAATAATTATCACAGTATACAAATATGCTTTATCATCTTTATCATCAGAATCATCAGAGTCATCTTCAACAGATATATCTGTTTCTAAACCTTGAATGTTGACTTCGTATTCTTCAGCAATAACAGTCAAAACAGCTTTTACAGTCATTTCTGTTGCTTTAGTATAGTCGTCGTCTTCTTGATAAGGAACAAAATAATCATCAAGAATTTGGCCACACTCTGAGTCAGTTAAGCATTCCTTAAGTTCTCTACCAATTTTAAGTATAACTTTTTCATCAGACTGAGAAAATAAAAGTAATACTCCATTGTCCTTGTCAATACCAAAAGTATTAAACAGATTATTCGCGTAATCTTCAATACTCCCAAGCACACTTTCTACAGATACAACGGAGAACTCTACTTCTGTCTTTTCTTCAAGTTCAACTAACATTTTGTTGAGAGTTTTTTCTACATCATCATCAATAATGTTATCTTCATCATAAATAAAGACATTCTCCTTAACCGTTTGAGTTGGATTTTTTTCAGATGTAGCGCATCCAGCAAACATACTCATAAGAGCAGTCAATACCATAAGTAACACTACATAAGAAATTATCCGTTTTTTGTTCATAACTTCTTACCTTTCCTTTCTCGGATTACAATCCGATTATTTTGATATATGTAAAATAAACCCAAGAGTTTATATAGGTATATATTTTACTATAATTTTACATAAAATTCAATACTTATTTTATTTTTAATAAGGTTATTATTATTATACATAGAGCTAGTATAAAGTAATAAAATACCAATTAGAGGAAGAAATGAGAATGGTTGAAACTTTAATTATTAAATTTTTATGCACTTTATGGAAGAAATTTGGATAAACCTATTCCAGATACTGATGAAATAGAAATAATATATTCAAATAAATTTTAATGTTATAACTAAAATTGTAATTAAAATATTTAGCCATTGATAACAGTATGGTACTAATTCTTCTGTACCACGATGTTGTCAATTATAAAAAATAATTAGTTTATATTTGTCATACAATACAAATAATGTTTAGAAAATTTTATAGTAAATATTAAAAATAAAAATACAAAGAAAAATGGAAGAGCATTATCTTCCATTTTTATCTTTAACAGTCTTTATTCATATACCATTTTTTCTCAGCCAATTTATCTTGAACACCTCTCAAAGCTTCGCCAAATCTTTGAAAGTGAACAATTTCTCTTTCTCTTAAGAATCGAAGAGGGTCGATTACATCAGGGTCATCTGCGCATAAATCAATTAATTTTTCATATGTTGCTCTTGCTTTTTGCTCAGCAGCTAAATCTTCTTGTAAATCAGCAATAGGGTCACCTTTTACAGCAAGCACAGAGGCAGAAAAAGGCATTCCTGCTGCTGATTGAGGATATACACCCCAGCCGTGGTCTGTATAATATGATCCAAGTCCAGCTTGTTTAAGTTCTTCAGGACAGCATCCATCTGTTAATTGATGAACAATAGTTCCAACCATTTCTAAATGAGCTAGCTCTTCAGTACCTATATCGTTCAAAATAGCCTTAGCAGTTTGATCAGGCATACCAAATCTCTGACTCAAATATCTAAGAGAAGCACTAAGCTCTCCATCAGGACCTCCATATTGACTAATTATAAATTTTGCAAGTTGTGGATTTCTATTTTTTATATTTATAGGATATTCTAAAACTTTGTTATAAGTCCACATTAAAAGTTCCCCCTTTCCCATGGCCAAGGCTCTTCAAGCCATCTCCATTTATTACATGGGAACATTATAGTCAATGGCCCATATATTTTTTGATACTGATCAGCTAATTTTCTATACTTATTACAATATTCTTTGTGTAAGCAAATAGCCTTTTCATCATCATGGTGAGTATCTAAATATAAACCTAATTCGATAATACTAAATTTTAAAGATTTTAAAGTACTTAGCATTTCTTCTCTTGTAGCATTATTACCACAAGTACAATTTCTATCAAAGTCATTTAATTCACAAGCTCTTTGATAATCTTCATAGCTTATATATTGGTCATTCATTTATTACATCCCTCCCCAAGACTATTATTATTTCTAATATATTCAATTTCTCTTATGCTTTGACAAGGCATATAAGGGCTTACAAGCTCTGGAAAAATAGTTCCCATTTTTAAACCAATATCAGGTGTAAAAACTTTATTCATTTTTTGAATAGGAACATAACTTTGCGCAAGCATAGGATTATCTGGAAATACAGACTCTGTATCCATATCAAAACCACAGTTACAGTTATTTTGAGGCATTGTACATAAATTTGCACAATCAGACTGAGCTGTTGTTACTATGCTAGTATCTTCATCACAAAAATCATCCATCATATCAATATTCATATTATTATTCATCATAGACATAGAATTTTTATGACAACATTTTCTACTACTATAATCATTCATACATAATCCTCCTTTGTTTGATTATATAATACATAATATGTGTTATCACCCCAAAAAGTTACAATAGCAACTAAAAAATGGGCAAGTTCGTGAAGAATTTTTTTAATAAAAAATGAGAACAACCACAAAAATTAGAATTAATGTTGAAAATTATGTAAAGTCATGATATAATTACATTCGACGTCGTCAAAGAATGACGTGGTGATGTCATTTCATAGAAAGTTTCAAAGAGCATTGGAGGAAGGAATACGAATGAAAAAAATTTTGACTGTTGTTTTGACTGTCATTCTCACATTTAGCACTTTGCTGATGTCGACAATGACAAAGGCAGTAGCAACAACAGCAATGGCGACCAATACACATACTATATTGCTTGGTGATGCAGATTCTGATGGAAATCTGAATTCCACAGATGTATGGTATATCATGTACTACATCGCCCTAGTTGGAGTTGGCTACTCTAAAGAGGAAGCTCATACACGGTTAGGCATCGAATTTGATGAAAAAATCTTCGATGTTGACCGAAATGAAAAGGTTGACTCAACAGATGTGTTCTATTTAATGGTGTATATCGCCAAATCTGGAGCAGGTCAAGATGCAACTTGGCCACCAGCACCAGAGAAAATATACACTGATGACATTCTGGTGTTCAATCCTGTGAAAGGAGTTGAAACCTGGAATCTCAGATCAGCTCCGTCACTGGAAGCAAATGTTGTAACCAAAATGACTGCGGGTGAAACCTGCAAAGTAATCAAAATTATGCCAGAAAATTGGTATGAAGTTGAATACTTTGGCTACGATTTGTATCTGCAAATTACACCAGATTCAGAAAACCTTTTCTACGTAAATCCAATTTCACAAACAAGTACGATAACCGAAACAACGACAACCAATACAGAAGAAACAACAACTACAGGGAAAACGACAAAACTTACAACAGAATCTACAATAACTATGACGAAGTCTGAGACAACAACATTTGTTACTACAAAAACGAAAACTACAACCGCAACAACTACAACCGAAACAACTGCTGAATCCACGACAACTGTAAAAACAACGGATAATTCCACGACAACATCCACAGAATTCACAACAACATCTGTTACTACAACTGAAAAGTTGCAGTTAGGAGATATTGTAACACCAACAGAAACTGTCAAGTTGACAAACTCAAATGGTGAAATTATTGTGGAGGCTGGTGAACATATCACAATAGTAGCTGTAAATGAAAGCAACAAATATATTGTAATATACCAGAAACGGCTGTATGAATTAGACGAGATTGCTCACTTGAATAAGGTTGAGCATAAGTACCAGGAAAGGCAACTTTCGAATGTAGAAGAAATTGAAGAAGGAGATATATTGAAATTTACAGGTAACACCTGGTATATTAGAGATAAGTCTCAGTCTGCAGTTGGTACGTTGAAGAAAAACGAACTTTTTGTGGTTATGGAAAAAAATGAAAATATACTCACTATAATCACATCTGAAGGAACCGTTGGCAACATTTTCTGCATTGCAGACAAATATTGTGTAATGGAGTAAAACAAACTAATAGAAACTTTTTATGAAGAGAGAGCTCATGTATGAGCTCTTTTTTTATAGAAAATGGTTCAAAAACCATTGAATATTATGTAAAATTATGATATGCTAATAAAGTAACTCAATAATATTTTGAGTATGTGCATTCATAAGGGTTTCAACAAGGAGGAAAGCAAATGAAAAGATTTGTGATTGCATTAATAAGTTTGGTGGTGTCGTTATTGCTAGTGGTTCAGCCATTTTCTGCTTTAGCAGATAGTAACAACGATGTTATTGTTGGAGATGTAAATGAGGATGGGTACATCACAACAAGTGATGTCTTGTCGTTAATGATCTACTTGGCAAATGAGGGGGTTGGCAATCCAGTTGAAAAATTGGATATGATGCGAGCTGATGTAGATAAATCGGGGGAGTTAGATTCTTTGGATGTGTTTTACATCTTGTTGTATATAGCACAAACTGGGGCTGGTGTAAAAAATGTAGTATGGCCACCAGAATTAAGTGGAACGACAACATTACCCAAAGAAACAATTCCAGCATCACCCGAGGAAGAAACTACAACACGAGAAACAACTATGACATTGTCTGAAACAACATCTGTTGAATTTGCTGATGATAGTAACATAGCTGTTGGAGATATATTCATGTTTGTTGGTCCAAACTGGAATGTACGTTCCACTCCCGAAACAGATTTTAATGGTAATATCGTTAAAATTTTGCAGGAAGGAGACTGCTTTAAAGTCGTGACAGTTTGGCAAACCGATTATTGGGTTGAGATTGAGTTTGAGGGAGAAAGAGGGATGTATGTCCAGATGAACCGGATGAAGTATTTTCAAAAAATAAAAAATACTTCAACAACGGAAGCTGATGTGATGACAACTCAAACTACAACAACTCAAACTACAACAACTCAAACTACAACAACTCAAGCTACAACAACAAAAATGACAACAGCAGTAAAAACAACCACTTCCACAACGACAGCAAATACTAAAAACAAATATCAAATTGGAGACGTTGTACAGTTCTCTGGTAAATCATGGAATTGTCGGAAGGATATTGGAGGAGAAATAATTGACAAAGTAACACACAATGGGACTTTTGTGATTATTAGAAATGTAACGTCAAATTGGTATGAAATATCATATAGTGGCAAAATTTCCTATATAGATTTGGCTCAGTACTGGTATTTTTCTAAAACTGGTACTTTAAGCGAAAGTAAAATAGATGCTGATGTTACAGTTGGCGATATTTTGCGATTCAAATCTACAAGTTGGAATATTTATGCAAGCGAAAATTCTTCAAAAGCATATTACACTTTAAGGAATAATCAAACTTTTGCAATAGTTGAAAAAAACGGCAACTGTTTAAGGATTGTTACCAATGAAGGAAAAGAAGGATTCATTTTTTATGATTTCAAAAATCTGATGATACACTTTAAAATTCTAAAGTAAAAAAATAAAACCCTTATGAAAAGGAGGCCTATTTATGAGGCCTCTTTTGCATTATTATACATCAAATTAAAAATAAAAAATTTTACTTGAAATAAAAAATTCATATGGTAAAATATAATAAATTTACTATAATATTTAATGTATCATAAAATTTTATACAAGGGAGGAAAAATATGTTTGCATATTTAAAAGGTGTGTTTGAGTTTAGAACATTAGATTACATTGTTGTGGATGTAAATGGAATTGGCTACAAAATTTTTATGTCAGAAAATTCAATGAAAAAAATAGGTGAACTTGGAAGTATAATTAAGGTATATACTTATGTAAAAGTACGAGAAGATGACATAAGTATATATGGCTTTGCATCTAATGAAGAGCTCAGAATGTTTGAATTGCTTGTTTCTGTAAGTGGAATAGGAGCAAAATCGGCTATTGTAATTTTATCAAATATAGAGCCATCAGCATTTGCTGCTGCAGTAATTTCGGATAATGTTGAAACATTAAAAAAATTGCCAGGAATAGGATCAAAAAGCGCACAGAGAATTATTTTAGAGCTTAAAGATAAACTGAAAACAATTGATGTTGAAGATACTTCAAGTGATGAGTTAAAATCTGTAATTAGTCAAAATAACAACTTAGAAGAGCTAATTTCGGCACTACAAGTTTTAGGCTATACTAAAAAAGAAGTAGAAAAAATAATACCAAAATTAGACAATAAAGATGATAATTTAGAAATTTTAATAAAAAAAGCACTATTATTATTGTCAAATTAGTAAAATATATCGAAAAACTCTTTCATTTTTTCTTATTTTATAATATAATTTTAATGTGATTAAAAAATAACTAATCATTAATAACTAGGTATTTTTGACAATTATATAAGTTAAAGTTTGGCTAAAAAATAAAAGCCAGAAAAGGAGTATAATAAATATGGAAAAAAAATCAAACAATAAATCCGTTAAACGTACTGGAAGTAATGTTACAAGAAAAAGCACTACTAACAAGAACGCAAAAGGAAAAAAGAAACATCCAAGACTAAAAAAAGTTATTATAATATTTGCACTATTAATTGTTTTATTAGTATTGGTTGCGGTAGGAATATTCTGTGGAATATTCTTTAGTGATAAATTTGCTTTATCAAAAGATGATTTATTATTATCAAATGCAAATACTGTTATTTATGACAAAGATGGCACTGTAATAGCAGAGCTATCTGGAAATGAAAACAGGAAAATTATTAGCATTGGAGATATGTGTCAATATTTGCCAAAAGCATTTGTTGCAATTGAAGACGAAAGATTTTATAGCCATAATGGTGTAGATTTAAAAAGAACTTTGGCTGCAACAACAACATATGTTTTAAAAGGAGATTCATCATTTGGTGGAAGTACAATAACACAGCAGTTAATAAAAAATATTACTGATGAAAGAGAAAATTCAGGTAAAGCTGGTGTCGAAAGAAAAATAAAAGAAATGTCTAGAGCATATCAAGTAGAAAAAATGATTTCAAAAGACCAAATTTTAGAGCTTTATTTAAACATAATTCCATTAGGTGCAGATGGTGGAGATATTTGTGGTGTAGAAATGGCATCAACATATTATTTTAATAAATCTGCAAGTGAATTATCAGTTGAAGAATGTGCTTTTTTAGCAGGAATAAATAATGCACCAAATACATACAACCCATTTAAAAATGAGAGCGATGCAACAAAACAAGAACAAGTTAATAAAAAAATAAAAGATAGAACGAAAACAGTTCTTACGAAAATGAAAGACCTTGGATATATAACAGATGAACAATATAAAACAGCATATGATAATGTAGAAAAAGGATTACAATTTTCAAAAGGTACTTTACCAGGAAGCAGTGTAAAATCATACTTTATACAAGCTGCAATAGATGAAGTTGTAAATGATTTAGTAAATGAAAAAAATTATTCAGTAGAATATGCAAAAAACCGTGTATATGGTGGAGGATATAAAATTTATACAACACAATCAAAAGACGTTCAAGATAAAATAGAATCAGTTTATAAAAGTGACGAATTTGTGTTAAATTCATCAAGTGCAAAAAATCATTCACAATCAGCAATGGTAATAATGGACCATACAACAGGTCAAGTTGTTGCTTGTATGGGAGGTTTAGGTACTGATGTTGATGCAACAGGTATAAATAGAGCAACAAGCAGTACAAGACAACCAGGTTCATCATTTAAACCTATAATATCATATGGATGTGGTGTTGAAAAAGGTGTTATAAATGCTGGAACAGTTTATTATAACTCAGCAACAACATTTGGAAAGAACTATGAGCCAAAATCAACAAGTACATATGCAGGACCATGTACTGTAAGAAATGCAATAGAAGTTTCTTCAAATGTCGTATCATGTAAAATTATGTCTGAAATTGGACCTGATAATGCAATTGATTTTGCAAGAAAAGTTGGAATTACATCATTAGTAAAATCAAGTGAAAATAAACAAAAAAATGATTCAAGTTTATCATTAGCACTTGGAGGTTTAACACATGGTGTTACAACACTACAAATGGCTGCAGCATATTCAATGATAGCAAACAATGGTGTATATAATTCGCCAGTATTCTACACAAAAGTAGAAGATTCATCAGGAGAATTAGTAGTAGAATCTAAACAAACAACAGAAAGAGTAATGTCAGAGCAAAATGCATATGTAATGAAAAGTTTATTAAAACAACCAGTTGAAGGAGAGCATGGTACAGCAACAAGTTGTAAAATATCTGGAATAGATGTAGGAGCAAAAACAGGTACAACAAACGATAATAAAGATAGATGGCTTTGTGGTATGACTCCATATTATACAGCTGCAACATGGTATGGATATGATGATAATGCTGTAGTAAACGGTAGTGGAAACTATGCTGCAAAAGTATGGAATGCTGTAATGAAAAAAGTTCACGAAGGTAAAGCAAGTGCAACATTTACAGAGCCAAGTGGAATAGTACATGTAACAATATGTAGAAAATCAGGATGTAAAGCTACAGAATCTTGCTCAGATACATATTCAGAAGTATTTGCAGAAAGTGCAGTTCCAAAGGATTGTGAAGGTCATTCATTAAAAGTTTGTACAGAATCAGGAAAATTAGCAACAGAATATTGTCCAAGTACTCAATATGTTGGATATGTTCCAGAAAAAGAAAGAAATCCATCTTGGAAAACAACAGGATATTCATCATCAGTTCCATCAGAAACATGTACAATACATACAGGTCCAACTTCAGGAGGAAATACAACTACACCAGTAGATGGAGTAGATATTCATGTTTCAACAGATATTGTAGTACCAAATGTTATTGGAAAAACGGAAACAGAAGCTAGGGGAGAGCTTAAGTCATTAAAAGTAACTGTAAAATATAAATCAGATTCAACTAAAGCAGATGGTGCAGTTTTAAGTCAAAGCTTATCTGCAGGAGAAGTTGTTGCAAAAGATACTAAAATAACAATAACTGTAAATAAAATAGAAAAGAAAAATAATGACAAAACAAATGATAATAATACAACTAATAATGAAAATACAACTAAGCCAGACAATACTGTAACACATGATCCTACAAATGAAGTAGATGAACATTAATAAAATTTTGTAATAGGCTATTTAATATAAAAATAGCCTATTACAATGAAATTTAGAGGGAGAGCCAGTGGGAAAGAACAAAAAACAAATTTTTATTGTAGATTTTATAAAAAGTATAAATAAATTTGATTATTATAAACAAATTGCAAATAAAAAAATGTCTGAAAATATAAAGTATTTTTTCAAATTAGTAGCTTTTTATTCAATAATACTTACAGTTTGTACAATAATTAACATTAATAATGGAATAAAAGAATTTAAAAACTTAATTAATGAAGAAATTACAAGTTTAAATTATTCAAGTGGAATTTTAAGTATAAACAACGATGAAAACAGAACTTTATTTAATAAATATGTAATAATAGATACAAGCAAAGAAAATCTTGAAGAGCTTGAAAATAAAGCACAAATTGTTATTGGAAAAGAATATTGTACAGTAAAATTAGATAATAATATTTTAAAAATTAAGTATAATGATTATTTTTATGCAGATATTAATAAAGAAGATATAATAAATATTTTATCTAATTTAAGTATAAAGTTTTATATAATTATGTCAGTAATAGTATTAATTTGGATATTTATTTTAATGACGATATCAACAATTACAGATGTACTAGTAATTGCAACTATGGGATATATAATATCAAAAATTATAAATAAACAATTTACATTCACAAATATATTTAATATTGCAATTCATGCAATAACACTTTCAGTTCTTTTAGGAGGTATATATTATATAATAAATTCACTTACTGGATTTTATATGAAGTATTTTTCAATAATGTATACGTCAATCGCAATAATATATATAATGACGTCAATTCTACTAATAACAAGTGATAATAATGAAAATAATAATATACAAAATGATTAACAAATATACGAAGGGAGTTTAATAATGGATCCAAAGGAAAATAAAAAAAGCAATAAAAAGAAATATCTATTTACTGCAATTATAGTTATTTTAGCTATAGCTGGAATAGTTTTTGGAATATTTCAATATATGAACTACAGTAAAGAAAAAGAAGAAAAAACATTAGCATATACAGATTTAATTACTAAAATAAAAGAAGATTCTGTAGAAAAAATTGAAATGAAAGAAAAAAGTACTACAGTAAAAGTAAAACTAAAAGATCAAGATGAAGAAAAAGAAGTAAAAGTTCCAGAAAGTGAAGCTTTTATAGAATTTGTTCAAGATCAAGTAAAAGAAGGTAAAACAATAAATTTAAATCAAAAAGAAGAAAATTTATTAGCAGTAGTAGGAGAAAAATTACTATCATTTCTTCCAACAATAATGCTTATAGTTTTATTAGTAATGATAATGCAAATGCAAGGTTTAGGAGATAAAGGAAAAGTATATGATGCTACAACTCAAAAAACAAAAACAACATTCAAAGATATTGCAGGACTAGATGAAGAAAAACAAGAAATGATTGAAATTGTTGACTTCTTAAAAAAACCAAAAAAATTCCAAGAAATGGGAGCAAAAATACCAAGAGGTGTTCTATTATGTGGAAATCCAGGTACAGGTAAAACATTAATAGCAAAAGCAATAGCTGGAGAAGCAGATGTACCATTTATTTCAATGAGTGGATCAGAATTTATAGAAATGTTCGCAGGACTTGGAGCATCAAGAGTAAGAAAATTATTCGAAAAAGCAAGAAAAATAGCTCCTTGCATAGTATTCATAGATGAAATAGATGCGATAGGTTCAAGAAGAACAACATCAAGTGGGTCTGAAAGTGAAAATAACCAAACATTAAACCAATTATTGGTTGAAATGGATGGATTTGACACGGAAGAAGCAATAATAGTATTAGCAGCGACAAACAGACCAGAAATGTTAGATAAAGCATTATTAAGACCAGGAAGATTTGATAGACAAATAACAATTGGATTACCAGACTTAAATGGACGTGAAGCAATTTTAAATATACATGCTAAAGACAAAAAAATAGACGAATCAGTAAATTTAAGAAGTATTGCAGAAGACACAGCAGGATTTACAGGAGCAGAGCTAGCAAACATATTAAATGAAGCAGCAATAATAGCAACTATAAAAAGACATAAAGCAATAACAAACAAAGATATTGAAGATGCAGTAAAAAAGGTTACTGTAGGACTTGAAAAACACAGCAGAGTGATATCAGAAAAAGATAAAAAATTAACAGCATTCCATGAAGCAGGACATGCAATAGTTAGTAGATATTTAGAAACACAAAAAGAAATAAAAGAAGTGTCAATAATACCAAGAGGCGTTGCAGGTGGATACACAATGTATAAAACAAATGAAGATAAATTCTATGTATCAAAACAGGAAATGCAAGAAAAACTAATATCATTACTAGGAGGAAGAGCAGCAGAAAAATTAGCACTAGACGACATATCAACAGGAGCAAGTAATGATATAGAAGTAGCAACAAAAATAGCAACAGACATGGTAACAATATACGGAATGAGCGACATAGTAGGTCCAATATCAATAAACACAGAAAAAGATCCATATCAAATGGAATTACTAGGAGACAGATTCGAAGATTCAATAGGAGCCGAAATAAAACAACTAATAGACAATGCATACTACCAAGCACAAAAAATATTATCAGAGCACATGGACAAACTAGAGCAAGTTGCAACGACCTTAATGAGACAAGAAATAATTTCAGCAGAAGAGTTTGAAGCTTTTTTTGAAGAGGAATAATATTAAACTAGAAAATCAAAAAAATCATTGAATGTACTAATGTATTTTCAATGATTTTTTTATTTGAAATTACCATATTTTACTGTGAATTATGATAATAAATAAAAAATATATGGTCAACTAAGAAGTAAATTCTAATTAGAAAAAGTAACTTCAATTTAGTAATTAAAATCTATAAAAAATATATCATAAAAAAATTAAAAAAATGTTGTATATTGTAAAAAAAAGTTGTAAAATAGTCTGTGTTTAGGAGGGGAAAAATGTACGAATCAAATGATAATGAAGGAATGTTTAACAGTGAAAATAGATTGATAAAACACGTTAACGAAAAAAAAGTGAAAAAAGGTCATATTTTCTTAATAGTATTATTAGTAATTATATTACTAGCAATTGCTGTATTATATTTTTGTAAAGTTCCTATTATAAAATATCAAGGAGAAAAAGTTGAAACTGTAGAATATGGTGAAACATATGAAGATAAAGGAATTAAAGTATATACACAGTTTAAAAACATAAGTGATAAAGTAATAGTTGAAAACAATGTAAATTTAACACAAATTGGTGATTATACAATAACATATAAAGTTCCTTATTTTAATAAATATAAAAACTATACAAGAACTGTAAAAGTTATAGATACAAAAGCACCAGAAATTCAATTAAAAGGTGACACAGAATATAATTTACAATATGGAAAAAAATTTGAAGAGCCAGGATTTACGGCAATTGATAATAAAGATGGAGATGTTACTGAAAAAGTAACTGTAAACAAAGTAGAAAAAGACAGTAATAATTTTGAAGAGCACTACACAGTTACAGATTCATCAGGAAATAAAGCAGAAACAGTTAGATACGTTAAAATTATAGATACAACAGCTCCAGTAATAAAATTAAAAGGCGCATCAGTTGTTAGTATAATAACTGGAAATAAATACACAGAGCAAGGAGCAACAGCAACAGATAATAAAGATGGAGATGTATCAAAAGACATTAAAATTTCTGGAGATGTTGACACATCAAAAGATGGAACATATATTGTAAAATATACAGTAACAGATTCAAATGGAAATACGGCAACAGAAGAAAGAAAAGTAATTGTAAGCGAAAAAGCAACAACAGGAATAATATATTTAACATTTGATGATGGACCAAGCACAACAATAACTCCAAAAATATTAGATGTTTTAAAAGAAAAAGGTGTTCATGCAACATTTTTTGTAATAAACTATAACGAAGCAACAGAACATTTAGTAAAAAGAGAAGCAGAAGAAGGTCATGCAATAGGAATTCACGGATATTCACATGATTACTCAAAAATATATGCATCAGTAGATGTTTGCTATAATAATATAAAAACATTACAAGAAAAAATATATAAAACAACAGGAATAAAAACAATGATTTTAAGATTCCCAGGAGGAAGTTCGAATACAGTAAGCAGAAAATATTGCCCAGGAATCATGACAAAAATTACAGAAAAAGTATTGAGTGAAGGTTTTAAATATTATGATTGGAACGTAATGTCTGGTGACTCAGGAGATGTAAAAACAAAAGAAGCAGTATATGCTAATGTAACAAAAGGTCTAAAACCAGGAAGAGACAATATTGTATTAATGCACGATTTCAGTGGAAATAACAAAACATTAGAAGCATTACCAGGAATAATAGACTATGGATTAGCAAATGGCTATAAATTTGAAGTGATAACTCCAAATACAGAAATGGTAAGACAAAAAATACAAAACTAATAATCATAAATGTATCACAGAAGATGACAACAAATTGTCATCTTTTTGTGATATATTGACTAAAATTTAGAAAACATAAAAAATACACGTAAACCTATTTATTTTTGACAAAAAATGAGTTATAATAATTTTATAAGTATTTAGATTAAGGAGAACATATGAAGTGTACAAAATGCAACTACGAATCATTAAATCTAAATGCCAAATTTTGTAAAAAATGTGGTAGTAAATTAGTACGAGAAAAGCATTTTTGCAGTAATTGTGGAAATAAAATATCATATAAAAGTAATTTTTGCGGTAATTGTGGCAAAAAAATAAATTATGAATATATAGAAAATAGTGATTCAACAAATAATAAAATGTACACAAAAGATAAAGAGGAGGATAACCAAAAAGAAACTAAAGATAATATTTATAAAGAAGAAAAAAATAGTAACGGGGGTGAGTTTGCCAATATGGAAAGTAATATTACACAAAAAAATTGTTTAGAAATATTACCTAACAAAAATATTATTGAAAATAAAAAAGAAAATTTATTACCAGTAATTAGACATGATAAAAATTTATTATTACCTGTTATTATAGAAAAAAAGGAATTAGCACTAATTGAAATAAAACAAGAATATCAAAAATTAAAAGAGCATAAAACAGCAACAGCATTATTAAAATTTGCAAAAACAGTTGTACTTACATTAGCAAAATTCACAAGATTTTGTTTTTTATCAGTTGCAAGTGTTATAGGATTTATAGGAGTGGCAATATTAATAATAGCTTCAACAGCAATTATTACAAAAAATATTGTAAATTCATATTATGGAATTACTCCAGAAAAAGATACTACATATTCAATTTTTAAAATAAAAGATGACAAAATCACTTCACAAAGTCCACCAAACAATTAATATATAGGTGATGAATTAATAAAAAAGGTTACAAAATTAATATTATTTTGAATAATATTGCATGGTAAAAATCATTGAAAATACATTAGTAAATTCAATGATTTTTGATTTCTCATTTTTTATAAAATGTATTATGTATGTAATATAAAATAAAAGGAGGTAACAAATGAAAATTGTTTTACAAAGAGTAAAAAATGCACAAGTAAAAGTAGATGAAAAATCTGTGGGAAAGATAGAAAAAGGTTTATTAATATTTTTAGGAATAGGAAAAAATGATGACGAAAAAATTACAGATAAATTTGTAAAAAAAATATGTAATTTACGAATATTCGAAGATGAAAATAAAAAAATGAACAAATCAGTAAAAGACATAAACGGTGATATATTAATAATATCTCAATTTACTTTATATGCAAATTGCAAAAGTGGTAATAGACCAAGCTTTACAGAGGCATGTGAACCTCAAAAAGCAAATGAATTATATGAATATTTTAAAAAGATGTGTAGCAAAGAGCTAGAAAGAAATATACAATCTGGAGTATTTGGCGCAGACATGAAGGTAGAGCTATTAAATGATGGTCCAGTAACAATAATATTAGACTCTGAAGAAATTAATTAGAAATTAATAAAAGAAATATAAAATTAAATAGAAATTGTAGGTATTATTATAATTTAGAAAGGTTTTATAAATATGAGAAATATAATAGATATAGCAAATATAATTGAAAAAAATGGTGGCAGATTATATTTAGTAGGAGGTGCAGTAAGAGATAAATTAATGAACAAACCTCCTCATGATGAAGATTATTGTGTAACAGGTATATCATCAGAGAAATTCGAAAAATTATTTCCAGAGTCTTTTAAAAGAGGAAAAGTATTTGAAGTATTTGACTTAGATGGAAAAGAGTTTGCATTAGCAAGAACGGAAAAGAAAACAGGAACAGGTCATAAAAATTTTGAAGTAACCTGTAATTCAAATATAACAATAGAAGAAGACTTAAGTAGAAGAGATATTACGATAAACTCAATGGCTCAAGATGTAATAACTGGAGAAATAATTGACCCATATGGTGGAAGAAAAGATTTGCAAAATCATATTATAAAAGCAACAACAAGCAGTTTTAAAGAAGACCCATTACGAGTGTACAGGGCAGCAAGATTTTCAAGTAAATTCAATTTTGAAATAGAGCCAGAAACATTAAAATTAATGAATGAATTAAAACCAGAGCTAAATTTATTATCTGCTGAAAGAGTATTTGAAGAGCTAAGAAAAGCTCTTAATACAGATTATCCAGAGAACTTTTTTAATAATTTAAGAAGGGCAGATGTATTAGATGTACATTTTATTGAAATATATAAATTAATAGACGCACTTCAACCAGAAAAATATCATCCAGAAGGCGATGCATATAATCATTCAATGTTAGCATTAAAAAAAGCAACAGAGCTAACAAAAGATGAAAAAATAAGGTTTTCAGCATTAGTTCATGATTTAGGAAAGGGGGTAACACCAAAAAGTGAATATCCACATCATATAAATCATGATAAAAATGGTGTAGCAGAGATTAAAAAATTATGTAAAAGATTAAAAATGCCAACATCATGGATAAAATGCGGAATGGTATCTGCAAAAGAGCATATGAAAGCAGGAATTTTTAATCAAATGACACCAAACAAACAAGTAGAATTTTTTGAACGTATAGATAAAACACAACTAGGACTAAAAGGTTTAGAAATTATAGTAGAGTCAGACCGAAATTGCAGAGGAACAAGAATAGACAAAGTACGATTTGCTAATTTAGGTAAACAAGTATTAACAAAAGTCAATGGCGAAACTGTAATGAAAAAATATAATATACCATCAAATGAAAGATTAAAAGAACGAATACATCAAGAAAGAATAGCTTATTTAAAGAAACTTTATGATATTGAAAATAAAAATAATGAAGATCAAATTGAAAGATAATTATAATAAATATATCCCACGACAATTGAGTTTGTCGTGGGATTAAATATTTTAATCTAAATTTTCTAATATTCTTGGTAACATTTGTTTTTTTCTTGAAACAACATTTTCAAGCATTGCTGTATGGTCGTCTAATGTTACACCATAAGCTTTTTCAACTATTCCAGAATCATTTCCTAATGAAATAATTTTTGAATTTGAATTTAATATATCAGTAGCAGCAAAAACATACAAGTCTAAGTTATCTTTTTTTATTTCGTTATTTATAGCTGCTTCGAAATATACTTTATTTTTGAAAACGCTATCTATATCGGCTGTGTTTATTTGAGCAATTTTGAATTTCTTTCCACCTTTTTCAAATAATTTACTATCAATATTAATTACTTGCTCTGGTGTATAATCACTTAAATCAGTACCAGCTTTTAATAAATTTGTTCCATAAACATTAACATCAACTTCAGCTATTTTTCCTAATTTTTCAGCAATTGCTTTATCTTCAGCTGTACATGTTGGTGATTTGAATAATAAAGTATCTGAAATTATAGCGCTAAGCATCATTGTAGCGATTGTTTTTGTAATAGGAACATCATATTCTTTATACATTTTATATAAAACAGTAGAAGTACATCCAACTGGCTCTGTTCTATAATATAATTGGTATGGAGCAACAAAGTTCATTGTATGATGGTCAACAACTTTTTTTATAATAGCATTAGAAATGTTACCAGCACTTTGTGTTGATTCATTATGGTCTACTAATATAACATTTTGACCGTCAGTTACATCTGAAATTAATTCAGGTGCTTCAATACCTAAATAATTAATTGCATATTCTGTTTCTTTATTTATATTTCCAAGACGAACGGCCTTAGAAGTGTTTCCTAATTGATTTTCTAAATTTGCCATAACCATAGATGACATTATTGAGTCTGTATCTGGATTTTTGTGTCCAAAAATAAGTGTTTGATTTAATTCCATTTTAATTCCTCCTTCATGTGTAATCACAATATTTATTCTACCACAATATGGAAGCAAAGTCAATAGTTAACATAAAATAAAAAGACGTGTTTGATGCAGTTAATTGCTTTTTTGGAGCCATTGCAAGGATATTATAAAAAGTGCACTTTTTCTTGAGTAAACCGTATTTTTGTGTACTCCAGCTATTACAGTTTAAATCTATTTAAAATTCTAGTTAAATATTTTTATTTGTTAAATATGCAGATAAAGATTGGTCACTACTGTTAAATGTTGCTAGGAAGATATTGTCAATCTTAGTAATTCCCTGTTTTTGTAAAGCTTCCATAAGCCACAATTTATCACGCCCAAGTTCAGATAAATTTTTTTCCATTATTTTGCCATCTAAAATAATATTAGTAATAATATTTTCATCAGCTGGATGAATATTAAAATCACTAGGATTAGCTGGCCTTTTTTCGGACATTGGAAGAAAACTTATTTTCCCATTTTCTTCAAGCAATGCTGTTTTTATATCACTTAAATTAAAATATCCACTTGTTCTGCATTGAACTAAAAATTCATTTAAATCAATTTTAGACTTTTTAAAATTTTCTTTAAATAAAGTTCCATTATCATATAAAATAAGAGTTCTTCCAGAAAATATAGGACGTAGTTTAACAAATCTAGTGTTAAGAACTCCAATAATTAATGTAACAACAGCATAAACAATCATAGCGACCAAAGGCTCTACAAAATTATCCTCCAAGGAAGTTGCCATTTCGGCAGCAATAGAACCAATAGTTATACTAATAATATAGTCAAAAATACTAAGTTGAGACATTTCTCTTTGTCCCATTATTTTAGTTAAAATAAATAAAACTACAATAGAGCCAGTAGATAAAGCTATTATTTTTAAAATTAACATAATCTTACTTTTATGATAAAAATCATAAACTCCTTTCGAGTTTAGTATTGCAATAAAAAATAATATTATTCTATTTAATGATATTATCTATATGATTAATTTTTAGTTAATTAGTATTATAAAAAATTAGTGGAAAAAATTACTTTAGCAAGCTGTAAAAATGTCGAAAAATCTGTTGACTATGAATAATAGAATTATTATAATAAGAGTATATAAATTATAATTTGCAATTATTAAAAAGAGGGGAGAAATACAAATGAAAAGAAAAAATGCACAAACAAAAACAGCAGATGCCGTAACCCTTATGGCTGTAGAGAGAGAGAGAGAGTAGTATTTAACTGCCACGATTTTATATATAATAACATAATGAATAAACAAATAGAGCAGAAAAATGTACCTAATGGTGCATTTTAATCTGCTCTATTTTTCGTGCTAAAAAACAAAACCCTCAAAATAATTATAAAAATTATAATACAAAACAAAAAATAATCACAAATGATTATAAAAAAAGAAGGAGGAAAACAATGGACAAGAAAGAAAAACAAAAAAGTACAACAAAGCAAACAGCAACAAAAACAAGAAACAAACCAGTAATAATATTACTAGCATTATTA
>OKRZ01000241.1_pt1 | contig 38929 bp, 43 predicted proteins | sample 1601141 | NCBI WGS metagenome assembly OKRZ01 (sample SAMEA3541524, study PRJEB24748) | human gut metagenome | biome: human gut; feature: human-associated habitat; material: faeces | place: China | collected 2012
ATCAACGGGGTTGACTTGTCCCAGCTCGGGGAGCAGTTAGCTCCGCAGAACTCTGGGAAGATTCTGCTGTACGACGCGGATTTCACAGTTTATAAATCTGCTGCTACAGTGAAACGTTTGGATACCGCGATACGCCGCTTCTATCAGCTGGTGCTTGAGGACATGTTCCTGGTCGGCTGCTCAGAAGCAGTGGCGTATCTGACGCCTACGGGGTGTGCTAAGTGCCTGCGCTGGCACCTGCCTACGGCTAAGCCGTACCAAGGGAACCGCAATAAGCGTCAGGAGCTGCCACTCAAGGCACCGTTGAAGCGGCACCTGATTGAGAACCCGGACCAGTATTCTGAGCATGGCATACAAGTGGTAAGCAGTGACTACTTTGAGGCCGACGACCTATTTGTAATGGATTCGTACAGCTTCGGGGGCCGGGGAATCCTGATGTCACAGGACAAGGATTCTTGGCTCAGCCCTATGGCTCGGTTCGATATCCCTACCGGAACCGTGTGGCCTGCCTTGGATAACCCATTCGGCTGGATTAAGTGGGATGATACCCAGGCTATGCCGGTACGAGCGCATGGCACTAAGTTCTTCTGGTGGCAAATGCTAGCAGGAGATGACGCAGATAACGTCAAAGGCATCACATTGCTTGATGGAAAGCTCTGTGGGAAGCGAACGGCCTTTGATGCTATCAACCCTATTACCTCAGAGCAGGACGCCGCAGAATTCGTTGTAGCGGCCTATGCTCGAAACAACCAAGACGTACTCGCAGAGGCAGAATGCCTGTGGCTGAGGCGCTCCCAATCAGATTCAGCGTACCTGTATCTGATGTCACTGTTGACTACTCCCAGTCTGCGTGACTGGGTGCATTCTCTGCACGAGTACCATAAACAGCACATACAGTGGATACAGGAGCACCCAGACAATGGCGAAGATGTCTGCGAAGGAGATGAGCCTGCGGGCGATTGAGTTATACTACGAGGGGAAACACGATGAACTTGAAACTATTCTGGATGCGCTGCGTGAACGAGCACCCAAAACACATCGAAGAACGGTTGAGCATTTGGATTCTCTCATTCACGACAATGCTATGCTGGATGTAGTGGGGGAGATTCAGGTATGGGAGTGAGCACACCTTGTATAGACCACGGGCGAAAGGGGTGGCCAAATACTGGGTTCCTATCCGCGTGGGTTCTTATTGATGGTAAACGCCAATCTACAACCGCACACAGGAAAGCACACTATGAGCACACAGGGGAGTGGCCTGAGGTAGTACAGCACACCTGTGGAAATCCTCGCTGCATTAACCCCGAGCACTTGCAGGGAGGGACCCACAAAAGCAAAGCAGCAAAGGGCTCCGGCAGCGGTCGCTCACGTTTGAACGAAGGTACGGTGCGTTATCTGCGGCAAATACACATTCCCGGGGACCGGGAATGGGGTAGCAACGATATAGCTAGACGTCTAGGTATGGCCCACAGTGCAGTGTATCGTATGTTAAGAGGGATTACATGGCACTGCGTAAAATAACCCGCGCACAGATTCGCTCTGTTGCTATTAAGCTTGCCAAAGACCAGGGGGGCATATGCCCCCTTTGTGGCAAACCTTTGGACTTCACAATCAAGGGGGTAACTGGTGATTCTATTGTCGTTGACCACGATCATATTACTGGGCGTATTCGGGGTGCTCTTCATCGCTCGTGCAATGGAGGGGAAGGCAAAGTGGCATCTGCCGCTGGGCGCTGGATTGTTGGTAGCATGCAATCTTCTGGGGCTATTGCTGAATCTCTACGCAGGGTCGCCGATTACTTAGACCGTGAACCCACGGATATGCTATACTATACGCACAAGTCGCCGGAAGAATTGGCACAGGTACAGAAGCTCAAGGCCCGCAAGGCCCGGGCACGACGCAAAGCACGGGAGACTATTAAATGAGCAAAGTCAAGGTTGGGGATGTGGTGAGGCGTTGGGCACAATACCGCACGCTAGATTGGGCAGAGTTCTGCATGGGGCTACGTGTGGCTTATGGTGACTCGTTCACCATTACAGCGGTGCTTGATGGGGGCGTAATCCTTGATGGTTGTAACGGCCATCTGTGGGACCCTTGCCACTTTGAGGTAGTCAGCATATCAAGCATTCAGGAAAGTACGCCCAAAGCTCCAGACGCAGTAAATTCACCCAAACACTATCAGTTCTTCCCGGGCCTGGAGGCAATTGAGGTGATTGCACGCAGTATGACGAAAGAGCAGTTCTACGGATACTGCCTGGGGAACCGGCTCAAGTACAGACTGCGCGCCGGGAACAAGGATAAGCTGGAACAAGACATTGCCAAGTCCGACAAGTACTCAGAACTATACGAGCAACACAGAGGTAAGTGCATTGACGCCAAGTGAGTGGTGCCACGGGGTGTGGTAGAAAGCAGTAGAGCGGGGAGACGAACGCGCCGCTAAAGACTACCTGGAGATGTACAATCTCTGGGTAAGTCGCAATCAGTAGTTAGAAGTACCGGACATAACCAAGGAGACTAAGCGCCTATGATTAGCGCCCTGAATACGGTTGTAGTACCAGAGGAAGCACTGGTGAAACGCCAGCTGGAGCTCGAAGAGACCTATAAGATTCGCGGAATCGAGCGGGCACGTAAGCTGATTACGGACGCATTGCAGAACGGCGGGATTATGAACCTGCCGATGACGCAGCGTATGCTCACCTCGGCATATGAGGTGGCTGCTGCCGCTATCGACGAGATGCGAAACGTCAAAGTCCCGGGCATTGGTGGTAAGTACCGCCGGTTCCTGCGCTTAGTCCCCTTGGATGTCCTGACCACACTGAGCCTGTGCACAATGTTTGAAGCGTTTAGCGTCGCCCCCGGCGAGTCTGCTAGTCGCCGCCAGACTGCGCAGGCGGTAATGTCCGCACTGGGCCGGAACGTGCAGTCAGAGCTACTGGCTCTGCAGTTACGCAACGTAGCCCCAGCGTACATGGACCGAGTATATGAGTATCTCACAGAGCGCCGTACGAAGTCCCCTACGCACATCCTGCGTACGCTCCGTGCCAGTGCCGAGAATGTGCACTATGGGCACGAGCCTTGGACCAATGCCCAGAACATCTCCGTAGGGCGTCTGCTGTGTGCCGCGGTGTTTGAGACTGGCTTGTTCCAGTGGAAGACAGGTAGCGGGAACCTGAGCATGCTCTACCCGGCTGATGACGTTATGGGGGCCTTCCAGAAACTGGTGGAATCTGCCGACACTGTAACGATGAAGCCGCCTATGCTGGTCCCCCCGGTGCAGCACACCACTATGTGGGATGGTGGGTACCTTACTCCTATCGACAACCGCGGTACGTACCATAACTCGCACATCGACCGCTCCAGGCTGCGTGAAGTGGCGGAAGCATTTAAGTCCGCGGATGGCATCAAGAAGGCGCTTAATAAGGCACAGGAAACCCCATACCGTATTAATAAGCGCATACTGGAACTGGTGCAAGAAGCACGGGCCCTGGGTATTGGGATAGGTATGCCCCGCTCAATACCGGAGCCGAAGCCTGAGTGGTACTTGGATGGTGTACCAAAAGAGAACTACACCGAAGAAGAACTGGACCGCTTCGGTGAGTGGAAGACGCGTATGTCCCTGTGGTACAGTGCTGACCGTAAGCGTGTGTCGCAACTACGCAGCCTTCTGACTACGTTGGAGATGGCAGAGGAATTCAAAGATGAGAAAGCCCTGTACTTCCCGACTTGTGTGGACTGGCGCTACCGCCTGTACTTCAAGTCCTCGTTGCACCCGCAGGGTTCTGATTTGCAGAAGGCTCTGCTGGAATTCGGTAGAGGTAAACCTCTTGGAGAGAGAGGGTTGTTCTGGCTTAAAGTGCATGTCGCCACTTGCTTTGGTTATGACAAAACCCTATTCGAAGACCGCGCAGATTGGGTGGATAAAAATATGGCAGTTGTCCGCTCAGTTGCAGAGAATCCATTTGATTCGGACGCTTTTAAGCAGGCCGATTCACCGTGGTGTTTCTTGGCAGCAGTGCTCGACCTGGTGGCTGCTCTGGATTCTCCGTGCCCAGAAGAGTACATCTCCAGAACTCCGGTTGCTATGGACGCCACAAACTCAGGTGGACAGCACCTCTCAGCGCTCCTGAGAGACCCTGTAGGCGGTCGTCTGACGAACCTGTACTGGGAAGGTAACGACAAGAAAGCGGACCTGTACATGGACGTGAAGCGCCGCACGGATGAGAAGGTGATACTGGACCTGGACAAGGAGGATTTCGTTATCCAGAGCACGTACTGGAGAGAGAACGAAATCACCCGCAGCATGACCAAGCACCCAAGTATGACCTACTTCTACAGCGCCACGGTGCGTAGCTGCAGCGACTACATCTTTGAAGGCGCTTGCGCTGAGGGATACGAGGGTACCGATACTAACAGTCTGTGGAACCTGTCGTGCTACCTGGCACCGCGTATGCGCGCCGCTATAGAGGAGGCAAACCCCGCTGCTGCGGCAGTTATGGGGTACTTGCAGAATCTCGCTAGACGCGTACCGGCAAGCCAGCACCTGCAGTGGTATACGCCGCTGGGCGGGCTCGTAATGAACCGTTACACGCAGCGTGAAGAAGTGCGTGTACGTATTGACTGCATGAACCTGTCAGCGGTACTGGTACACAACCGGGACTTCAAAACTTGTAACAAGCGCAAGGCAGCCTCCGGGATTGCCCCAAACTTTGTGCATAGCCTGGACAGTACGCACTTGATGATGGTGCTCTGCGCTGCGGAGGGGTTGGACATTGTGCCTATTCACGACTCGCTGGCTACTCACGCAGCTGACGTCGACACTATGCATAGGCACATCCGTGAGCAGTTTGTGCGTCTATATGAAGAGAATGACCTGCTTGGCGATATTACTCGGGCAGCGGCAGCAGCCGGGGCAGACTTGACGGACCTGGACATGCCAGAGGTGGGCACTTTGGACATCCGGCAAGTGCTAGAATCCCCGTTCTTCTTCTGCTAAAAATTTAATGTTACAGGAGTAGGAATGAAGTTAAAACACACTAGTAAAACTTCCGACTACACTCTCAAGGTTCTGTATAAATCTGACGACGTTACAGACGCAGTGAAGCAACTGCACGAACTGGGCCATGGCATTAGTCGGGGCCTGGCTCCAGAGCAGCACTACTGGAGGGTGTTGGGAAGTATACTGGGTAAACAGTATATACTAGGAGTCTATGACTCCAAAGGCGACTTAGTCGGTGCTGTCAGCTACTACCCAGAGGCTGTAGAGGACTGTCATTACGTAGAGCCTGTGCTGTATACAGACTTCTTCGTATTGAAACCGGACAACGGCGCGGCAGTGTCTGTGATTATGCAGGGCCTGCACGCAATAGCCAAGTGCATGCGCGCTGGGCGTATCACCATTAGCCGAAGCACGTCCAGTAACACGTACAAAACAACTTATCATTTAGTGAGGTCAGAATGAGTGGTGGTTTAGGTAGACTGTTAGGCAAGGCCACGGATATGCTGGGCCTTACTGACAACGCAGGATTAGAGGCGCAGCAGCGCTTGGCAGAGCAACAGGCCAGCGCAGCTAAACAACAGGCTGCCTTAGAGGCTAATAGCGCCGCAGATAATATTGCTGAGATTGACCCTGCAGGGGCTGCCTCTGCATCTGCAGATGCAATTACGTCTGAGCAGAAGAAACGGCGACAAGCAGGGCAGAGCAATCCTCTGGGCCTGTAAGGGGGTAGCTTGGAACAAAAAGCAACATTAGCAGAACTCTTTAAGAAGGACCAGGACGCGGGCGTCTTGGATGCCTCTGAGAAGTTCGCGCAGTGGACACTCAGCACTATCTTTACCCGGGACGATTCCCTGGACGGTAGACGCAGACCGCTAGAGCGTGACTACCAGAGCACCGGAGCGCAGCTGGTCAACACTGCAGCCACTAAGATTGTAGGCGCACTGTTCCCGCAAGGCGCTAGCTTCTTCCGGTTCTCCAAGAGTTCGGACCTGGACGAGTTCATTAGTTCGCTGGGTAGTGCAGCTACAGCAGAATCTAAGCTGGCCGAGGTCGAGAACACAGCGTCACAGAAAGTATTTGAGAAAGACGGTTATGCTGCGAAGTTGCAAGCTGTGAAGCTGCTGCTGGTTACAGGTAACGCGTTGGAGTATATTGATGAGCGGACAGGTAAATCCATCGTCTACTCAGTCCGTAACTTTACCGTTCGAAGGGATGGCAGCGGGAACGTCCTGCGACTCATTATCAGAGAGCGCGCAAGCGTCCAGGACCTGCCAGAGAGTTTCCAGAACACCTTCTACCGTGACAAAGACCCATACGGCGACGTTGATATCTACACTGCCGCTTGTCGCAAGGTTAAGCGGACAGAGGAAGGCGTAGAGGTAGTAAGCTACGAGGTGTACCAAGAAGCAGACGGACACCACATTGGGGACAGCAGCACCTATCCTGAGCTGGAGCTTCCATACAACGTGCTGGTGTGGAACCTTGTTAGCGGTGAGCACTACGGACGCGGCTTGGTAGAGGACTACGCCGGGGACTTCGCTAGATTATCAGTGCTGTCAGAAGCGTTAACTAACTACGAAGTTGAGTCTGCGCGGTTAATTCCGCTGGTTGACGCAAGCTCCGGGCTGGACGTGGACGAATTCGCAACGTCGGAGACGGGCGAGGCTGTGCAGGTGGGTGGTGGTGGTTCCAACGGGAACAACAAGTCCCCAGTCACTGCTTACGAGGGCGGCTCTGCCCAGAAGATTCAGTGGATTGCCAGCAACATTCAGATGCTCGAACAGAAACTGTCTCGTGCGTTTATGTACACCGGTAACTCACGGCAAGGTGAGCGTGTCACGGCTTACGAGATTCGCCAGAATGCCAAAGAGGCGGAAGCCGCTATGGGCGGTGGGTTCAGTATCCTGAGCGACACCTGGCTGCGTAAGCTGGCGTACCTGTATACTGCACTGGTGTATCCTCGCTTTAAGCTTTATCTCAGCGAAGGTGTAGTGAACATCAACGTTACGGTGGGTACTTCTGCACTGGCTAAAGCCGCGGCGGCGGACAAGCTGTTAGAGGCGGCACAATCCATGCAGCTGGCTATCCCGGTGCTTGAGCAGATTACTCCGCGCTTCAACAAAGATGCGTGCGTAGATTGGTACTTCGACGCCTACGGCATCGTCAGCGAGCCGTTCATGTACACCGAAGAGCAGCTGCAGCAGAAGCAACGGGTTCAGGATGCGTCTGCCGATGTATCCGCGGGTGTGGCGCAGGACCAACTCCAGGGCTTGACAGCAGCAGACCCGACAGTAGCAGGTAAGCAGCTGGGCTTATTACCAAGTTAACAACAGAGGCATAGATGGATAACGTAGAAAACGGTCAGAACGTAGAAACTACACAGGTAGAGAACCAAGGTGGCCCTAAGATTCCGGGCCTAGGTGCTCCCCTTAGCGCCCCGAACAATCAAGGCGTGCAGGATGCACAGACCCCTACCCAGCAGCAACAGGGCAAAGACTCCCCTGACCCTGCTAAGATTCCTCTGGATATCGAAGCCCTAAAAGCGGCCCCGGATAAGGGTGGCGATAGCGCTAAAGAGCAGCCCCAGGAGCTGGCTAAGACAGGCAACCCGACGATTGATGCCGGTGTAGCTATGTTGCAGAAAGTCTCTGGGTTAACTGACTCTGATATGGTGCGGGCACTTGGTAAGGCCCTGGAGTATCAGGACCCTAACCTAATCGATACGGCCTTCATTAAGGAACGTTTCGGAGAGCACGCTGCTTATGCAGAGTTGCTGGCTAAAGCGTACCTGGAAGACCAGGTTGGTCAAGCCACCAAAGCAGTACAAGAAGCTTACGATATCGTGGGCGGTAAGGAGAACTGGGAGGTAGCAGCGCAGCTGTTTAATTCCAAGGCCCCTGAACCTCTGCGTAACGCAGCTCGTGTACTCGCTAACTCGGGTGAGCTCAAGCAGGCCGCTGAGTTGGTAGCAAGCTTCTGCCGGGATATGGGTCTTATCAAGACACAGAACCCAATGGTACGAGGCGTGGCCAGCAACAATGCACTGTCTGCTGCGGAATTCCGCGCAGAATATACCAAACTCCGTCAGGAAGCGGGCAACCGTAGCTTGGCGTCTCCACAGTTCAGTCAACGTTATAACGATTTGCTCGCACGCCGTGAAGCTGGTAAGCGCGTAGGTCTTTAATTTTATTTATAAAGGAAACTAAAGCATGGCCAACACTATTTATAATGGCAACCTGACTCGTCCGCACTGGGGCGGCGCAGACTCCGACGTAGACGTTCACCTGGAAGTGTACCAGAACGAAGTGGATACCCGCTTCCAGTACCGGGCTCTATTCCTGGGCCTCTCCAGCCAGCGCTCTATCAGCGGTTCCAACACCTACCGTATTGACCGACTGAACACCTCCTCGGTGAAAGGTCGTCGCTCCGGTGAGGCGCTGGATAGCACTCCGGTCCGTAACGATAAGATGATTATCGTGGTGGATACGGTGCTGTATATCCGTAACCCGATTGACTATCAGGATGACTGGACCGGTCCGGACTTCCTGACCGAGATGGGTCAGAACAACGGCTCTGAGTTCGCAGAGGTCTTCGACCAGGCGCACCTGATTCAGCTCATCAAGGGCCGTTCCTGGGTTGCGCCGGCGCACCTGAAACCGGCGTTCAACGACGGTATCGAGGTAGGCGCAGCTATCCTGGTTCCGGGTACCACCACCGCCACTCAGCTGACCCAGGCTGAGATGGAGGCGAACGCCATGAACATCAACCTGGCCCACAAGGCTGGTATTGACGAACTCATCAAGCGTAAGACCCCGCTGGCGGACATGATTACCCTGGTGGACGTCGATACCTATTCGCGTCTGCTGGAGCATCCGAAGCTCCTGAACCTGGACTTCGGCGCGTCCAACAATGATGGTTACAAAGACCGACGTGTAGTGAAGATGAACGGTGTGCCTGTAGTTGAGTGCACCGAGTTCCCGACCGCTGCTGGTACGCACCCGCTGGGCTCCGCTTACGCCGTCACCCCTGACGACGCGCTGTGCCGTATGGTGACTTTCAGCAAGTCCAAGACCCTGGTGACTGTTGAGGCTAAGCCGTTCACCTCCCGTATCTGGGATGATGAGCGAGAGTTCAGCAACGTGCTGGACTGCTACGCAATGTACAACATCGGTCTGCGTCGTCCGGACACCGCTGCAGTGACCAAGTTCACCTTCACCACCAAGTCCTAATTGGAGGTTCAATGGCAGTAATCGCTACGTTCGGTCTGGAGACTCTCCGGGCCAATGCAGCTCAGCGGGAGGCGGTTAAGGCCGCCACCGATGTAGCGAAGAACATCCAGGTGGCTTCGGTTGAATCTGGCCGCAAGGCTACCAAGAAAACCCGTAAGGCGGCTGACGCAGCCGCTGATACTGCGGAAGAGTAAACAGTTAACGGCAATTGAACCTGCCTAGTTCCGTTTGATGAGGAAACCTATGAAAGATATCCGTAACATTATAACCGGTATGACCCGCATGGAGGCCATAACCCAAGGTGGTGTAGAGTACGGCACAGGGGTGTGGCACAAACGCTGCACTGGGGACAGTACAGCCAATGCTCTGCGCATCATCTCAGAGGCCATGTTAAAGCAGGCTGTACCTGTTAGGGTTGAGCAGTACGTAGTAAGCGGCACCCACACCCGGGAACCTAAGCACGTGTTTGATTTGTGCCGATATCTGGTGGATGTTATGGGTCTTCGGGGTTTTACGTTTAACGCAGCAGCTAGAACTGTTGAGTGTAACGTGTTCGAGCCTGTTAACAAACAGTAATACGCGCCCCTGGTGCCTTCGTGCATTCTTATGATTTTTGTTTTCATTTTCTTCTAAGCAAGTGAGGCATACTAGGACCTGGTGCCTTCGGGTGCCCGGGGCTTTTTTTTTTTTTTTTTGTCCCTGTCTTAAGGGTCCAAGGGGTCTTTAATAGAGGAACAAATATGAGAGAATTAGACGCTGTGAACCTGACGCTGGAAGCCCTGGGGGAGTCCCGCGTTATGGACATCAACACCAGCAACCCAAGCGCTGGGTTAGCTCGCTCTGCGCTTGCGCGCAATCGGCGCGGGCTGCTCAGCACAGGGTTCTGGTTTAACGTGGTCGAGCGTGAAGTTGCCCCTACTGCTGACGGCTTTATTAAAGTGCCGTGGAACCAACTGGCCGTGTACGATGCTGGCTCTGACTCCAAATACGGGGTCCGTGATGGGAACCTGTACGCCCTTATGGAGCAGAACCAGTACTTCGACAGCTCCGTTAAGCTCAAAATAGTCCTGGACTTGGACTTTGAGGACCTGCCGGAGCATGCGGCTATGTGGGTGGCTAACTACACCACTGCACAGGTGTATCTAAACGACCTGGGCGGCGACAGTAACTACGCTAATTACGCACAGGAAGCTGAGCGCTACAAGAGCATGGTGCTGCGTGAGCATCTGCGCAACCAGAGATTCAGCACCAGCAAGACCCGCTTTGCTCGTAGAATCCGCCGCGCTCGTTTTATGGTTTAAGGAGAGGTTATGGCGCAATCATTAGAAGGTACTATTCAGAGCTTGCTGCAGGGCGTTTCCCAGCAGGTTCCGAGAGAGCGCCAACCAGGACAACTGGGGGCGCAGCTGAACATGCTCAGCGACCCGGTTTCCGGTATCCGCCGCAGACCCCCGGGTGAGATTGTCTGGGAAAGCACGATTGATAATCCAGGGCTTGATTCCCTGTTCACTGAATACGTAGAGCGTGGAACTGACGGCAGGCACCTGCTGATTAACACCAGCAACGGTAACTGGTGGTTACTGGCTAAGAATGGAAAGACCATCCTTAACTCCGGAAAAGACCCGTACTTTATTACCACCGTGGGTCAGACCTCTTTGCAGACCGCGAGTATTGCTGGACTGACTTATATCCTGAATACGGAGATGGCCCCGAACACAACCGTGGACAATACGGGGCGTATTGACCCAGGCACCACTGGGTTCTTCTACGTTAAATCTGCAGCATTCCAGAAACGCTGGAACATCACTGTTACATCTGCCGGGGTAGATTACTCCGGGGACTACACCGCCCCAGCTGCTGGCAGTACCAGTGGTAACGCTGAGGAGGTATCAGGTGCCTACGTTGCTCAGCAGCTGCGAGACTCTCTTGTAGCGAATGGATTGCCAGCTGGGAACGTTAGCGTACGCGGCGCATACTTGTTCTTCTATGGGTTGAGCAACTGTGTGGTATCCTCCGACGCTGGCGATACTTATGCTGGGGTATCCAACCAGTCTCGTGTAGACCAGGAGCAGGACCTACCTGCACAGCTCCCAGCGCAAGCTGACGGGGCGATGTGTCGTGTAGGTACAGCCTCGTCTGAGACAGCGTGGTACCAGTTCAGCTACAGCACCCGCACCTGGTCTGAGGTGGGAGCGTACGGCAGCATCACCAAGATTACGAACATGCCCCGAGAGCTTGCTGCAGATGACAACATTATTGCGCGGGATTGGGAGGGGCGTTTAGCTGGTAACGACGACAATAACAGCGACCCCGGATTCGTGGAGAATGGATACATCACCGGCATTGCAGCTTTCCAGGGCCGCTTGGTTCTGCTTAGTGGTAGCTCCGTGGATATGTCTGCCTCAGGTCTGTACCAGCGCTTCTACCGCTCCACTGTGACGTCTCTGCTGGATACGGACCGTATCAGCATTAGCTCTGCGTCTGCACAGGATTCTGTGTATCGTACCGCTGTGCAGTTCAACCGGGACTTGGTCCTGTTTGCTAACAGCATGCAGGCGGTTGTGCCGGGTTCAGCGGTACTCACCCCCACTAACGCAAGTATTAGCATCACCAGCACCTACGAGTGTGATAGCCGTGTGACTCCGGTAATGGCGGGGCAGACGGTAATCTACCCGAATAAGCGCAACAACAGCTACGCGGGTATACTGGAGCTAATCCCATCACCTTACACCGCGGCACAGTACACTACACAGGATGCCACGGTGCACCTACCCCGGTATATCCCAGGCAGGGTATTGCAGATGCAAAACTCCAGTGTCACCAATATGGCCTTCTCGCGCATGTCTGGAGAGCGTAATAGCCTGCTGGTCTATGAGTTTATGTGGGGTGGGAGTGATGGTGCTAAGATGCAAGCGTCGTGGCATAAATGGACGTTCCCATATCCAATCCTGAGCGTGCAGGCGCTGGAGGATGAGGTGTTCTTGTATATACAAGGGCCCAGTCCCAGCAACAAGCTTTTGATTGTGTCTATGGACCCGCGTGAAGGTTATCAGCTGGGTTCGGAGTACCGCGAAGCCTACTCGGATTTGCAGAAGCAAGTTCAAGTGCAGGATGGGGTGTTTACTGTTCCGGCGGTACTGCGCCCCGTCGGGTGGGCTGACCGTTACAAGGAAGAGCTTATCTTAACGTACCTACCCAGCAACCCTATGGGGCCTACTGAGGTTGGCATCAAGGAGATTGCCGGGGAGAACACCCTGCGGGTTGTGCGTGGTGTACCTGATGGCGCCTACGTAATTGGGAGACGCTACCGCAGTACGTTCACTCTAACTACGCCTATTCTACGGGACCAGAATGACAAGCTAGTGGGAAGTGGGCACGTGCGCCTGCTGCGCCTGGACGTAGCAGTACGTAACTCTGGGCACTTCGGTGTACAGGTACTAGACACCCCACGGGACGTCAACTGGGGTGGGGAACTAACCGGTATCTTGATGAACTCAAAGGAGCTAACGCTTGGGCAGGCCCTGCGTATGGACTTGGCTACGATTACCGTGCCGTGCCGTACTAACGCAGACACAACCGAGGTGACGTTATTTACTGAGGGTTCTATGGAACTGAACGTGCTGGATATCTCGTATACCCTGCGCTACAACCAACGCAGACGGAGAATTTAATATGTGGTGGATGGTTGCGGCCGTGGCCGCTAAGGCCGTTCTGGGGCAGAGTGCTCAGATTGAAGTGTCCAAGGCCAGGAACAAGGCTGTGATTCAACAGACAGCCAAACAGTTAAACGATATAGCGCTGCAGCGTGCACAGTCCAGGGACAGGACTGAGGTATCCCTGTTTAACATCCAGCAGCAGAAACTGCAGGCGCAGAGCCAAGTAGGACTGCAGGCAGCAGCCTCTGGCACTATGGGGGCCTCTGTTAAAGACGCCGTAGCCACCGTGAACACAGTAGCAGGGCGACAAGAGGCTAGCGTACGGGACCAGCAGGCAACCCAGGAAGAGGGCTTCCGGCTAATGACGGACAAGGCTGTGGATAGTGGTCTGGCTAACATGGACATGGAGGACCCGTACGATAACATGTTTAACTCGTTGCTAAGTGTTGGGGCATCTGCCGTTGGGCAGTACGCCGGTAACGCTGCGTCATCTTCTGACTCTGGCGGCTCATCCCCTGGTAGCGGTGCGTCGGCTACACAGAACACGGCATCCTCCTATGACTTATGGGGGAGTAAGGGTAACAGCTCAGTTCATACCTGGTAACTTAAGAGGAATATTAAATGCCTGTGATTCAACCCAATAGACAGGGGCTAAATGTCGGTGGCGTACAATTGCAGGCCAACGATGTTAGCTTGCCGTCAACGGTGAGTGAGGTATCTGTTGATACCTCCAAAGCAAAACGTCTAGCCGCCCTGTCTGGGTTTGTGCAGGACTTCGGCGTAGGCTTTGACGAGGCAGTAAAAGAGAACGCCGCAGCCGCCACAGTGCGCGGCGCGATGGATGCTCAGGGTGCGGTGGACGCGATGGCCTCCAAGGACGAGGCTGTACAGAAGCAGAACATCTTCGTACGTGAAGCTTACCAGGATGGTTATGTATCCGCCGCAGCGTACGACTCGCTAGCCAAGTGGCGCACAGATAGTATCGCGCGGGCGAAGAAAGCTGCCGAGGCTGGGCTGACTGACGAGGAGTTCCAGCAGCAGGAGCAAGAGCACGTCCAATCTATGTCGGACAAGCTCGGTATGTATCTCCCAGAGATGTCCAAGCAGTCTGCTACGGCCGTGCTGCAACAGCTCCGTGCTACGAGCATGGCGAACTATACAGCCTTCCAGAAAGGGCGCGCGGCGTTTGCCGTGGCTCAGGCTGACCGCGCACTTGACCGTGGCCTCAGCTCGTCCAGTGATGAGTTCTATCAGCGTCTACAGGCAGGACAGGGTGCCGCCGCGCAGATGTCTATCAAGACCGGCTTAGACAGCATCCTGGCTGCTGAGCACCTGGACAAGAGCAAGAAGCTGGACCGGGCCAAGCAGTATCTGGTCAGCGTAGCGCAGCAGACCCAGGACCCGCTGGTAATCAACCAGCTGCAAGGACTGGCTACCAAGGAACTCGGGGTTAACTCAGTGGACGTCAACGCGGCTCTGTATCAGGAGTTCAAGCGCGCTGGTGCTCAGATTGAGACGCAGGCCCGTTTTGAAATCTCTGACGCAATCTCTTCCTTAGAGGGGCAGACTCCTGAGCAGCAGGAACAGACTATGGCGCGCATTCGTAGTCGTGTCATTGAGCTGTCGGCATCGGACGTGCTCAGCGCTGGAGCCAGCATGGAGTTCTGGAACAAGGCCCAGACCATTCGTGAGAAGGCAGCGGACACCCAGGCATTGCGCACAGCGATTACCGGGAACATGCCAAGCTCCACCCTGGCGGGGATGTACAAGGGGGACCTGGGTAAGGCTCGCAGCGAGCTGCTCAAGAGCTTTCCGGATACCCCGGAAGGGAACCTGCAGCTGCTGGCATACGGAAGCAACAGCAAGGATGCGTGGGCCGTCAACGAGGCGCACAAGCGTATGTCTTCGGACATGGCACGTACACTGACTACGCTGGACCAGCTCGGTGAGGACGGTGAGGTTTCCCGTGAGAACGTCAGCAGCATCAACTTGTGGGCACAGGCTTATAGTACCAGTACGGACTTAGGTAAGATGGCGCTGCTGTCTGAGGTACCGTCTGAGTGGCAGGGGGTGGTGCAGAAAGCTATCGCACAAAACCCGAGCAATGCCAGCGATACTATTTTGGATGACCTGCGCCGCCAGGCACGTAACAAGGCCAGTGGGCGCTACAGCAATATCCAGAGTAACCCAACTGACAAGATGGTGGACCCTAGTGGCACCAGCAACTGGTTCAGTTTCTTCGGTGATGCCGACGCTCAGCGCCAGGAAGCGCGCGCTGCTATGGAAGAGGAGTATCGTTATACGTACAGCCGCAATCCGGAATCTCTGGTAGGTAAGGATGCTGAGGACATCAACACGATGCTCAAAGGCAACATCCAAGCCCGTAAGCTGGAGCTGGAGATTGCAGGCACACCGAGGCACGTGTATCTGCCTGCAGGTACCTCTCTGCAGTCTATCATGGGCGACTACAAGGGCGACCAGGAGCAGTTCAAGGCTACTCTGCAACAGCAGATTCAAAACCAAGTCCAGGCCATCACCGACCCCAGCAACATGGAACGTGTAGTGGTGCAGGCTGCCACAGCAGGCAACGCGGGTCAGAACATGACCGTAACCGTGTTCGACAAGAAGGGCACATTCCAGACTATGTCTGTGAACCTCCGTGACGTTCAGGCTACTGCGCAGGCTGCGTACGATTCGGCACTGGCTGGGGATATGAAGATTGGCAGCGAGCAAGTGGGCGTACGTCCTGCCACCTTCTACGACCACGACAATGGGCGCGCTGTCAGCGTACAGGTCAACGGTCGTAACGCGGCGGGGCTGGAACCATCGCTGTTTAGTGACATCCTCGCCACCACTATGAAGTTCGAAGGGTTCCGAGAAGGCAAGGGCAGGGGTAGCGTAGGCTTCGGTCTGCACGTTAACTCGGGCATGCCTGTCCCTCAGAAAGTAACCATTGACGACGGTATCAGTATCCTTAAATCCTCTATGGAGAGGCAGTACGTTCCGAACGTGCAGAAGCAACTCAAGGGGCAGGGTTTGAATGCCTCCGATGAGGCGTTAAAGGTTATGGTGGACCTGAACTATCACGGTGGTAACGGTAGCTCTGGTCCTGTAGCAGAGGCGATGGCACAGGTACGTAAGGCTGCCAAGTCCCCGGTGGGGGCGTATCAGTATCCTGTATCTGAGGCCCAGGGTAGGGCTTGGCAAGCGCTGAGGAATACCCCGGCGTACAAGCAGGCCCAACCTGAGCGTAAGAAGTACCTGGAACAAAACCTACGTGATTGGCTCTTTGAGGCAACACACTAACTAGAGGCCCTCCGGGGCCTCCCCTTATCAAAATTCTTTTAGGAGATATTATGGCTCAGTTTCTGAACCAAGAACCGAATCCACAGGAAAAGGATTCTGCTAAGGGCGCAACACTTAAACCTGCGCCTGAGCGCGTAGATTGGAACGATGCCGGAGACAACGGCTTAAACGCACTGGAGCGTGCCTCCTTACTGGCGCAGGCCAAGACCCCAGCTACTACAGCCGGGGAGAGCTTTGCGTCTGGTATGGGTAACAGCATCATCGCCGCAGCTATCCGTAAGGCCTCTGCCCCGGCATTTGACCGGGACCAGAACTTTAACGCCAAGCAGACTCTGAGCAGCGATACCAGGGCTAAGCTGTATGCTCCGAATCAGGAAGAGATTGAGTACCTGCACGACTCTGTATCGGTCGAGGATTACAACTACCGCATGCAGCAGATGCTTGAGCAACGCAACCGTGACCGCTTAATGGCTGACAACACGGTAGCCGGGTTCGCGGGTATGTTGGTGGGTGATTCTCCGTTCATCCTGGCCCCGATGTCTGCCGCTGGTATTGCTGGCCGCGCAGGCTTAGCTGCACGGACTGCTATCCGCGCTGCTGACGTAGGCTCCGCATTCTATGCGCAGGACCAACTGGGCCAGTCTGCTGCGGTAACTGCACTGGTAGCGGGCGTAGCTGGGTTGGACCAGCTCTGGGATATGTCTAGGGCTGCTAAAGCTGCTGCTAAGGCCCGTACTGGGCGTGAGCCTATGTTCGACCCAGAAGCGCCTACAACTCGTACAGCGAGGGACGCTAATGTTACAGGAGTAGGAGAGGGAGAGGAAATCCTTACTAAGACACTGGATGAAAGCATCCAAGTATCTAGAAACAATACCGCCTCCGTGAACATGAAAGCACAGCACGTAGTTCAGTTCTTGAAGAAGTCCGAACACTTAACAGCAGGCCAGAAGGCTATTCTGGACACGCTGGGCGATGCTGTAAATGACATTGATTTTAAACTGGTAGCAGGCTCCGCAAACCGCAGCCGCTACACTTACGCACAGCAAGATTTAGCTAAGCGTGGAGAGGTGTCTCTACGCGCACCTACGCGAGCTAATGGCAGCACATGGACTACAGCAGGGGACGCACTGCGTGCTATGGATGCAGACACAAGCAGGGTAGCCGTGCACGAACTGATTCATGCCGCCACTGCGCGCGCCGTTGACAGTAACCCAGAGATTGCTAAGCGCCTGGATGAAGTGCGCGCTGTTATTGCAGCGGACTCCACCTTGACGCCGCGTATGCGGTATTACGCTAGTAATGTGCACGAGATGCTGGCAGGCTTAGGTGACAGCCCTGAGTGGGTTGAGCATCTGGCGCGGACGAAATCCCCAACCGGTAAGAGCATGCTCCGCCAACTGGGCGAGTACATCATGAATGCCCTGGGCATCAAGGCCAAAGGTTCTGCCTTGGAAGATGTCTTGGATGCGTACGAGGACGCCGTTAAGTGGACAGCTAAGGATTATGCAGACCAAGCCCAGAGCTTCCGTAGTGAAGCCTTCCAGGACCTGGCGGGCAGCACTACCCTAAACGAGGCTAAGGGTGCCCAAGCTATGCTGGATGGCGCTAAGAAGAAGCTCTCTACTATGTTTGCCCTGTACGATAACATCGCTCAAGGCAATGAAGACTTGGCTAAACTGCTAGTGTCGGATGCGTCCGCAGTAGGCGGCCGTCGCCCGTCTGTAGTGGACTTCAAGCGCAACCTCACTTTGGAGATGGACGCCAGCGCTAGCGTAGTGGAAGACGCTATCCTGGGCGCGTTGAAGGATAAGGGTGTAGGTTTCTCTGAGCGCTTCTTCCATCGGAGCAAGTTCCGCGCTGAGCGGGCTGCACTGGAAGACCGCCTGAGCAAGTACCTGGATGCTGCCTACAGTGCTGATGTAAACGGCCGAGCTGTTCCCGTACCGGATGTAGAGATTGCCCCACTGGTTGACGCCTATCGCCGCTCTGGCTGGGCAGGCAAGTGGCACGAGCATATGCTCAATGCTGGTCTGGTGGATGATGGTGCGTTGGTTAAATCCGATTACTACTTCCCGCGTCAGTACAGCTACGACAAGATGCGCCAAGGTATTGCGCAGGGTAACACTCTGGACGACTACCGCGCCCTGTTCAGGTCCGCCCTGCGGGACGTGTACCCGAGCATGGAGTCAGAGGTAGTGCAGCGTGTTGCAAAGGAGATGGTTGACGGTATCTACAACGGCCGTGCAGGGCAGTCCGGCCCGATGTGGAAGCAGCTGATTAACGGCATGGGTAACGACGAGGTCGTTATGGCTATGCGTAGCGCTGGTGTAGATGAATCTGCAATCCAGAGTTTCCTGGCTGGTAACGTACGCGAATCCGGTAGCACGTCCCCTGCGCGGAACCTGCGTCAGCGTACTCGGTTCAACATGGACAAAGAGTATCTGGTGAACGGTAAGAGCATGCGCATGCAGGACCTGATGGATACTGATGTAGCCAAGGTTATGCACGGGTACACTAACCGTATGTCTGGGCGTGTAGGCATGGCCTATGCAGGCGTACAGGGCCTGGGCCAGCTAGCTAAGATGATTGATGAGTCTAAGCACGCACTGGCGGATTCCGCTAAGTGGGAGAAGACAGTCAATGACACCATCGACTTTATCCTGGGTGGGGCGCCTGCTGACGCCGGACAGCTTCCGGATTTGCTGCGTGCAGCCGGGAACATGGCTAACGCCACCATGCTTAAGAACTCCGGCCTGTATCAGCTGACTGACACTGCCCTGGCTATGAAGGAGTTCGGTATGGCTAGAGTGCTGCGTAGTATGCGCGACCAGCCTTGGTTCAAGGAAGGTGCCGTAGCTATCAAGACTCCGGATATGGCTACCCGTCTAGACACTGTACTGCGAGGTAATATCCAGAAGGAGATGCGCTTCCGCTGGTTGAATACGTACGCCGACGATAACCTGGACCTGACCCGTCAGGCCTCTTGGTTCAATGTAACCCAGAACGTTGGGCAGGCTGCGCGTCACGTCAACGGTATGAGCATGGTGCACCGGCTGCAGGTTAACCTGAACTCCGGCATTGTGGCGGATGAGCTTACCCAGATGTTCAAGGGTGATGCTGCGGCGTTTAAGCGTCTGGAGCGTTTCGGGCTTACCCGCGACATTGCTGACCGTGCCGTCGCTGCCAACAAAGCCAACCCGGGCGCCATGTTCCAGCCGGACCTGCAAATGCAAGTTGAGGTTGTAGGGACGCGTATGATGGACTACCTGGTACAGCAGGTTCGTACTGGAGAGACCTCACACTTTGCACAGTTCAACCCTATCGGCAAAGTCATTGTAGGGTACCAGAGCTTCGCACTGGCCGCCACTAACAAGATTCTGCGTAGGGAGCTGAACGACGCTGGGTGGATTGGCGTAGCCCATATTATGGCGTATCAATTCCCGCTGATGCTACTGGCTACTATGGCTAAGCACGGTATGGATGGGGGGGACGTAGACACCCAGAAACTCATCGGTGAGTCCGTGATGGGTATGAGTGCCATTGGCGGTGTATCCTTACTACAGGATATCTTCCTGGGGGATTCTCCCCGTCACTCATTGGCATCTATGGGTTACGTCACAGGACTACTTGGGGCTGTGCAGGACCTGGCTACCGGTAATATGGATATCAAGACCTTCACTAAGCAGGTGCCGTTAATCCAGGAATTCGCACCTACGCGAGCTATCATCAATAACTTCGGAGACGATTAATATGGCATACAGCTGGCAAGAACAAATCAAGCCAGCTGGTACCCAGGATATCCAGTGCGATATTGAATATTTGGACAAGTCCTATATTCATGTATACCTAGACGGTGTGGAAACCACTGGGTACACCTGGACCAGCTCTACTAATATCAGGCTCAATTCGGCCTTAGCGGCAAGCACTACTGTGCTACTAATCCGTAAGACAGAGCGAGAGTATCTGTACATTGAGTTCGCCAGTGGTTCTCCGTTCATTGAGGTAAACGTAGACTCCCAAAACACGCAGTTCCTGCACCTTGCGCAGGAACTAGTGGAGGGCCGGGCTATACCCGGATTCTATGGCGCTATCAGCATGAACGGGTACCGGATAACCAACTTAGCCAACCCAATCAGTGCCCAAGATGCCGCCACTAAGGCTTATGTAGATGCCGCCGATGCCTTACTAGGACAGCGCATTGACGCAGAGCATTCGGGGTGGGTATCCGCTGTACAGGCCGAAGCCGTTACACGGAAGGCAGCAGATGACGCGCTGAGTGCCCGTACCTCCGCCTTGGAGAACACCTTTATAAGCGGTGTAGAGACGGTAAGCTACCCGTGGAGCACGGTCCTGGCCACTGATACGGACGAAGTAACTCCAGGCTTAGCCTTCACTAAGGCTGTAGTAGAGGTTAACGGGGTTGGGCAGATTCGTGGCTACAGTTTCGATATTGTAGATAATACCATACTGTTTGCAGAGACCTTACCTGCAGGCACTATTGTAGCCGCTCGGCTGGGGGTTGATGTAACTGCGGGGGACGGTTTTGCTACGCAAGCATCCCTAGATTACTTAGCCGACTCTTTGGGAGATTTGGCGTATCTGGACAAGGCTGCAGCTGTATCCAACGCAACCGGCACCGGGGATGTAGTGGCTAAATTTAACGCACTGCTGGCAGCGCTACGCACCAGTGGGGTGCTGACTACATGATAGGAGAAGAGCATGGCAGGGGCAGCTAAACGCAGTCGCCTCTCGGAGCTGCACCGTATGTTCACCGAGGCCTTGCTTGAAGAAATCAAGCAGTCTAAGGAAGATGAGGTGCCGCTCCCCGCAGCAGATAAATCGGTCATTGCTAAGTTCTTGAAGGATAACGACATCACCGCGGACGCAGATTCCGAGGAGATGCAGGACCTTCGTGACGAATTCGATGACGAGCTAGTGGCGCGCAGAGAGGCGCGTAAGCAAGAGATTCTAAATAAAGTTGGTGGTTCAGACTCTGAGGACTTACTAGAAGGAATTGTCTAATGGTATCGGTGAAGACTGCGCGAAGACTGCGCATGCTCAACCAGAAACTTACTGGTTATAGTGCGAATCCGCGCAGTATTCCCAAAGAGGAGCGCGAGGATATCGCGGTGATGATGGCCGCGGCACTAAGCGACTTCCGGGAATTCGCGTACATCGGTATGCGGTTCCTGGGCTTTACGCTCACGGACATGCAGGCCGACATTGCAGAGTACATGCAGAAGGGCCCCCGGAAGCGCATGGTGGCCGCGCAGCGTGGTGAGGCTAAGTCTACACTAGCTGCACTGTACGCCGTCTGGAGGCTCATCCAGGACCAATCCTGCCGTATCCTGATTGTGTCCGGTGCAGAGAAGCAGGCGTCCGACGTAGCGAACTTAATCATTCGTATGATTGAGACATGGCCGCTGCTGTGCTATTTGAAGGCTGATCCTACTCGTGGGGACCGTACTTCATTCGAAGGTTATGACGTACACTGTGACCTTAAGCCGCTGGAGAAATCCGCCAGCGTAGCCTGTGTAGGTATCACTGCATCCCTGCAGGGTAAGCGCGCGGACCTGCTGATTCCGGATGATATCGAGACCACCAAGAATGGTTTAACGCAAACCCAGCGTGAGCAGCTGCTGATGATTTCTAAAGACTTCGCGGCTATCTGTACGCACGGGGATACGCTGTACCTGGGTACACCACAGACCAAGGACAGTATCTATAAAACCCTGCCGGGACGTGGCTTCGAGGTCCGCGTGTGGCCCGGGCGCGTTCCGTCTGTTGAAATGGAAGAGCGATATGGAAGTACACTTGCTCCTTATATCCTGGAGCTTATTGAGCGCGGCTATAAACGCACCGGCTTCGGAGTCGACGGGACGCTAGGCGAGAGCACGGACACCGGGCGCTATGACGAGGATGCGCTGATTGAGAAGGAGCTGGACTTTGGTCCGGAAGGCTTCCAGCTGCAGTACATGCTCGACACCACCCTGTCCGACCAAATGCGTACGCGCATCAAGCTATCGGATGTGCTGGTTTACTCTGGCAGCCAGGATTCCTCCCCGGAGACGTTCTCCTACATCGCGGACCGCCGGTATCTGTACCAGCACGAGCATGAAGGGATTATGGGCCAGCAGATGTACTTCCCGGCATTCTACGGGGATATGCACCTTCCGTACCAGCATAAGGTACTGGTAGTGGACCCGGCTGGTTGTGGTGGGGACGAAGTGTCCTACGCTGCTGGAGGCGCTGCGAACTCGTACATTCACCTATTCTCCGTAGGCGGATTCCAAGGAGGTATCAGCGAAGAGAACATTGATAAACTGATTGACCTGTGTGTAGAGTTGGACATCCCGGATATGGTGGTGGAGAGCAATATGGGGCACGGTACCGTGTCTATGCTTATCCTGAACCGATTACGTGAGCGGCGTCTCGCCGGTATCGGTGTAAGGGACCTGAATAACTGCACGCAGAAAGAGCGTCGTATCATCGACACAATCAGCCCAGTTACTCGTCGCCATCGCCTGGTAGTGCATGAGCGTGCTATTCACGACGATATCAGTACCTGTATGGCATATTCCCGCGATAGGCGTTGGCTGTACTCTGCGTTCGCGCAGTTGTCCGGTATCACGTACGACCGCGGTAGCCTTGCGAAGGATGACCGGGCAGACGCAATCGCCATGATGGTGGCTACGCTGAATGGGCATCTGGTGGAAGATGAGAAAGTGGTGGCGGAGCGTGAGTCTGAGAAGATGGCTCGGGCCTTCATTGAGAACCCACTGGATTGGGCACAGAGCAAAGTGTCTAAGGGCTTTCGTGGTGTAGCTGCTCGGCTACATAACCGGGGCAGAGGTAAACAACATAGAGGAAGAAGATAATGGCATCAATCATCGCAGCTAAAACTGCGGACGTCCAGTACGCCATTGTGGGCACGTGCCAGAACCTGGAGAAGCAGGTGCAGCCGGACTACAACGTAGGCTTCGTAGGTACGACTGCCCTGACTAAGCTGAACGCGTTCTTCACGTACATGCAGTCCCAGGGCTATACGGCTACCCGTGCCGGTACAGCCTTTAAGGATGACGGTACGCTGCAGGCGCGCCTGTTCAGCATGCTGTCACAGCTCTCTAAGACCGGCTACGTTGCCCCTACAGGTACAGGTATGCCGCTCGGTGAGGGCTCCGGTACAGCGTTTGATGATTCGTTCACTGCACTGCAGAGTGCATTCGTAGCCGCCACTGATGCGGCAGAATAAGGAGAGTACACATGGCAATTGCAAAAGCAACCTCAGCGCAACAGCAGGAGCTGTTGCGTCAGCTGAACATTCTCGGTAAGGACCTGTATGCTATCCTTACGCAGCCGCAGAACGTGGCCCAGACTGGTGCTGCCTTCGATACCAAGATTGCTGCGCTTGAAGCCGCGGTGGCCGCAGTGAAGGCTGCTAGCTAATGCGTAAACTGGTCGCTGGGTTGCTGCTCGCGGTTACTCTGACTGGTTGCTCGGCGACCTCTGCACTCACCGGATTAGTTGGTTCTAAGCCGGATGTATCTGCTCAGGTTGGTGCCGAGAACACCAAACAAACCGTTGGCTTGAATAACAAGGTGGACTCCAGCACCACCAACAAAACTGATGTACAGGATTCTAACGTAGGCACTTTGGACACGTCCAGTAAGAAGCAGGTGCAAACTATTAGCACCGGGACAATCCAGGCAGAACGCCTGCAGGTGGTTAACAATGATAGTTACAGTCTTATCCTCGCCGGATTAGCTGGGGCCAGCATTCCTCTGGTCTTCCTAGTGGTCATTCTGGTGATTCGTAAGCTGTTCAGGAAGAAGGGGCAGCAGGATGATTAAGGTGGGAGACATGGTTGGAGCAGACCTCGCTACCCGGGCAGGTGCAGCAGTTACCGGTGCTACGGTATCAGGAGGTTGGTTGGCAGAGTTAATGAGCTGGAACTGGAGCACTATCAGCTTCATCACTGCGACTGTGTGCGCAGTGCTAACCCTGGCGTGGAATGCGTATTACAAGCGACGTACATTCAAGCTCCTAGAAGAGCAGGCGCGTAAGGGGACTATTAAATATGAGTTTAAGGACTAAGGTTATTGCGGCCCTCACGGGGGCCACTATGCTGGGTGGTGCTATTACTGGGGTGGTTCAGCACAACGAGGGATTGAGCCTTACCGCCTATAAGGATAGTGCCGGTGTCCCTACAATCTGCTACGGGGAGACAAAGGGCGTCAAGATGGGCCAGAGAGCCACGCTGAGCGATTGTCAGAAGCAACTGATAGAATCAGCAGGGGCACATGCAAAGGCCCTTGACGGGCTTCCTATGCAGCTCTCTGACGTAGCTCTGGTTGGGTCTGTAGACTTCATTTATAACGTAGGCGTAGCTGGCTTCAACGGCAGTGCTGTGAAGCGGCACCTCAAAAGCCTGAATTACGCAGAAGCTGGAAAGGCCGTACTGGACTGGCGCTATATTAGCAAGTATCAGCAGAAATCCCCGGGCATCGGTTGGGTGTACAAGGGCAGCAACCGCTGGACCTTCGACTGCTCTCAGTATATTAACGGGCAGCGCAATAAAGTGTGCTGGGGCCTATGGGAGCGCAGACAGTGGCAGAGCAAGGCCGTTGGGAATCAGTATAAGAATGTAAATGCTGCAGTGGCAGCTCTTACTAAGACCGGAGGATAAATGGCGTTAATTAGATTAGTAGCTCCAGAGCGGGTATTCTCCGACTTGGCGAGCATGGTAGCATATCCAAACTTTCAGGTACGGGACAAGATTAGCCTGCTGGGCAGCGCCGGTGGGGACTTCACCTTTACTACTGCCGCGTCGGTAGTGGATAACGGAACTGTGTTTGCTGTACCTGGTGGGTATCTACTCCGTAAATTCGTGGGTCCGGCATACAGCTCCTGGTTCAGCAATTGGGCGGGCATAGTAACGTTCATGAGCGCACCTAATAGGCACCTGGTTGTGGACACGGTCCTGCAGGCCACGAGTGTGCTCAACATCAAAAGCAACTCTACGCTAGAGTTTACCGATACCGGAAGAATCCTACCGGATGCTGCGGTTGCACGTCAAGTGCTTAATATTATCGGCTCGGCACCCTCGGTGTTCGTACCGTTAGCAGCGGATGCCGCGGCGGGCAGCAAAGTCATTACGGTGGCTGCCGGGGCTTTGTCTGCGGTAAAAGGTACGTACTTGTATCTTCGCTCTAACAAGCTGTGTGATGGTGGTCCTAACACGTACGGTGTAAAGATTTCCCAGATTAGGAAAGTGGTTGGGGTTAGCACCTCCGGTGGCGTCACCAGTATTCGGCTGGATAAAGCGCTGCACTATAACTACTACCTGTCTGATGCCGCGGAAGTAGGTATCCCGACAATGGTGGAGAACGTAACCTTAGTATCCCCGTACATCAACGAGTTCGGCTACGACGATTTGAACCGGTTCTTTACTATCGGTATCTCTGCCAACTTTGCCGCGGACTTGCACATCCAGGACGGGGTTATTATTGGCAACAAACGCCCCGGGGCTTCTGATATAGAAGGGCGTAGTGCTATCAAGTTCAATAACTGCGTAGATAGTACTGTTAAGGGTACGTACTTCTACAACATCGGATGGTATGGGGTAGAAGTGCTCGGCTGCTCAGAGGACACGGAAGTACACGATATCCACGCCATGGACGTACGCCACGCAATCTCTCTGAACTGGCAGAGCACCGCAGACGGGGACAAGTGGGGAGAGCCTATCGAGTTCTTAGGCGTTAACTGCGAAGCCTACAACACAACCCAAGCTGGGTTTGATACTCATGACATTGGTAAGCGTGTGAAGTTCGTTCGATGCGTTTCGTACGACAGTGCTGACGATGGGTTCCAAGCGCGCACTAACGGGGTAGAGTACTTGAACTGTCGAGCTTACCGTGCAGCTATGGACGGGTTCGCCTCCAACACCGGTGTAGCCTTCCCTATCTATAGGGAGTGCCTAGCTTATGACAACGTACGCTCTGGCTTTAACTGCTCGTACGGCGGTGGCTACGTTTATGACTGCGAGGCTCACGGTAGCCAGAATGGTGTGCGAATCAACGGGGGCCGTGTTAAGGGTGGTCGGTACACCCGCAACTCCAGCTCTCACATCTTCGTTACTAAGGACGTAGCTGAGACAGCGCAGACATCCCTGGAGATTGATGGCGTGAGCATGCGCTACGACGGTACCGGGAGAGCTGTGTACTTCCACGGGACTATGGGCATTGACCCTACCCTGGTATCTATGTCCAATAACGACATGACCGGTCACGGCTTGTTCTGGGCATTGCTGAGCGGCTACGCCGTTCAACCTACGCCCCCGCGCATGTCCATGAACTTACTGGATGACACGGGTATCCGTGGAGTGGCAACCCTGGTGGCTGGTGAGGCTACAGTCAACGCCCGTGTACGCGGAAACTTTGGCAGCGTAGCTAACTCCTTCAAGTGGGTGTCTGAGGTTAAGTTGACGCGGTTGACCTTTCCCTCTAGTGCTGGGGCCTTGACGGTTACTGGCGTAGCTCAGAACCAGGATGTGCCTACACCTAATCCGGACCTAAACAGCTTCGTGATTAGGAGCAGTAACGCAGCGGACGTATCCCAGGTAGCCTGGGAGGTGTATCTCTAAGTAGCTCTAGAGCTTCCCTGGGGTATCTCTACGGTATCCCGGGGCACTGCTGGGGTGCTGCTGGGGTGCGCGTCTATACCTGGACCTGAAATTTATTAGACTCACGCGAGCCCCTCCCTCACCCTCAACGCGCCCAATTGCCCCCATAGGGGGGTGCCTAGCGTCAATTTAGGGGGGGGGGCACTGGTGGGGCCTGCTAGTGCGCACTAGAGCGCCTCAGCGGGCCTGTGCTGCGCTCTAAGGCTATTGCCAGTGCTACCCTATGGCTATCACTGTGCGTTCACTAGGGCGCTTCCTGTGCGCTCTCTGTGCGCTCTCTGTGGGCCATAGGGGCGTGCTCTGCCTTGCTTATTTTGTGCGCCTCAGTGGGTCTGCCTAGTGCCTGTCTAGTGCCCGCGCAGTGGGGCCATAGGGTATGCCTGGTGCTATCCCGAGTGTGCACTAGGCTATCCACTGGCTATCCTTAGTGCTTTACATTGTGCTAATTATGTGCTACGCTGCGCGCTCCCCACTAGGGCGCACATCCACCACACCGCACTATCCAGCGCTATCCCTTTGCTCTTACTTTCATTCGAAAGCTATTATGAAATGATGTTACAGGAGTAGGAGGGTTTTAGGGCACTATATACACTACTTAATACTAGTCCTTACTAGTCCCTACTAGGCACTCACTAGTATGGCCCTGTGCCTACGTAGTAGGCTGCCATAACTACATAGTCACCGCATCACTACGTTCCTTCACTTACGTTACGTCACTACGTTCTGCTTTATGTAGTATTAGATAGTATTGGCTAGACGTGGCTAGTATTGGCTACAGCCAGTGTCAGCACAGTGCTATCCCTAGTGGCTATCCCTATAATATATAAGGAGTTATACATGTTACCATCTAGTCGGGCTACGGCTAAAGCCACTGGTAGTACATACTACTACACAGGGAAGCACTGTAAGTACCAGCACACGGCAAAGCGCCTCACCAGTTCAGGGGAGTGCTCCGAGTGCTTTAAGATTAGGAGTACCAGCCCAGCTACTAAGGAGCGTATGCGGGGGTACCATAAGGTTTATCAGGTACGTAAGGCAGAGGCCTTGAGAGAGTACCGTAAGACACGCCGACCTAAGCACATTATGACAGAGGAGCAATTACAGCGTAAGGTTCGCCACAATGCGCGATACCGTGCTGCGCGTACTCAATCCGTACCCTCATGGTATGGCGAGTGGGGTGAGTTTGTTATGTTGGAGGCTATCGCTTTAGCAGCCGAGAGGGCGGAGTGTACTGGCATAGCGTGGCATATTGACCATATGCTACCGCTAAAGGCTAAAGAGGTGTGCGGCTTACACTGTGCGGGGAACATTCAGGTGATACCCGCAACGCTTAATACACATAAGTGTAACAGGCTGCTATTCACGGAGCCGTTGGGGTGGCTAAAGGCATAAACTTGAGGTAATACAGTACTATAAATGCTGTATTACCTTTTTTTTTTTTATAAAAAGTGCTTGCTTTTTTAAATCTGCTAGGTGTATATTTATCCCATCGAAAGCGATACGGTCTACCGGGTAGCTCTAGATTCCAGAGTCAACTGGATAAGTAGACAGCCTGATAAGTCATATGAAAAACAGGTATTGACAATAGCAGTAAACGCTTTTATAGTTTGAACCATGTTGCGGAGCAGTGTAGCGCCTAAAGGTGCTCTGACCACTAACCCTAGATACATGATAGTAGTAAGCGTGCCGGACGTTATCACCGGGGTTCTGAGACAAACCACACTGTCGAGGCGAGAGCAGCTCGCTCCTCTGAATCGAGGGAACAAGGCGCGGAGTGTATCCCGCAAAGAGCATATAACATAGCGTAGCAGTAACAAGGCTGCGCTAGATTATGTTCTCTGAGAGGTAAGAAGATTATGCGCAAAGCAAAGCGTTTAGCTTTACGGCGGAATATGCAGTTATCACTGAATCCCACCGACAACGTGCCACTCACTGTGAAGCCAAGTAAACAAGGCCTGAGCTGTGAGCACAGGGTGAGAGGTAAGCAAAAGCAACGTGCTGGCAGTAAACAACCTTCGGGGTGGTCTACTATGAATGCACAGTTCGGACACTAATTACAGCCTATAGCATCCTATGGGGTGCTATGTGAAGTAATTCGTAAAGTAAACAACCAATCAAAGGGGTGCATTATGACTAATTCCACCAATTCAACAGGTAAAGTATTCAAGCTCACCGCTGCTGGCAGCATTCGTAAAGCGCTGGGCGACGTAGTGGAAGCAAAGCGTAACATCACTATCAGCGCGCTCTTCCACGGCCTGATTAGCAGCAACGTATCATGGGCTACGGATATGCAGCGTAGCGATGCCGCTGACTTCGATATGGTGCTGCGTACGCTGTTGCCTATCAAGCTCAACAAGGAGTCCGGCAAATATGGGTTCAACGCTAAGAAGTGCTATGTGTCGGCTGAAAAGCTGGGTATCGAACTGGACACTATGCGTCTGGACTACAAACAAGCTGACAAGCAAGGCCGCGAAGTAATCGTAGCGAGGTTTTATAGCTCCTGTATGGCCCTGTACGCCGCCGAAGCAGAGCAGGTGAAGAATGACGCACTGGATGCCGATGCAGTGCGCCTGCAAGCGCTGGGGCGCGTTAAAAACGCTATTAAGAAGGCTAAAGAGACTGGCGTAAGCGATGCTGACCTCGTGTCTATGCTGGTATCGCAAGGCGTGGACGTACGCGCTGTACTGGACGCAACTTTGAAGGCAGCGGCATGATTTATAAAGTTCCGGTTATCAAGTGGTGGGCCTTGTGCCCTGCGGCCAACGATGCCGACGCTTTCGATATCCCTGTGCGGGCAATAGCTCAAAAATGGGTGTACGAGGGATTGGGCGAGTATCTCTAGTGGCAAGCCTATAGCGTCCTACGGGACGCTATGTGAATGCAACTGGCGTATGAGGTGGCATATGAAAGCAATACTGGTTTATCCGGGTCATGAACCCTGGCCCGTGTGGTGCAATCGCAAGTACGACGAATACAACTACACTGTGGTTATATTCTCTGACAAAGACACCAATCAGGAATCCCCATTCGAATTTGTGGATACCTACACCGAAATGGCTGCCCGCACTGTGCTGGACGCCGTTAATCTTGGCATCATCGCCGATTGGAGACAACTATATGGTTAATGTATTCAACATCATTGTGACCAGCGCTATGCTGGTGCTGGGCAACGACGTAAACAACCCAATCCCATACTGCACAGTGCAGTTGCAGCAACCCGCAACGCAGGAACCGCAGCCGCGCCCTGAGTATGACCTCTTTGAAGACCCCGAGGGCGGCTGCAAAGAGCTAGGCGCGCGTATTCTTGCCGCGGTGCAGGAGCAGTACCCGGACGCCGCCGTTACGCTTACGGTGGACAGTAAGAGCAACAGCGATATTTGAGGTTGGGCATGCACGGAAAGAATCCTGAGACGCTGCTAATGCGTAGGCAGCAACCAACAATCGAAGGGCTGGCGCGGGAGTACAACGCGAAGGCAGCACTGCGCCAGCACTATGAGAAACAAGCAAAGCGCCTGGGTATGACTCTGCGCGGTTACTGCTTACGGTTTAATGTAAGGGGTGTAGTATGATTAAGTATGACGTGTACAAGCGCCCGAACGGGCTGTTCTACCGAGTGGCGATACACGACATGTTCCATACTCGGGCGGAACTCTTTGCTCCCCATAGCAATGTGTGGGTTAAGTCTGCGCTAAAGGTGGGGGATCTGGTGTCCAGTCCCAAGTCGTCCCTGCTGGCCCGCAACGTGGTATTCAAGGACAGCGTATGCTCACAGTAGACGAAACAGCGCTGCTGTGCTTGATTCAGGAATATCTCTACGTCGACGCCACCTCGACCACTGGTTTGCGTTGGAAGAAAGCACCTAGAGCACGCACACCGGTTGGAGCGGAAGCGTTCACAAGCAAGAGTAACGGGGGCTACTACCACGGAATGCTTCGGGGCCGGGACTTAAAAGCTCATAGGGTGGTTTTCGCCCTTACCAACGGGTACTTTCCACCAGTAGTTGACCATATCAACGGGCAGCGGGATGATAATCGTCCTGAAAACCTCCGCGCGACCACTGCCCTAATCAATAACCACAACCGAGAGGCGAAGGGGTATTACCCATTTCGAGGAGGATACATGGCCCGCATAGCAGCAAACGGGAAGCAGATGTATCTTGGGGTGTACCCCACAGAAAATGAAGCCCGCGAAGCATACTTAGCGGCTAAAGCTAGGCTGCACCCAACCACTCCTACTGGGAGGCTCACATGATGACGGTAGATGAAGCTGCTGTTTTCATGTGGAAGCTGCTGGAAACGCAGGGCAAGTGCGGGTGCCCTTGGGGAACATTCAAAGAGGTTCCTAATGAACTCAAGCAAATCATACCGGTCGAGCGCAGACTCCTCCGTGTTCGTAGGCAGGACTCTACGGTGGTGCTCACAACCTATCGCGAGTATACAGAATCTGCCGCGCGGCAGTTGCAAGAGCACATTCAGTTCGATGTGGTTGCAGCACTGCTACGGTACGGGTATCGTGGAGCATATACAAGATTTAGGGCGGCAGTACGGGCATATTATAAGCAAGCGCAGATCGCTGCATGGTACGCACGCTGACTTAGTGGTTGGCGATGAACTCAAAGAACCTATTCAGGGGCAAACTAAAATGCAAGAGACTAACACAGCACCTATCGAATGGAAAATCGTATTACCGGAAGGTGCAAACGCACTGCCGATTAAAGAATCAATGTATTCCAGCGGTGATTACTGGACCCCGTTCCAGGACTTGCAAATGCAAGGGGAGGACCATCCCCACACTGAGGGTCCGCTGCAGGTGCTTATGGGTCTCCGCACTGTCAGTGCGCACACTCCAGGCTTAGAGGTGACTATAGGCGGGGCACTGCACCCAGAGTATCGCGAATCAACGATGACGCTCGGCCCGTTGCAAAAGGTGGACCTGTACCGGTCCGGAACTTTCTGCGAACTCTTTGAACCGGTGCGAATCACCATAGACAGCAAGTTCTGGGAACGCCGCCGCGACTTCTATGAGGGCGAGGATGTAGTGGTTGAGCGCGTAGTTGCTTGCGTCGAAGAATTCACAGGTTACAAGGTGCACAAGCAGGCCGTGCAGTTATTTGAGCGCATCATGCTTGCACCAGAAGAGCAGCAGCGCCGCTTATGCACTGGCTACGATTACGGCCGCCACGCCCGCGATGGCAACTTAGCTGCGCTGCTCATGAAGTTGCACGGATTCATAGTATCTAGATTCGCCGTGCCATTGGGCTTTGGTTTCCGCAACGGTGAGCCTATCGTGATGCTGGGGCAGCCGCGGATGCACAAGGACTTCGCCGCAGTTACCGAGTACCGTTGTGTGGAGATGCGCGTAGGTAAGTGGCTCGCTAACTACTACGGCAATGGCGTAGACTTCCGCGATGCTATCGAAGACCTCAAGGCTATGAACGTAGAGCCTACAACGTACCTGTGCAAGACCGAGCAGGAATGGTACGACTCCTACGAGAATGGCCCGGGTAGCTGCATGAGTGGATACTCATTTGAGCATAGCCCGGTGCGGGTGTATGCTACTACCAGCCACGGGCTGCCGGACAACGGGCTGCGCCTGTTCATCCAGTACACCGGGGAACTGTTCGGGGATGACTTCGAAGTGCAGGCACGGGCAATCGTTAACACAGAAACTAACGAGTACGTCCGCGCTTACGGCGACGCTGCGGATGCAATCCTGCGGGGGCATGGGTACACCAAAAACATTGAGTGTCTCGAAGGGGTAATGCTGGCGCGAATACCGCACCCAACATACAACGGCGCAGTGCTGATGCCATACCTAGATAGCAGCCAGTGCGGCGTAGATGAGTATGGGGATGATGCCTTTGTAATCCGTGATGCTTATGAGTACGAGGCACAAGACTCAGAAGGATACATCTACGTAGGCACTGAGTCTGCTGGGTGCTGCTGCTGTGAATGTCGCTACTCTGTAGATGACATGCAGGAGACCGCAGATGGTGATATGGTCTGCGACGGCTGCGTAGAAGAAGGGGATTTTGTGTACGTAGTTGGGCGTGATGGTCTGCATAATCGCTGGAGCTGCACCTGGTCTGATTACCACGACGCCTATGTATACGACGAGGACATAGAGCGCTGCGAAGTAGAGGGTGTAGTGCACGACCAAGAGGAACTGGTGTTTGCACAGGACCGGCAAGTGCTTATTGAACACGCAGAAGAACACCCAGTGCACGGGTTAATTCTCACTGAGCATGCAGCTGATTGCTTGGGAGAGAAGTACCTGGGAAACGATGAAGATGAAGAAGAAGCAGAGGAGGCAGCTTAATGTTCTTGAATCCGCATGGGATTGATATGCAGCTGCTCTTGCAGATACTGCGAACGCACCGGCCTAGCTGGGCAAGCACTAAGTGGTTCGATCCGCTGCTTATGCAGGCGCTGGGTAGTGGTATGCACTACGTAAAGGATAAGCACGGGAACTACTTCGTGCTGGTGGGGGACTCAGAGCAAAGTGATGTAGCGTTTACGTCTCATCTCGATACGGTGGCCCGCCCAACCAGCGCTGCACCGGACGTCGGTTGCACTAACAAGGGCGTGCTGTTCGTAAAGAATCCGCAACAAGCTGACTGCTTGGGGGCGGACTGCGGTGCCGGTGTCTACCTGATGCTGGAGATGCTGCGGCGGGGTGTGCACGGACGCTACTGCTTCTTCGTGGATGAGGAGGTTGGCTGCGAAGGCAGCGCTGCATCGGTCAAGGATGACACTGGATTTTGGACTGGTGTCAAGGCGATGATTAGCTTTGACCGCCGCGGAGATGGTATCATTACGCACCAGCGGTACATGCGCTGCTGCTCTGATACCTTTGCCAAGACTCTGGCAGAGCGCCTAGGACGCACGGAGCAGCACTTACAAAAGGGTGTGTATACTGACTCAGCCGAGTTCGTCGGCATCATCCCTGAGTGCACCAACGTCGGTGTAGGGTACATGCACGAGCACACTCCGGATGAGGTGCTGGACCTGAACATCCTGGGGAAAGTGCTTGAGCGGGTACTGCAAGATGGTACGTTCTCGCACCTTCCGATTGAGCGGGACCCGAAGGTAGTAGAGCCGGACCAATGGCTCTCAGCATCGACGCTCAGTTTACGGCAGCCATGGGATATGCCGCCAGACGAGGACCCGCAATTGCTGGCAGCGTTCCGTGTAGTGTCGCAGCTTTCTAAACAACAACTGGTTAGCTGGGTGCAGGAGAATCCAGAGAAGGCGGCGGAGTACATAATGGTGTTCTCCGATTACGGCTTTAAAGAAGAACTGATTGAATTAGGCACCCGAGTCGTAGAAGACTGGGGTGGATACGATAATATTGTGGAGGGTTAATTATGCCTAATTTTAAAGTTGGTGATAAAGTTGTGCGTACAGTTGAGAGCAAAACGTTCTGGCTCATTCAAGGCGTTAAGAATTATTACATTGTAACGGATGTTGGCGCAGGTGGTTACTGGTTACAGTTGGATGGGGTGCGAGATAAGGAGGACCCCCGTCCGTGGTACGCGCCAAACTTCGAACTGTACCAAGAGCCCGAGGACGAGGAGCTGCCGCCGGTTCCAGCCAGTGTAACCTACGTGAACTCCAAGCGCGATTCTGGAAATGACCAGCGCCTAGTCCTTGATAAGGACAACGGTGAAGGGGAAGGATTAATGTACATCGGAGTAATCCCTCGCAAGGGAAGTACTCGAGCACAGATGGAGATTGGGATTAACATCGACCCTGATTCAGCCCTGCAGTTGGCGCACGACCTGCGCCGCATGGCTATGGATATCAAACGTAAGGAGAAAGCATAATGAAAGTAAAAGCTCTAGAAAATAGCCCAGAGAACTTTCTGTTCACGGACAGAACCTATACCTTAATTAACGTAAAGGATGGTCGCGCCACTATAAAAGATGATTTAACCAATTTAACTACGGTGGTTAAAGTGGAGCGAATTTTACTCACAGAGGGTAACGCTACCGATGGACCAGCCCTGGCTTAGAGCGTGCAAGCGCCTGGCCGTGGGGCAGAGGGCACGCTTTCGGTGCTGCGGCAGGGACGCCGCCGGGGTGCTCTACAATAACCCGGATGCCTGGGAATACTATTGCCACCGCTGCAAACAGGTGGGCAAGGAGCACAAGCAGTACCAGCGCATACGGTTACAGGAAGAGCCGAGGGTGCAGCCCTCTGCACCTGCAGATGCAATTTGCATTAGCCAAGCGCCTGCGGAAACGCAGAGTTTTATTTACGGATTCCTGACCACAAAGGGAATCATGCCTGAAATGGTGGAGGATGCAGAATGGAGCAAAGAGAAACAGCGGATAATCTTCCGTGTCGGAAGCGCTGCCCTAGGCCGTGCAGTGCATGCTCGGCAGCAACCGAAGTGGGTAATGTACGGCCAGCCAATAGCTTTCGCTGTCGCGGCACCTGCCGTAGCACCAGCTGTAGCTGCGGCCGCACCTCTAAAGGTCGTGCTCACCGAGGACTTACTCTCAGCCCGGAAGATACAGCACGCAGTTACGAGCTACAGTGCGTTGAACGTGCAGGCTATAGCTATGCTGGGTACACGCTTGCCCACGCCGCTGAGGGCTTGGCTGATACAGAATCGCCCGGAAGTGATTCTGATGCTGGACAATGACCCAGCAGGGCACGCTGGAGTAGCGGCGGCGCGCCGCGCACTGCGTCCGTTCATGCAGTGTCGTGAGCATTACTTCGCTGCGGACCCGAAGGATGCAGAAATCAAAGAGATTCTGGAGGCTATAATTGGACCTAATAGTTGTTAAGGCAATGTGCACGCAGAAGGTTTGGAACCGACTGCGAGAGCAGATTCCTAAGTCGATGCTTGCGCCGGATACGTCGAACCTTCTGGACTGGGTGGGGCTGTACTGGAACACGTACCCGGAGCACCAGGAGGTGCGATGGGATGCGATGCAGAGCATGCTCAACCTCCGGGCGGGGCACCTATCCCGGGAAGAGCGGGTAATCATGGACGAGCTTATGCGGGGAGTACAAGCCGTGCCGCAGGATTCTGTGGTGGGGATTGTCCAGACCCTGAATGAGCTGGCCTACAGCGGGGAGGTAGCAGCGCTGACGCAGCGCTACCAAGACGGTGAGGAGATTGATTACCTGCTGGAAATGAAGCACCTACAGCGCAAGTACGGTGACGGCGCTGCGGTGCATGATTCGCTGCTTGAATGGGAGAGCGGTAGTGTTGACGAAATACTTGCCGCGACTGACGAGAGCGGCGGTCTTAAACTGGGCGTGTTCGAGCAACTCTCTAGCAACATCCGGGGCCTACGCGGCGGGGACTGCATCGCAGTGGCTGCCCCTGTGGACTCTGGTAAAACTAGCCTGCTTGCTGCTATTGCTGTGGACTTTGCTGAGCAGATGCAGCAGCAGCCGGAAGTATACGGGGGCCGCCCGATTCTCTGGCTGGTTAACGAGGGTCCGGCGACGCGTACGGTGCCGAGGGTATATCAAGCGGCGCTGCACTGGACTCTGGCAGAGATTAAGGACAGGCACAGTAAGCAAGAGTTCGTGCCAGCCTACCTCAAGAAAGTAGGCAGGGCTGACCGGATTCGTGTTAAGGCTGCGCACTCCTTGACGATGGCGCAGATATCCACGCTCATGGAGGAGATGCGCCCTGCGGTAATCATCATCGACATGGTGGCGAACATCCGTGGCGGCACTATGGAGACCGAGCACCAGAACCTCGAGGCGAAATGGCAGGAGCTGCGCATACTTGGGTGCGAGAACGACTGCGCTATTGTAGGCACTATGCAGCTTTCACTCGAAGGTTACAACATGCTGTTCCCGCCGCTCACCGCTATGAAGCAGAGCAAGATTGGCGTACAGGGTGCCCTGGACTTGGCTATTATGATGGGATGCTTGGACAGAAACGAGCAGCCGCACATGCAAAACGTCCGTGGTATCAGTACTCCGAAGAACAAGATGGCACTGTCTGGTAAAGAGTCGCTACTGCAATTCGAGGTGGGATTCGAGCCGGGTCGTTGCCGCTTTGACGAGGGCCAGATTAACCGGTGACTTCCCTAGCGCCTTCTCTGAGGGCGCTATGTAGGTACATGGTATAGGAGGGCTAAATGGAAATGAGTGAGTGTATCGACCACGGACGTTCGCGCAGCCTATCCCCAGAAGGCTACGCCTTGGTAGCTAAACCCGGAGTTCGCAGTCGTTGCGTACACCTGCACAGGCTGGTGCTGGCGGAGAAGTTAGGGGTGCCGCTTAAAGCTCTAGATGGAGTAGTTGTCAGGCACACTTGCGACAACCCACGGTGCATCAACCCAGAGCACCTAATACCTGGAACCCTAGCAGATAACAACAAGGACCGAGCAGAGCGCGGCCGTAGTGCTAAGCGGGTGCCTAGCCGCCAACGCCTAACTCCTAAAGACTGTGAAGATATCTGTGCCAAGCATACGCCGAGGATTTATGGCGTTACCCATCTGGCCCGCGAGTACGGCGTAGACACTAACGTCATATACAAAGTGCTAAGAGGAGAGTACCCTTGTCAACAACCAGTATAATGCACATAGATTTAGAGGTTCAAAACCATGAATATTACGGCTCTAAAGCAAGCCCATACTGCCCTGACAACTATGTTGTTGAGTCCGCATGGCGTATCGACACGACACAGGCTGACGGTACTACCACTGTTGGCGCGACTCAATCGGTGCGCTTCAATTCAAGAGCTGATTTCTTGGCGGGAAACAGTGCAGCAGAAGGCTGCCGGTGGTTTCATATCCCAGAGGATTGCTGGCTTATTGTTGCGCACAACGCAGCCTATGAGATTTCTTGGTTTCTCACGTACCAGCGGCAGCAGTTTGAGGCCTTCCTCAAGCGCGGCGGCAGGGTGTTCTGCACAATGCATGGGGAATACATCGCCTCGGACTTTCAGAGCATGTATCCGTCGCTGGACGAGACGGCTCCTAAGTACGGTGGTACGCACAAAGTAGACGGGGTTAAGCTTCTGTGGGAGCAGGGTGTGCTAACTTCCCAGATTGACCCGATGCTGCTGCATGACTACCTGGTTAACGGGGACATCCCGAACACGGCCCTGTGCTTCTACGGCCAGTGCGCTACGTTCGCCCAGCGCAATCAGATGCAGTACGTGTGGGAGCGTATGGATGCCTTGCTGGCTTGGGCGTACTGCGAATGGTTCGGCCTGTTCGTTAATATGCCAATTGCACGCAAGAACCAGGAGGAGCAGGAGCAGCGCATCCGTGAGATTAAGCAGGAACTGCAGCAGTACATCCCGAAGGACTTACCAGAGACGCTAGATTTCAACTTCGGGTCGGACTTCCATATGTCAGCACTGGTGTACGGCGGGCCTATCAAGTACCGCAAGAAGGTGCCATATGACCCGCCGCAGTACGTCAAGGCCGACTTCTATAAGTACGAGGACGGAGAGGGTGCGCACACCTATATACCTGTACACGACACGCACATGCAAGAACTTCAAACGGAAGGCGGATGGTGGCGTGTAGTGACATATCGTGCGGGTAAGAACAAGGGGCTACCCAAAGTATTCCGCCTAGACACCGAGGAGGAGAAGCTAAGGTGGGAAGATGACCTTTACTTCTGCCCGGGCCTAGTGAACATACAGGAGCTGCCGGAAGTTATCCGGGAGAAGTATGCAGAGCGTGGAGAGTTCCGACAGGCGCGCACCATGCAGGACGGTACGCCAGTATACAGCACCAGCACTGACGCAATGGAGGCGCTAGCCCGCCAAGGGTTCGAGTTCTGTAAGTTGGTGAATGAGCTGGCGGCGCTGGAGAAGGACACTGGAACTTACTACTTGCGTGAAGTTCTGGACGCAGAGGGTAAAGTCAAAGAGCGGAAGGGTATGTTACAGTACGTAATCCCTGAGCGTCCTGATGGTTCTGGCATCATACACCACCGACTGAATACATGCGCCACCGTAACCGGGCGCCTGAGTAGCTCTAACCCGAACCTGCAGAACCTACCCCGACCGGATGAAGACGGGGATGGGGTAGCTAAATCCAAGGTGAAGCAGGTATTCACCAGCCGATTCG
>OKRZ01000255.1_pt1 | contig 38219 bp, 45 predicted proteins | sample 1601141 | NCBI WGS metagenome assembly OKRZ01 (sample SAMEA3541524, study PRJEB24748) | human gut metagenome | biome: human gut; feature: human-associated habitat; material: faeces | place: China | collected 2012
CCTACAATTTTTGAAGCCAACTTTTAGTCGACCCTATCTAATTGCGGATTACCTATTTTTTAAATGATACAGCCCATTTTGAAGTATTCTCTTCTTTTGTTTCATCTAAGTGAAAACCATTTTTGGTGAATATGAAATTTAAATTCTTCATGATAATTTAACCCCGATTTATTACTTTTCTTTATTTTATCATTGAAGCATAGAATAGTAAAAGTAAGTATTTCCTTACCTTAAACAAGAAAAGTCACAACAAGGTGACTTTTTTAACAAATTTACTGGATTTAATGTTGTTTTCACATGAACTCTTTATAATGGAAATTGGCTGCTGGATGTGGTTGGTGGTTGCCTCTTGTTAAGGAGTTTTGAAGCCTTGAATCTTGAATTCCAGGTAAGTAGATTCCTCTATTTTTTTACAGGAGGAAAGCTTATGTATATATATCTACATATTGATGTTGCTATGTGCTTATTTGCCATAGTAGAAATACTAAAAGTAACATTGATTATTATAGAAAAATGCAAAAAGCACTAATCACCAGTGACAATGGAAAAAGATTAGTGCCTCAGCATTAATTTTATTTCAGAGTAACCACTGCTTTTCCAGTAGCTTTTCTCCATTTGTATTATACCGATAAAGGAATAGTTATGCAAATGATATAGAGTTTATTAATTAATGAAGAAATTAATTATCAAGATCACTTAAATATAAAAAGATTGGAGTATATATGAACAATGAAATTATTAGATTCGTGAATGGTGATTTACAGTTAGATGTTACTGTATCACTAGATAATGAAACTGTTTGGCTTTCCCAAAAACAGATGGCTGAACTTTTCAATAAGGATAGAAGAACAATTACAAGACATATACAAAATGTTTTTAAATCAGAAGAATTAGATAAAAATTCAGTATGCTCATATTTTGAGCATACTGCTTCTGATGGAAAAATATATAAAACACAATACTATAACTTAGATATGATTATTTCTGTTGGTTATCGTGTGAATTCAAAGCAAGGCATTTTATTTCGTAAGTGGGCAACTTCCATATTGAAAGACTATATGATAAAGGGATATGTGGTTAATGAAAAGAGACTTGAGGTTTTAAATAAAACAATTCAAATTCAGTCTAGAATGCTTGCTTCTACTTTGGGTATTGAAGAAAAAGAAGTTTTGAATGTGGTTGAAGCTTATTCAAATGCATTATCATTACTGGATGATTATGATCATGGATGTGTTTCTAAACCAAAAGGTAAAAATTCAATTTATCAGTTGACTTATGAAGAGTGCAGAATTCTAATTGATTCAATGGGGTATGGTGGATTTTCTTCTGTATTTGGTGTTGAAAAAGAACTAGGTAAATTAAATGGAATAATTGCAGCGGTATATCAAAATGTTTTTGGAACTGAATTGTATCCAAGTATTGAAGAAAAAGCTGCAAACCTTCTTTACTTCTTAATCAAAGATCATCCTTTTGTGGATGGTTGCAAACGTATTGGTGCTTCTATTTTCCTAGAATTTCTAAATAAGAATAAACATCTTATTATAGATGGGAAACAAATTATTTCAGATAGTGCACTTGTAGCCATTACTTTAATGATTGCAGAGTCTAGACCAGAAGAAAAGGAAACGATGGTCAAACTTGTAATGAATTTTTTAAAAAGTGAATTTTGTGTAAATTAGGATCTTTTGATATAGTGGAGGATTGTTCAATGTTGACAACAAGTCAAAAATTCAGTAGAATAATCACCAGTTAGTCATCTCTAACAAGAGGTGACTTCTTTTATGAAATATGAGTTAGATGTATCTAACTACGGAGGTATAATGAGAAAGATTCTATATATTTTTATTGGATGCATATCATTAGGGTTAGGAATTATTGGAGTCATATTACCGATTCTTCCGACGGTTCCTTTTGTGTTGCTTGCAGCTTTTTGTTTTGCAAAATCAAGTGAAAGATTGGAAAATTGGTTTAAGAATACGAAGTTGTATAAAGAGAACAATATGAAGAATGGTATGACGAAACAAGCTAAGATTCGTATTATGTGTTCAGTAACTTTATTGATGAGCATTGGATTTATCATGATGGGATTGAAGGGCATTGTAGTTGGTAATATTGTTCTTCTTATTGTATGGATTTTTCATATGGCTTATTTTACATTTGGAGTAAAGACTGTATGAGAAGGGTTTTGAATTATTTATTAGCTATTAGCTTTGTTTTGACTATTATGGTTCCAATTACTGGAATCATAGTTCGTAAATTAGCTTCTACATTATTCTTAGTATTGGCTTTGATTCATGTTTTTCTATATAGAAAGAGCTTGGATTTGAAGTTTATTCTTATTATTGTATTAACTATATTATCCTTTGTTTTAGGAATACTAGGATTAATTATGGTTGAACATCCAATAATGTTAATTCTTCATAGAACAGTGTCTATTGTATTAATAATCTTATTAGCTATTCATATATATAAATTTCATAGAAGGCTTGCCGTTGCATAATGTGACGGCACTTATTATATTTAAAGTAATGGCAAATATGATGACGGTTGAGGATTATAAATTATTGGAATTAAGCTAAAATAGGCGGATTACTGGATGAGTTTGAAAAAGATAGGAATGAAGGGATAAGAACTCTGTCGTAAAAGATTGAATGATTCAGGATGGTATTATAATTCTAAGATGTTTTCAATTTGATTTGAAAAATTTTTGGGGTAGGAGTATGTTCTGACTGAAGAGAAAATAAGTAAACTAAAACAAATGTATTGCAGTTGAGTTTGGAGATGATATTTTGTATTCAGAACTAGATTATTTAAATTGGATATTTCGTATCGTGTTGGCTACCTTATGTGGTTGTGCCATTGGATATGAAAGGACGAGTCGAAATAAATCGGCTGGGATTCGAACGCATGCGATTATTGCACTAGGAGCTTCAATGTTTATGATTATTTCCAAATATGCGTTTTTTGATGTGTCGACGGCGGATGGAGCTAGAGTGGCAGCGCAAATTGTCAGTGGAATTGGATTTCTTGGTGCTGGTGTAATCTTTGTGAAAGATGATTTGATTCAAGGGCTTACCACAGCAGCTGGAATGTGGACTACTTCTGGCATAGCTGCATGTATTGGTGCTGGATTGATTTTTATTGGTGTTTTTGCGACATTATTTCTAGTCGTTCTTCAAAAGATATTTCATTATCCGTTCTTTAATCAAATTGATCATCCTAATGTATTGATTCAGACTAATATTGTTTCTAACAAAGATGAAATATATAAAATATTTGAGAAGTATGGTATAGAGGTCAATGAAATAAAAATTGATAGGAATCTAGATTTATTGACTTTTGATACAAATAATAGGTGGATTGACCATAAAAATGAATTGTATCAGGATTTGATGTCAATTGATACAGTAACAAAAATATCTATTCTCTAATTAATAAAGGGACAATGTTGTTCCCTTTTTCATTTATGTATCATTTCGTGTAATAAACAGACTATAGGATGGAGGTGTATTATTATGATGACAGATGTGGATTTTGATTTCTTAGAGAAGGTTTATAATAAACTTAGAAGTGCTAAGGTTACGGGTAGTAGTGTCAGACTAAACAGTGCAGAGATAAAGATTATATTAAAGAATCAAGAGGATTTTATGGCTATGATGGCTGATATGTTTGATGATGAGGATAATTCTGGTTTGTTGAATTAGAGGTATGGATCATGTTGAGCGATAAGGATTATGAATTGTTGGACGAAGTATTTCAAAAATTAAAACAGGCTGATTTTACTTGTAGTGATATTGTGTTGGATCCTGAAGAAGTAAGGGTCTTAGTGGATGAATTTGATGATTTCAATCATGAGTTGGTTGAGTTTGAGAAAGTGATTCTTGAGTTTGAAAAAGAGGTTAATTGTAATGAAGATTAAAGATGTAATTGAATGTTTAAAAGAAGAGGGTACTTGGGTACGTTGGAATCGTTGTACTCGGGATCGTATTTTGTTTGGAAATGAAAATCAAGAAGTAAAGAAGATTGGTGTTTGTTGGGTGGCTACAAATAGGGTGATTGAACAGGCATTGGAAAAGGGAATTAACTTTATTATTTCTCATGAGAATATTTTCTATACTATGGGGACTCATATAGAAACAAAATTGATTGAGTCTGTTGAACATAAAAAAGAATTATTGCGTAAGGGTAATATTTGTGTCTATCGTTGTCATGATGTTTGGGATTCTATTCCAAATTATGGTGTGAGTGATGTGTGGGCTAAAAAGCTTGGCTTTGATTTTAAGGATAGAGTAATCAATTCGTATTATCAGCATGCGATTATTCCTAAACAAACCGTTTCAGAATTGGCTAAACATGTTTCAAATATATTAAAGTCTGATGGTGAAGAGGGAGTTTATGTCTTTGGAAATGTAAATAAAGAAGTATGTCATTTAGCTATTGGTACTGGTGCTGGAACAGATATCTTTGAAATGTTAGAGTTCAATCCAGACGTTGTGATTGTTGCGGATGATGGAATCACAAATTATAAGGATGCTCAATATGCTATTGATAATGATTTGCCTATGATTGTAGTAAATCATGCGGGTTGTGAAATTGGTGGATTAAAAAACATGGTGAATTATTTTAATGATAAATATCCTGATCTTGATGTAGAGTATTTAGAAGAGGGGTATAGAATTTCATACTTTAAATAAAAACATAATGAAAATGAGGGTATAAGAAAGAGGTTGTAGCGATCCACAACCTCTGTTTTTTTCTAGTCTTTCGATAAAGTGTATTCAAATCTAATTTTACTTGTATCCATAAAGCTTTTTGTGTACTCCACAATTTGATCGTCTTGAGTGCGACCAATAAATTCGATGCAATAAATTAAACAATCTTTTTTGATGTCTAATAGTTTTGCGATAGTAGCTGGAGCATGAATGATGGATAGACTTCGTTCAAATTTAGCTGGTTTTAAATTGTTTTTTTCCATATAGTCATATAGATATATTTTTGAAAAATCATAGTTTTCGATGTCTGGAAATAAAGCTTTATTTGTATAGAAATATTCTAAGGCAGCTATTTGATTTTCTTCGTTAAATCGTTGTCTTACGATTGTGTAGATTTCATCGTTATTGCTTAAATTTAATTTGCTTGCGATGCCGTCGAAACCTTTGAATGTAAAATTACTAACGAGTTTATCGTGTCCTTTTTTTCCGGATGTTTTAAATTTTGCTGAAATACTTGAAAAGGCTTTGTCGTCAAAGATTCCAAGCATATAATTCTCCTCATCTTTTTTCACAAAAGTCCCAGAGCCGGGTATAGTGTAAAGAATTCCATCATCACATAAAGATTGAATGGCTTTTTTAATAGTGGCACGGTTTGCACCAAATACTTTAGCTAAGTCTCTTTCACTAGGAATCGTTTCTCCGGCAAGGTATTCACCGGAATCGATTTTATCTTTTAAAGATAGTTTGATTTTTTTATATAAAGGTAATTTATTGCTCATACTTTTGTGTTACCACCCTAAAAACTCATATTTTTCTAAATTAAAAGAATGTTCAATGTGGAGTATGTTTTCTTGATTCGTATAGGTTGCGTTCCATCTGTATACATTCATTTCATTGTCAAAATTCATTAATTGTAATTCAAATTCATTTGCGTCTCGAGTATATATTTTCCCTTTTTCTTCTTTTGAATTTGAATAAGTTGATTTTATGATTTCAAAAATTTCCTTATCTTTTAAAGATTCGCAATCTGGAGAATATAGAAAAGCATTCATTAATGAAGTTGTATTGACTTTATCGTTTACAAGCATTATGACCTGAATGATAGTTGAATCGTAAGAAATGTTCATTCGTTTGGCGATTTTTTTATCTTTGGTTCTTTTTGTTGTGATTACACTATATGTGAATGGCGAATCTTTTTTTAGATAAAATAGATCACGTAAATTAATGTCTTCTTTGAATCCGTTAAAGTAATATCCACTTTTATCTTTGACATAAAGATAATTGACATCTACAAGCGATATTAATGATTTTCTGACCAATGCTCTGGATACGTTGAATAAAGATGCCAATGAGCGTTCGCTTGGTAGTTTATCGTCTTTTGCATAATTATTTGTTTCAATATAATGTTTTATTTCTTCAGATAATACATTTTCGTCAATGTTCATAATATATAGGTGAGTTCCTTTCTAGAATGATTATATATATATTCATACAATATAATAGTAAACCAAAATATAAAAAAATCAACCAATTTATGAAATGCATTTTCAAAAGCATAGGCCAAAAGTGGTGTAAAATAGAGCAGATGTCTATTTTTAAATGAATTAAGTAATCCAATACATTCATTAGCGAAACCAGATAATTATTTATTGGTTACAGTATAGGTTAGATTGGTGTATGAAAACGCTTGTAAAATGGATTTAATTTGATAAATGAAAAAAATTGGTTAAAAAATGAATAAAGTGGTTGACGTATAAATATAATCTGGTATTATATGAGTGTAATTGGTATACGTACCAAGGAGGAGACGAAAATGTATAACTACGATGTTGAGGCGTTCTTAAAAGAAGGACAAGAAGTTTATGGCTTAAGAGGTACAATTGAAAAGGCTGTTGATGAGGTTTGTGCAAACGGTGTTTCAAAAGTTGTTTTAACTGGCGTTGGAGGAACAATTTTTGAATTAATGTCTATTAAATGTATTTTTGATAAATATTCTACTTATGATTGCATTCTAAAAAATGGTGCAGAATTATTGGTTGAACAACCTGATTGGATTGATGATCATACAGTAGTAATTACAGGAAGTAAATCAGGGGATACTCCTGAAACAGTACAGGCTTGTAAATATTGTAAAGAAAGAGGAGCTAAAGTAATCGCGTTGGTTGGCACTGAGGATTGTCCTTTAGCTGAATATACGGATTATCCAATTGTTTCACCTATTCCTGGAATGACACACACTTATTTCAAGTTTAACTTGATCGCATTAAGAATGATTTATAATCATGGTGAATTTGATCAATATGAAAAATATGCGGATCAATGTAAAGATTTATATTCTGCAGTTGTTGCGATTCAAGAAAAATTTGAACCTAAAGCAGAAGAAATTGCTCAGAAATATTCAAAAGCACCATATCAAATGTGGATTGGTTCAGGAATCGTATGGGGCGAAATCAACATGTTCACAATGTGTATTCTAGAAGAAATGCAATGGATGAGAACAAGAGCTGCAACAAGTGCTGATTTCTTCCATGGCGTATTAGAATTGGTTGAAAAAGATGTTCCAGTTTATTTGGTTAAGGGTGTAGATGTTTATCGTCCATTAGATGAACGTGCTGAACGCTTCTTAGTACAATATGCAGATGACTTAACTGTTATTGATTTACAAGATTATGTATTACCTGGATTCTCTGAAGAATTTGCTGAAATCTTATCTCCATTAGCATTCAATGCTTTAACAAGAGGTCGTTTGGCTTACTTATTCGAAAGAGAAACTGGACATGATTTAAATATCAGAAGATATTATCGTCAATTTAAATATTAAAATAAATAGCTGAAAAAAGGATTGGAGGTGAAGTTATGAATAAAATTCTAGTTTGTTCTCATGGAAGTTTGGCAAAGGGTTTGTTGAGTAGCTTACAGATTATTATGGGAAATTTAAACAATATTGATGCTTTATCATTTTATGAGAATCAAGAGGGAATTGAAGATTTAAAGAAGTTAGAAAAATATTTAGAGGAAAATAAAGAAAATGATTTAATTGTATTATCAGATTTATATGGTGGAAGTGTAAATCAAGAGGTTATAAAGAAAACCGAAAAGTATAAAAACATTCGAATTGTCACAGGTGTGAACTTTCCGTTGTTGTTGGAATTAGCAGTTCGCCTTGAAAATGGAATTTCGGATGAAGAATTGAATTCAGTGATTGAAGAATCAAAGAATCAATTGATGTTGGTCGACTTAAATCCAGATAAGTTTGAAGATGATTTTGATCTATAGAAGAGGAGTGTGGAAAATATGATTTCTATGATTAGAATGGATGATCGATTATTACATGGACAGGTTGCCTATGCATGGAAGGCTGACTTGGGATATAACGCAGTAGTAATCGCATCAGATGCTGCATCTAAGGATGAGTTTAAGAAAAAAGCTTTAAAAATGTGTTGCCCATCAGGGATTAAGATTGCGATTCGTTCAGTTGAAGAGGCTGTTGAATTGTTAAAGAATCCTAAGTTGCAACCATTAAAAGTATTGGTTGTTATGGATAATACATCTGATTTATTGAGATTATGTAAAGAATTAGATGAAAAGCCATTGGTTAATTTGGGTGGTATGACAAGAAGAGAAAATACGACTGAATTAATTAAAGCAGTAAATGCTACAAAAGAAGATATTGAAAATTTAGATGCTGTAGTTGGCTTAGGTTACAAAATTGAATGTAGACAGGTTCCATCAGATAAACCTGTTAGTTATGAAAAGGTAAGACCTTAATAATAAAAAAAGAGGAGGAGAATAAAACATGTTTACTCAGGCGTTGTTAGTAGGCCTTGTATTGTTTGGTGTTTGGTTTGTTGAAAAATGTTTAACTACACCAATGGTATTTAGACCACTTGTTGTTGGTACATTAGTGGGTATTGCTCTAGGAGATCCAGTAATGGGTGCAAAATGTGGTGCTGCTCTAGAAGTAGTATTTATGGGAGCAATTCAGATTGGTGCAGCTGTACCACCTGATGCAATGTTAGGTGCTGGTATTGGTACTGCGTTGGCTATTATTACAGGAAAAGGACCAGAAGTTGCCTTTACATTAGGCTTCCCTATTGCAGTATTTGGTCAATCAATTAAAATCGTTTGCTTTATCGTTCGTTCATGGTATATGGGCTTGGCATGTAAATATGCTAGAGAAGTTCAAGTTGGTAAAATGCATGCTTTGAACTGGTTTGGTTTAATTTTACAATGTACTATTTATGGATTAGTAGGTTTCTGTACAATTTACTTCGGATCATCAGTTGTAGAAAATGTATTAAATAATATTCCTGAAGTAGTTATGAAGTCTTTAGAAGTTGCCGGTGGATTATTACCAGCAGTAGGATTCGCTTTATTGTTACAACCTATGATGACTTCAAAGAACTCATTATACTTCTTCTTAGGATTCATTATGGTTGCATTCGCATCTCAAAGTGTATTAGCCGTTACTGCTTTTGGTGTTGTAGTTGCGTTTATCGTAGTATTTGAAATTGGACACAGTAAATCTGACAATATGAGTGATGAAGTAGAAGATAAAGAATTGGAGGCGCTTTTCGATGAGTAATTTCACAGATAAAATTAAGCAAATTTCACCAGCAGAAAAGAAGATGCTTAAAAATATGTTTAAAGCTTCTTTCGTGATGGAACATTCATACAACTATGAAAGACAACAAGGTCTAGGTTTCTCTTTGGGAATGTGGCCTGCAATCCGAGAAATTTATGATAATAAAGAAAATCAAGGTGATGCATTAGAAAGACATTTAGCTGTATTCAATGCAACTCCTCATATTGAAACATTAATCATGGGTATTGCTGCTGCAATGGAAAAAGAAGCAAGTGTTAACCCTGATTTCGACAAGAGTTCAATCAACGCCGTAAAAGTTGCTTTAATGGGTCCATTAAGTGGAATTGGAGATTCAATTTTCTGGGGTAGTTTACGTGTCGTAGCTGCAGGTATTGGTTTATCATTATGCCAAGCTGGAAATCCATTAGGAGCGTTAGTATTCTTGTTAGTTTATAATATGCCACACTTGATTATTAAATACTATTGTACATTTGCAGGATATGCATTTGGTACAGATTTAATGAGAAATATCCAGGGTAGTGGTGTATTGGATAAAATCACAAAAGCTGCAACAATTGTTGGTTTAATGGTTATTGGTGCGATGACTGCAAGTATGGTTGCATTGTCACTTACTGGAACATTCACAGTATCTGGAAACAAATTCGTTATCCAAGACTACATTGATCAAATGTTCCCTATGTTATTGCCATTACTATATACATTGTTCATGTTCTACTTATTACAAGTTAAGAAAATGAAGGCAACTACTTTATTGTTACTTTCAATCGTAATTTCATTCGTATTAGTTATTTGTGGCTTGATTTAGGAGGTACTTAATATGTCATTTTTAGACTGTATAAAACGAATTCCAGAATTAAATAAGGAAATCGTAGCGAATTATCCTAAACAATTTGAATGCTTATCAGAATGTAAGGGTAAGGTTGAAAAGATTGTATTTGTTGCGAGTGGATCTTCATACAATTCAGCTTCTGTCGCAAAATATTTTATTGAAAATCAATGTGATCTAGATGTTGATGTTATTTATCCAAATGTGTTTAGTCAGCAAAAGACGCATAAAAAGAGTGATACAATTCTATATGTATTTATTTCTCAAACGGGAGCTACAAGACAAGTCTATGACGATGTAATGGATCTACAAGAAAAAGGATATATGGTTGCATCTATCATTGGTGATTTGGAATCTCCAATTGCGAAAGTCAGCAAGAATCCAATTGATATGGGATATAAACATGAAGAGTATAAATATAGAACCATTGGTGTATCGACAAGTATTGTTACATGCTGGTTATTAGGATGCTATTTATCCGGCTTCCAAGATATGGATACTTTACTAGCTGTTAATAGTCAGTTGGATGGTATTGTAGAACAAGCTCTAGTTTGGTATGAGAATCATAAATTTGATTTAATGAAAAGAAATGTAGCTTTATTTACTGGATCATATAGCTTATGGCCAATTAGTGTTGAAGCGGATATTAAATTCATGGAAATGATTCCTTATATGACAAAAACTTATGAGTTAGAAGAATTTGTTCACGGACCTCAAAATGAGTTTAATAACAACGAATTGTTCTTTGTTGCTTCAAAGAAAGGGTTTGAAGACAATAAGACAGAAGCCATTTCTAAATTCTTAAAAAATGAAATTGGATGTTGTTATATGGTGGGTGACATCACGCTTGATGAAAATGATTTTAAATTTGAATGTGATGAACCATACTTCTATGAATTAAAACACTTATGTTTCTATCAAGTTATTGCTTATATGTTGGCAAATGATCATGGAAGAGACTTGAAACAAGGTTTAAATACACAATTAACAAACTATTTTAATAAGACTATGCAATAATCTTAGAAAGGTTTGTTGAGTGAATTATTAAGAAGAAACAATTGCATAGCGCAGTTGTTTCTTTTGTGTTATGGGAATGGGAGTAGTTGATTATGAAAAAAGGGTATATTTACACGGCGTTAAGTGCCATTATATTCGGCTTGATGCCACTATTAACGAAGATCATTATTGCAAGAGGAGCAACCTCACTGACAATAGCTTTCTTTAGAGTGTTCTATGTAACTATAGTATTGTTCTTTGTTTTGAAAATAAAGAAGATTGATTTGTACTTAGAAAAAAGGGACTTACTATCTGCAATACTTATTTCAATATTTGGTTCTGGACTAACAATCATTATTTTAAATGAAAGCTATAATTATGTGGATACAGGAATCGCAACAAGCCTTCACTTTTTATATCCATTGTTTGTAGCTATATTATGTTGTTTCTTTTATGGGGAGAAAATAAAAAAGAAACAAATAATATCACTATCATTTGCGTTAGTAGGTATCATTTGTTTCATGAGCAAGGGTAATGGTAGTTTATTTGGATATTTTTTAGCCATCGCATCCGGATTAACCTATGCCTTTTACTTGGTTAAAATGGATAAAACGGGATTAGTGAAAATGAACGCATTAAAGCTATCCTTCTATTTAGCACTCTTTACTACAATAGAAATCTTTACAATGAATCTGTTTATGCAGGACGTTGTATTTAAAATGGATACCTTATCTTATGGCCTATTATTAGTACTAGCCTTATCCTCATCCTTTTTAGCAACAGTCTTACTACAAAAAGGCGTATTATTATTAGGAAGTACAAGAGCTAGCTTCATATGTTTATTAGAACCAGTAACATCAATGATAGTGGGAATCTTATGGTTGAATGAAGCACTCACATTAAATAAAGGTCTAGGAGGCTTAGCAATCATTATTTCATTGATCATTTTCTTAAAAGAATAAAACAAGAAAGAGATTTTTAAATCTTGAATATTCGGTTCTTTTAATTAAGTTAAACATTTTTATCTATATATAGCCACTTTGTATATGATACTGGGTAAAAAATAGAAGGATATAACGAAAATTGTTATATCCTTCTATTTTTTTAACTTATCCACCTCTTCGTAGAATAGTGATCCATTTAGTTTGTTTACTTGAATTGTTTTTTCAATCCATAGTCTTAGTACGTCAGATGCGGTTGAGATTTCGTCTAGTTTTGTACTGGTTAAAGCGAAGTCTGGAATTTCATCATCCGATATTTTTCCGTCCATTGTGATTTGAATCAATCGATTTACTAATGGTTGGATATCATTTAATGTTGCGACTGTACTTAATATAATGCTTGGTAAATCTTGTACGTCTACTTGTGGAATGTATTTTTGTCCGATTTCGCATTTGTGTGTGCAATGATAGTTGCATAGTTCTGGTGCGTGATATAAATCAGCTAATTGTAGAACGATGTCTGGTGCAGCTGTTTGTTTGCCTTTTTCAATTCGGTAGATTTTGTCTGGTGAAATGCCGTTTAGTTCTTCACTTGCACTTTCTCTGGTATATCCAGCTTTAACTCGATATTCTTCGTAGGGGGTTTGAAACTCCTTTTTGTTTTGTTCACTCATTATTATGCCCTCATTTCGTATTTCGCAAAAAGTGCGAAAAAGTGTATTTTATTACGCATTCTTTTGTCTGTAGAAAATGCTCTATTCAAATTATGATATAGATGCTTAAAGATATCAAGAAGCAAGTAAGAAATAGAAAGATTGGTGTTACTTATGATGAGTTTTGATAATCGATTAAGAATGATTCGTTTGATAGAGAAGATAGAAAGAAATCGAAAGTTAGCGGATGAGATGCATGTGAGTAACAAATCAATCTTAAAGTCTGTTGATAGAAAACAGACTCAAAATACAAAAGGAGAAAAAAGAGTATGAAAACATTAGTTAGTATTTTAAAAGGGATTAAGAATGGTGTTTCTAGTTGTGTTAGAAAAGTGAAAGCAAGCAAGAGATTGCAGGGAGCTTTAGTTCTAGTTTGTATTGTGGCAGTTGTATTTGGTGTTTGGTTTGGTGGATATTCTAAGGGTACAAAGGTACATCAAACGATTCAAAAGCCAGTTGTTTGTTACAAGGATATTGAAGAGATTGCGTTCCAGGAAGCAACGATTAAAGAAGTTGGATTTATTCATAAGCCGGTAGAAGTTTGGGGTAAAGAATTTGATAATCCACTAACAACTAGTAATTATGTTTTCTCGTATAATGCAGTGTTTAAAGCTGGATATGATTTAGAAAATATTAAGGATGATGGTGGTAATGAATTAACGCAAACGATTACCGTTACGTTGCCAAAAGCTAAAATCTTTGATTCTTATTTAGATGAAAAATCTTATGTTCAATATTGGGAGGGTGAGAAAATCACAGCTAATGTTGGATTAGATGATATTCACGCAGAGAAGAAAAGAATGCTTAAGGAAGCAAAACAAGAAGCCATCAAAGGTGGTTTATATGAGAAGACTGCTGAACATGCTAAGGTAGTTATCACAGATTATATTCACTCGCTTAAGTGTTATGAAAACTACAATGTAGTGTTCAATGAAGTGGATAAGGAGGCGTAAATACTATGAACAAGGTGGTAGTTGTTAAGAATTTTGCTTTACGAGGAATTCATGATGTAAGTCAGAATCCTCAAAAGTATTTTGCATTAATCGCACAGGTTAAACAATGTATGAATGCGATGTGTATTTTAGGTGATGAAGTGGTGAAATTAATAGCTCATGATAAATTAAATAATGCATAGTCATTTATTTGGCTATGCATTTTATTATGTCTTGAAATAAAAAATAGCCGGTTTATTACCGACTATTCGATAGGAATAAATTTGTTTTCTTCAACTTTCTTTGGTGCTTCTTTAGGAACTGTGACAACCAATTCTCCATTATTGAAAGAGGCTTTAACATCTTCTGTGCGGACGTCATTTCCAACATAGAATGAACGAGAATAAGATCCGCTAACACGTTCTTGACGAATGATACGACCTTCTTTATCTTTGTCTTCTTTATTCGTGTTGTGAGAAGCTGTTACTTTTAAATATCCATCTTTCAATTCCATCTGGATATCTTCTTTCTTAACACCTGGCACCTCAATGGATAATTCATAATTTCCATCTTTTTCTACAATGTCCGTCTTCATAACTGAAGAAGTTCCTTGTGAATCTGCTGTAAAGAAATCATCAAATAAATTGTCAAATACTGGATAGTAACGCATATCTAACACCTCCTGTGTACTTCTTATTTCTTAATACACCTATAGTATAGTTCTTTTATTAGCAGAGTCAAGTATAGAGTGCTAAAATGAACAAACTTTTTTATTTGTTCAATTATATAGAATATGAAAATTAAAGAATGGATATTCATAAAATGAATGATTAATCGAAAGAATCCATACTATAATTAGTAAAAACGGAGGAATTGATATGTTTGGTTTTTTAAAGAAAAAAGAAGTGTTCTTATGTCCGGTAGACGGAAAAATTTTACCAATTAGTGAAGTGAATGATCCAGTGTTTTCACAAGAAATGATGGGTCCAGGATTTGCGGTGGTTCCAACATCAAAAGTTGTTGTTGCACCAATGGATGGAGATGTTGTGACTGTATTCCCTACTTCACATGCCTTTGGTATTAAGTCAAAGAACGGTATTGAGATGATTATTCATATTGGTATTGATACGGTTGAATTAAATGGAAAAGGCTTTAAACCTTTAGTAAAGCAGGGAGATGTTGTTAAAGCAGGGGATGCTTTAGTAGAGGTTGATTTTGATGTATTGAAAAATGAAGGGAAAGATCCAACTTGTATGATTATATTCCCTAATAAAGAGAAATTTTCAATTGTTAAACCTCACAGCAATGTAGTAACTGGCCAAGATAATATTATTGAGCTTAATAAATAGACAAAGTCAAAAAGAGTAGGAGATTATTTGTAATTTTTCCTACTTTTTTTAAATAAATATTCAGAATTTGAATATACAACCATAATGATTTAGATGCATTGTTGCATTAAATTATCAGTGCTATGATTTGGGTGCTTAAAGGAGTATGAGATATGAAAGTAGATGTAAAAAGAATTCAAAATGATATTGAAACTTTAGCCACATTTAATGAAACTCCTGGTTGTGGCGTAACTAGATCTTCGTACACAAAAGAAGATAAAATGGCTAAGGAATATTTAATATCTGAAATGGAAAAAATTGGATTGACTGTTTATGAAGATGGCATGTCAACATTATTTGGGCGTCGTGAAGGTAAATTAAAAGATGCGCCATGTGTTATGTTAGGATCTCATTATGACACAGTTTATCATGCGGGAGCTTTTGATGGAGTTGCTGGTTCTGTTGCAGCATTAGAGGTTATGCGTGTATTACATGAAAATAATTTTGAAAATGATTATCCTCTTGAATTGATTTTAATGAATGCTGAAGAAGGCTTTACTTTTGGACCAAGTACGGGTGTTACAAACTCAAGAGCCATGATGGGAACTCTTACTTATCATGAGCTAGAGACTCGTAAAAACCGTTTTGGACAAACTAAATTAGAGGCTTTAAGAGCCTATGGTGTTGAGCCAGATTTGGAAAAGGCAAAAAGAGATCCAAAAACAATTAAAAACTTCTTAGAACTTCATGTTGAACAAGGACCTGTTTTAGACAGAGAGAACATTGAAGTTGGATTAATTAAATATCTTGCTGGTATTGGAAGATACACAATTAAATTCCATGGAAAAACTGCAGATTCAACAGAATTGATGAGCAAAAGAAAAGATGCTCTAGTTGGTGCTGCGTACTTCATTGAAAAGTTTAATGCGGTTATGCGTACATTTGGAGATGATGCGACTGGAATGGTAGGCCAATTGAATATTGTTCCTAACTCTAATCAGTTTGTACCAGAATATGTTGAGGGTAAAATTGAAATTCGTACTTTCACTAAAGAAGTAGTTGATAATAATGATTTTAATAAAATTATTGTAGATTTATTAAATGAAGTAACTGAAAAATATGGTATTCAGACAGAGTTAGAAGAAATTCGAAGAGTAAATTATCCAAATCCAACAGGCCCAAGTATTATGAATTATGAGAATGTTGAAAAAATGGAGAAAATTTGTGATGAATTAGGTTATAGTCACAAACAAATGAATCAGGGAACAGGACATGATTCGATGATTATGGCTGATTTTGTAGATACAAACATGATTTATGTACCTAGTAGAAATGGTGGAGTATCTCACTGTCCAGAAGAATGGACAGAGTACACAGACATTGAAAAGGGTGCTAACGTATTACTTGAATTAGTCAAAGATTTATCAACAAAATAAATAAACACATGAGCAATTTAGAGAGAACATCTTTAAATTGCTTTTTTTGTGCAAATAAAAAGAAGAATGTTTACTTTACACTCTTCTTATAGTTGATATAACCCTCATATAATAATGTGAATAAAAGCATCAATGTACAGAATGAAGAATTGTTTAATCTCGTCTCTTGGTTAATGTTTGATACTTGATAGTATAATGAGTATTTGGCCATGTGAGATAATTCGTTCTGTGAAAATAGCGTGATTGATATAATTGGAGTTCCTTTTAATTGAACGGTTTGTATATCTGTTTTAAGTTTTGAAACGTTGCCAGATAGAGAGACGATAAATAATAAATCATTCGGCTTTAATGTGTTTGAAATTAAATTAAGCTCGATTTGACCAGGAATAATAATCAGGTGAATTCCTACATTGATTAAGCATCTAGAGAATTCTTTTAACATCAAGGATTGTCCATATCCAGTTGCATAAGCATAGATTCGATTTGAAGTTGCCATTAGTTTATAAATATCTTCAATAAATTTATTTTGTTCAAATAAACGAATTGTAGATGTCACATCTTCTAACACAACAGAAGAACCAATCTTATTCGTGTTAATAACGCTTGCACGATCCTTTCGATCGAGTTCGTTTCTTAAAAAATATCTGAATTCGCTATAGCCTTTGAATCCTAATTTTTGAACAATTCGAATGATACTGGATGCACTCGCATTTGATAACTGTGCTATTTCGGATACTGTTTTTCCTTGACATAATTCCATATTTTGGAAAATAAAATTTAATATATATAAATCGTTTTCATTTAATTGAGTATGATGTTGATTTACTAATTCTTCAAGTGTCATATATATCTAAGTCCTTTACTTCATATATCTATCATATGTCAACTTTTATAAAAAATAAACCTTAATTTGTTTCTTTAAATGCATGTTTTTACGTATTTATATCGTTGGATGAAAATTCAGGAAATGGATGGAAAAACAGACTTTGATAAACAATTTTAAAGGCCGTTGTTTTATTGAATTGAAATTTGTTTTAATGTAGCATATGAAATGTAAGAGCTTGCAAGTAATTATTACACATTTTGGAATTGTAAAGGAGAGAAGATTACATGAGAACTTTTATACAAAAGTTAGGTAAGTCCATGATGGGACCGTTATCTATAATTGTAGCAGCTGGTTTGTTGTTAGGTATCGTATCTATTTTAACCAATGCTAGTTTAGTTGGAGAGGGATTTGCGAATGCAGCAGGTGTACAAGCTGTTGTAGGTGCAGGATCTGCGTTAGTCGGAAAGGTATTTGGATTATTACCGATTTTATTCGCTATTTCTGTTGCCACTGGTATGGTAAAAGAAGATAAAGAAATTGCAGGATTTGCAGTTGTTATCTGTTTCGTTTTATTCCATGTAATGCTTAACTACATGTTAGGATTAAATGGAATTACAGCTGAAAACACAGCTATTGATTATTTAACAAGTCATGGATCAAGCACATTAGAGGCATATCAAATCAATGCGGCTTATGACACACAATTAGGAATTTTCACTTATCGTATGGGTATCTTTGGAGGTATCGTAGCTGGTTTATGGACAGCATTTATTCACAATAAATTCCATACACAAAAATTACCTGTAGCATTTAGTTTCTTTGCTGGTAACCGTTTTGTCCCAATTATGATTATCTTAACAGTACCATTCGTAGCAATCGTTTCTTACTTTGTATGGCCATTCTTCAGTATGTTGATTGATGGATTAGGAAATGTTATTAGTAAATCTGGACCATTTGGATTATTCTTATATGGATTTGCAGAACGTTTATTGATTCCTACTGGTCTACACCACGTATTGAACCAATTAATTCGTTTCACTCCAGTTGGAGGAACTGCAATGATCGATGGTCAAGTTGTTTCTGGTGCATTAAATATTTTCCAAGCAGAATTAGTCGCAAAGAATATGGATATGTACATTTTCCATCAAGCAACACGTTTCTTGACTCAAGGAACTCACCCATTCATGATGTTTGGTTTACCAGGTGCTTGTTATGCAATGTATAAGACAGCTTACGCAAAAGAACAACCAAAAGTTAAAGGTATGTTATTAGCTTCTGCATTAACTTCATTCGCAACTGGAATTACTGAACCAATTGAATTTGCATTTATCTTTATTTCACCAATCTTATGGGTATTCCACGCATTTATGGCTGGTATGTCTTTCTTGATTATGTCTTTATTACAAGTTGGTGTTGGTAACGCTGGTGGTGGTTTCGTAGACTTGTTTATCTTCGGAATCCTTCAAGGTACATATACTAAATGGTACTTCTGCGTAATCTTAGGGATTGTTTACTTCTTCGCTTATTACTTTGTGTTTAAATATGTTATCGAAAAGAAAAACTTAAAAACTCCTGGACGTGATGTAGAAGATAGTAGTGATGATGCAGTACAAGTTGAAGCTAGTGAATTGGGAACAACAATTTTAAAGGCTATTGGTGGTAAAGAAAACATCCGTGACATTGATAACTGTATTTCAAGATTAAGACTGATTTTAAATGATACTTCAATAGTTGATGAAGCTGCATTAAAAACAACTGGATCATTAGGTATTATTCGTATTAATGAGAATAATATTCAGGTTGTATATGGTCCAAAAGTAGAAGAAGCAACACATGCTTTAAAACAAGCAGCCGGTACATATAAATAATAATAACAAACTATCTATAAGTGTATTCTTATAGATATTTGTTTAGTTAAGGAGATTAGATTTATGGAAGTAAAATATGAAAATGTAAAATTGCCTGAGTGTGATTGTACAAAAGTTCCAGTGCAGTTAACTGATGAAACAATGCAGGAACGATTAAATAAAGTGTTAGATAGAATGAATCGTGAAAACTTTGATTCATTAGTGATTTATGCAGATTTAGAACATGGTAATAATTTTGAGTACTTGACAGGATTCTTACCTAGATTTGAAGAAGCATTATTAGTTTTGAATTCAAATGGAAATCACTATATGGTTCTAGGAAATGAAAATTTAAACAAAGCTTCAAAGGCGAGAATTAAGAATACACCTATTCATTGCCCACACTTTTCATTACCTAATCAACCTATGGATGTTAAAGAAGGAATCAAAGATATCTTAAAGCGTTGTGAATTTAAAAACGGCGATAAGGTAGGTATCGTTGGATGGAAAAACTTCACTAGTAAGTATGAGGATAATGCTCAATTATTTGATGTTCCATATTATGTTGTAGATACAATTAAAGAGCTTGTTGGAAGTAATGCATTTAATGCAACAAGATTATTTATTGGAGAATCTGGTGCTCGTTGCACAAACAATGTAAATGAAATTGTTCACTATGAATTTGGAGCTGCCCTTGCGAGTGACTGTATTTTGAAGGCTATGAATCACTTGGATGAAGGTGTTTCTGAGATGGAATTGGGAAACATTTTAAATGCATATGGACAAAGAAACAGTGTAATTACAATTGCGGCATCTGGACCTAGATTTATCAAGGCAAATATTTATCCAACAACGAACACAGTGAAATTAAAAGATCCAATCAGTTTATCAATTGGATATAAAGGTGGATTCTCATCTAGAGCAGGCTATGCAGTTCATGACAGTAGTGAGTTGGATGAAGCTGTTCAAGATTATCTAGATGCATTAGTAAAACCATATTTTGCATCTGTAGCTGTATGGCTAGAAAAGATTCATTGTGGCATGCCAGGTGGCGAAGTTTATGATTTAATTGAAGAAACAATGCCAAAGGCTGAATACAATTGGAGTTTATGTCCTGGGCATTTAACAGCTGATGAAGAGTGGATGTCATCAAATATTTATGAGAATAGTAAAGAATTAGTACAAAGTGGTATGTTGTATCAAATTGATATTATTCCATCAAAACCAGGCTATGCAGGAACAAGTGCAGAAAGTACAGTTTTATTAGCAGATGCAAATCTACGAAAACAAATCGCACAAGAAGAACCGGAATTGTGGAATCGAATTCAAAAGAGAAGGGAATATATAATTAATGAATTGAATATTTCATTAAATGATGATGTTTTGCCAATGTGTTCAACAGTCGCATATTTAAGACCATTCTTATTAAATAAAGAAAAGGCTATGAAACTATGAGCCACAAATTAAATTCTCTAAAAAGTTATATCTTAAATGCCTTGGCATTTGTATTCTCTTATTGTATGCCGGTTGTAGGATTCTTTATTCTTGGCTATGCATTGAAAAAGGATTTACCTCAAACAAGAATCTATGCATCTTGTGGAGTCCTTCTTGCATTTTTAACACAAATCGTAACAAGATTAGTTTAAAATCTTGTTTTACTTAGGAACTCAAATATGGGTTCCTTTTTTTATAACAATTTTCGCTTGTTTGATTTTTGAAAATAGTGTGGTGTAGTAGGAAAAGTAGAATGTAGCGAAACTTAGCGAAACTTAAATTCATCATTTTTCTATTTTAAAAAAAGCACCTTGAAGCCGATGGTTAAAGGCTTTTAGTGCTTTTCCTAATGATATTCAATTGAGATTTTGATCATCTACAAACCAAAAATGAAACTTAGCGAAACTTAAAATATAGGTTCCTTTTTTTGAGTTTTGGTTAATTTCTGTTTGCTTACCTACATATAGAGATGTAACGAGGCACATGAGATGCCTTAATAAGGAGGAATAGGAATTATGAGTATTAATAAGTGTAAGGTTGGTGGAATTGTGGCTGAAGAGCCAAGAGTATGTAGTGATTCATATTATAAGGAAGCGTTGAAGATTGTGTTGGATGTCAATCGTAATGATATCTATAAGTTTGAACGTATTAAGTGTTTGATTATTGAACCAAGCTTGATTGCTAAGGCAATGGATTGTGTTAAGGTTGGGGATTATTTTCTAGGAAATGGGCGTTTGATTTCATTTGAGTGTAATGAGACTAAGACTATTCAATGTCCACATTGTGGTAATGTGAGTACACGTACAAGACGTGTGATACATTCGGATGTTGTTATGTATGAATTTGAGGTGTCGCCTGGAACGTTTTTACCGGATTCAGAAGGAATCAATAGCGCAGTGTTTTCAGGAGTGATCCCAAATCCAATTGCTCAACAGAAGAATCGTGCTTTGATTTCATTGGTGATTAATCGTCCTATGAAGGCGCAGGAAGAGCTGAATCGTGCATTGAATGAAGAAATGAGAGGGGGCACAGAACGCTATAACTTAGTTAGAGTGCATGGATATAAGGATGTGGCTGAATCTATAAAGGAAAATATTCATCAAAAGGATCGTGTTTTTGTGAAGGGAGCAGTTTGTGAAAGAACCGTTCAATATCCAGTTCTATTTCGATGCCATGAATGTGGTGAGGAATCTGAACAATATATTGAGTGTACACGATATGAGGTAGTCGCAAGATGCGTGGATTTGGATAACCAGTATATACCGAATTTTAATTCGTTATGCGCAAATAATAGTTATGTTCAAATGGCGTAGGTTAATTTTTTAGAAAGTTTATACAAGTAAGGATGAAAGAAAGATAGAGGGAAATAAATTATGAAGAAAAACAGTGAAAAGTTTTTAATGAGTGCAATCGCAGGGATGACAGCTTTACAAGGAGTAAGCGCAACAATGGTAAATGTATGTGCAGACGAGGTGCATGTAAGCTATGCGAAGATTGAGACAAATAAAAAGAGTGATTTAGAAGCGAAGCTTCATGATACAAAGAAGGATGTGGAAGATAAGACATTGACTTTGGATAGTGCTAAAGGACAAGTTAGTGTTGCAAGTAAACAAGTAGAAATCATTGAATCCAAACAGAATGAATTGAATTCTACAGTTCAACAAAACTATCAGTCTGCCTATGATTCGATCATGAAGGAATTACAGCCTTTGATGGATGAAATTAATAGCTTAGAATCACAGATCAAAGAGGCGAAGACCGACTTGGATGCCAAGATCAGTGAAAGCCAAAGGGCAAGTGAAGAATTGGATCAAGCCCAGAAAAATTTGAATTCTAAAAAAGAAGAATTAAATAAATTGCAGGATAAACTTGCTTCCTTTGGAGAAGTAGCGGATTTAACGGCTTCATTAGAAAATGCGAAAACCGAAAAAGAAGCGGCTGAAGCTACACTTGAAAAGGCGAAAGAAAATAGTAATGCCGCAAATAATGAGCTACAAGCAGCTAGTGCAGATGTAGATTCTAAACAGATAGCCGTAAATGAAGCGACTAATGCCTATAATGCAGCTATGCAGGATGTTTCTGTAAAAGAAGGTATTGTACAGGAAAAACAGGCAATTGTAGACCAATATAATGATGAGAATGGCATCGAAAATGCCAAGGCCGAATTAGAGGCGGCCCAAGCTGATTTGGCTGCTGCACAAAATACAGCTTCAACACTACAGTCTACTCTTGCACAAGCACAAGCTGAATATGATGCAGCAGTAGTGGCAAGCCAAAGTGCACAGACTAACTATGATCGTGCAGTAAGTGAATTAGAATCAGCTAAGAGTGGTTTGGAAAGTGCTCAAGCAGCACTTGAAAAAGTTTATGCAGACTATGATGCGCACAAGAAAGAGATGGAGGCAAAGGATAAGGAAATCACTTCGTTGAATAGTCAGATTAATACGGCTCAAAATGAAGTGAATCAAGCGCAATCGGATTATGATAAGGCGTTGAATGATTATAATTCGACTATGTCACCTTTGGATCAGGCTAAGAAAAATCTTGCGGATTTTGAATCGAAGTACGCGACAGATTTAAATCGTTTAGAAACAGGAAGTAAGGGATATTTTGATTCTCTAGGCTGTTCGGATTTGGCAAATTCTGTATTGGTTAATGGTAAATTATCATCTTATACAAAATTAGGACAAGCCGATGATGCGACAAGCTTAGAAAATATGCAGGCATCTATCGCTTATTTAAAAGAATGCAATGAAATTCGTAAAAAAGAAGGATTGTCTGAATTAAAAGTTAGTGCATGGCTAATGGCAGTTGCCCAAGCGAATGCGAACCATGCGAAGACAAATATTGACCATGCTCATGTTTATGCGACGGGTGAAAACCTTGCGTGGGGCTATGGTGAGGCGAATACGTCTGGAAGTCCATATAGAGGTTGGTATGATGAAGAAAAAGCCGAATATCTAGCTGGAAACAATAATTTCTCAGACGTTGGTCACTACAAGAATATTGTAGAAGGTCGATATACTGTGACTGGATTTGCGGTTGGAACAGATGGTTTATATTCAACAGCCTTTGCTCAGGAATTTTCGGATAAAGTAAGAAATGTGCAAGATGAAGTTCAAATGACTGTATCTGAATTTGAACAATCCTTCAACAGCTACTACAACAACTTGAAATCTGTAGATTCTCAACATAAAGCTTTACAGAATGCACTTAAGAATGCGTCTAGCTCAACGACTAAGGATGATACTTTATTAAAACAGACATTGGCATTATTGAATTCTAAAAAGAATGCCCTTTCTGGTTTACAGAATCAGTTGTCTACACTAAATCGTTCTAAGGCAGAATTAGAGAAGGCTTCTTCTGCTAAGAAGGATGCAGTGGATAAAGAAGAAAATCGTGTATCTGATGCTCAGAATATGGTTGATCAAAAGAGTAGTGCGAAAGGGGATGCTGAAAAAGCGTTACAAGATACTTTGAATGTTGTGCATAAAAAGGAAGAAGCTAAAAAGCAGGTAGAAGCTAAATTAAAGGATGCCAAGAATTCTGTGTCTTCTATTCAAACAAAGATAGATACATTCACGAACAATATTGAAAACTGGGATACGAATAAAGAAGAGGCGAACAAGGCTTTGGATCAGGCAAATAAAGATCTTGTTTTCGCAAAAGAAAATGTTTCTAAAACATCAGCTGCATTAGAAGACTTGAATGCGGAATTAGATGCATTAAAGGCTGCTCAAAATGAAGTGCAGACTAAGGCAGAAGAGAATAATAATATCCTACATACTTCTCAAGCTGACTTTGATCAGAAGAATCGTGTATTTGAGGCAGCTCAGAAGAAGGTATCGGACTATGAAGATACGGTAAAGGGTGTTGAAAGTGTGAAAAAAGAAATGGAAACACTAGGTACTCGTATTGATGAATTGACAAAATCAAAAGCTGATTCTGAAAAGAAGATTACTGAGTTAAAGACTTCAATTTCTGAATGGAATGATTCATTAACCGAAAACAAAGCTTCTGCATTACCATACGAACAAATGAAGAATGTATTGAATGATGTCATGTCCAAAGGTACAAAGTCAGATTTAAGCAACATTCAAGATGCGTCTATGCGAGCTTTACTTGCGCAGTTATCAGGTAATGTGGATGAGCTACAAGAAATCAATGCAGCCTTATCTTTAGCTAAAGATAACTATGCCATAAAATACAATGTGTATTTGGATGCCAAACAAGACTTAATGGATGCAGAAAAGGCCTATAACGAAACGATGCAGGCATTGAATGATTACTTGAAAGAGCCTACAACAGTTAAGGTAAAAGATGATACAGCTACGACAAGCAGTTCAGTCAATACAGGTGTAGATACAAATATGATGGGATCTATGTTGATGACAGGACTTGCAGGGCTAGGTCTTGTGGGTGTATTGAACAAAAAGCGAAAGGAAGATTAACGTATCTTCCTTTTGTCTTCTAATTCTTTACGAATCAAGTCATAGTTTTGAATGATACGACTCGCCATTTCTTTTTGTTCCTCACTAAATTTTTCATCATTTAAAATAATGGCATCGGCACCAAAACGCTTGAAATAATTATAGATTTGGAAATTAGAACCCAACACTTTATAGATTGAATAATCATCAATTTGATCAATCTTATCTATATATGTTGGTCTAAATGTATAGATATGTTCTAATAGAGAAACCCCATTCTTTGTAAGGGCAACAATCGTATGTTCTCCAGGCATTTGTTGAGCGGAAGAAGGACAATATAAAATTGTTTCTTCTAGAGCTTGTCTTTGTTCTTCTGTGATTTTGATGGGATCTTTAGATAGTTTGATGATGTCACCAATATTGTCAAAACGATATGAAATACATAATGATATCATTTGTCCAGGATTGTTAAAATCTTCTGCTTTTACAACGCCCAATACATAATTATGATTTTCTTCAGGTGAATGCACAATTTTATAAGGATAGAAATTCATATAGTTCTTATTCGATTTATATTTAATAAGAATCGTATTCCCTTTTTTAATATATCGATTGATTTCTTTAAACTTCTTCTTAAATATGATTTGTTCACGAATATATTGAGGATGTTCTAAATACGATTTAAACATAGAATAGTAAAACTCACTGATGGAAGAAATCGAATTGTTGTTGATATGTTCATATTTAATATCCGTATAAATATCTTCGTTTGCCTTTGTCTGTTTGACTTTGATTATCATCTTTTTATTCTTAACCTTTTCACTTGCCAAGGTATCCATGCCGCCCATGATATAAGTGGAAAGTGTATTAACAGACACATCACTTAAAAGAGGAAGATGTTTCTTTAAAGTATCTTTGATGACGTTGGCCTTCTGCTCTTCTTCTGAATTAAATTCGTCATAGTAATTGATCATGATGGCAGAAATAAACGCATTACGATTGGGGATGGCCGTACCATCACTTTTGATTCTAGAAAAGCCAAAATCAAGCGCATCTTGATCTAGCTTCGTTAATGTATCTTGATCTACATATACATTCGTTGTTTCATTGATAGAATACGTATCTTCTTTCTTTACTTTGATGGGTTCGATCTTTTTGTTGATTTCTTTTTTCAACATATCTTCATATTTATTTTGATCCACATCCCTGTTACATCCAGGACACTTAATATAAGCCATATTCAATAATCCTCCAACTATCTATAAGTAAAGTGTAATCAATATTTCAAAGAGATTCAAATCAAATTTATTCAGAATACTAGAAATAGTATTCTTTTTTGATAATTGGACGTAAAAAGTGTTCTTAATTAATAGGATAAATAAGAAATAAATTAAATAAAAGATGATAATCATGTTCATTAAATGTATTTTAATCCACATTTTTGAAACTAAATATACAGAGTATATTAGATTTGTACTTAATGAGGAGGAAAAAAATGGAAAAGAAACAATGTGCATTAAAAACTTTTGTAAAAACACTTGCGGTAGCCATGCTTGTATTTTATATCATGCGATTTGTGAATATACACTTGCTTTCTATTAACTTGGATGATAGTCAGGAATCGGTTTATCAAGGATTGTCCGTATTTAGTAATGCACTGTTCTTTTATCTTCCAAAATTTCAATGGATACAAAGGATTGAAAATAAGATTGTGCTTCTACTCTTTATATATGGAGGACCAGCCGTGATTGGAATGCTAGGACTATTCGGATTGGATTTATTGGTTACAGGAAGAAGGTGGAATTTGAATTCTATAGGAAAGTCTAGCTTGAAGCTGGCATTATGTATTACTTGTATACAGGCATATGCACTCTATACACATGGATCTGTGATTGTTGCGGATAATCCTATCGGATATACGCTTTTATATAGTGTGATGTTTTTTGTGGGCTGGTTTATGTTGAGTTTGGTTATGATAGCTTTTATGCGATTTATTAAATCCAAAAAAGAAGGAGGAAATGGAATATGAAGGTATTGTTGAATGTACCCTTTGATGAAAAGGATGATGCAAAATTTTTAGGTGCGAAATGGGATAAGGAAGTGAAAAGCTGGTATATTGAGGATATTTCTGACATTGATGAATTCTCACAGTGGACAGGGGATATTATCTGCGAAAATCTATATATCATAAGGGCAGAGAAGACTTGTTACAGATGCCACAGGAAGACGCATGTCATGTTGTTGGCAACGGATCGAAGCTATGCGAAAGAAGAGGGATATCGATTAAACACAAATCTTCAAATTCTTACTTTTGTGACTGATATGCCTAAATTTCTAGAACAAGATTTAGAAGATTATAAATATTATTTATCTTTCTCGAAAGCAGCTGATTATATGTATTTTATGAATCATTGCGCGAATTGTCGTGCTAAACAAGGCGATTTTTATCTGCATGAAATGCCGGAAGAAGCTATATACAAGCATTTGTTCTATGAGAATGTAAAGCCATGTACATTCATGGATATTTCAGACGATGAATATATGATCCCGATTACTTGTGATCTTCCACATTATGATGAGGTGGCCAATGATGTGGAATTGATGAAGCTTCATATTGAAAATTCAGAAATAGAGAATAGAGCGAGCATGATGGTAACACAGGAAAAAATGAATGAATTGTTACCAAGTGTGGTTAATTATTATCAAGGCGCAAACATATAAGAATAGATAAATAATGTGTATTTTTTATCAATGTTGGCAACATGATTGCAGAAAGTGAGAATAGAGTATGAATATTTCTAAGATTGTGATTACAGGAGGTCCTTGTGCAGGTAAGACAACGGGGATGAGTTGGATTCAAAATACATTTACTCAACGTGGGTATACTGTGCTATTTGTTCCAGAAACAGCGACGGAATTGATTACGGGTGGAGTAGCACCGTGGACTTGTTCGAGTAATTATGAGTACCAAAAGTGTTTGATGCAGCTTCAAAAAGAAAAGGAGGCCGTGTTTGAAAGGGCAGCTTTGGCGATGGATGCAGAAAAGATTTTGATTGTCTTGGATCGTGGTATGTTGGATAATAAGGCCTATATGACAGATCAAGAGTTTGAGGATGTTCTAGACTATTTTGGGGATAATGAAATTGAATTAAGAGATCATTATGATGCCGTCTTTCATTTAGTGACAGCTGCCAAGGGAGCGGAGAAGTTCTACACAACGGCTAATAATACGGCTCGTACGGAAACGGTAGAAGAGGCGGCAACTTTGGATGATAAATTGATTTCGGCATGGACGGGACATCCTCATTTTAGAGTGATTGATAATACGTCTGGTTTTGAGGAAAAGATGAAGCGTTTAATTAAAGAAATTTCTACTTTCTTAGGGGAGCCTGAGCCTTTTGAGATTGAAAAGAAATATTTGATTGAATATCCGGATATTGAGATGTTGGAATCGATTCCGAATTGTGAAAAGGTAGAAATCATTCAAACATATTTAAATTCATCTGAAGGCGAAGAAAGACGCATTCGCCAGCGTGGCAGTAAGGGGAATTATATTTATTTTGAAACGTGTAAGATTGCGATTTCGGGTTTAAAGCGAATTGAAATTGAAAGAAGGCTTTCTAAGGATGGATATTTAGCAAAGCTAATGGATGCAGATCCTTCGAAAAGACCGATTCGTAAGAATCGCTATTGTTTAATGGATGGCAATCAATATTTTGAAATCGATGTATATCCATTCTGGATGGATAGGGCGATTATGGAAATTGAATTGTCAGACCCAAATGAGAAGATTCGTTTTCCTAAGATTATTAAAGTGTTAAAAGAAGTAACACAGGATATCCAATATAAGAATTCTTCGCTTGCCAAAATAAAATAGATATCTTTTTCTTTTAGTTAATAATTACTTCTTTCTTCACATGTAGTGTAATAAAGGAGTGAAAGATGATGATTAAAAAGATTATAGTTTCAAGTGTTCTGTTTGGATTGGTTTATGGTTTTATTTCAAATTATGGAACGTTAGTAGGAGAAAACAATTGGACGCCAATGGATCGTTGCATGATTTCTGAAATGAGTACAGGATATGCCTTGATTATGGCTATATTAGTGGTCGCTTTATATTTGATTTTTTCATATGGAAAGTCAGATGAGAACATTAAAAGATTAAGAAAAGAATATTTAGATAAGAATGGATTTAGTAGTGAAGAACAATTATCGAATATTGAATATAGAGAAATGATGGATTATGCCAATAGACATAAGGGTATGAATAAATGGATAAAGTATAGTTTAGTGGCGTGTATCTTGGTTGTGGGAATTATCGAAAGTAATCCTGTTCATGCTGCGTATAAGCAAGGTCAAGTATTATATAATGAGCAAATCGCACTAGAAGAACAGCGTGCAAGAGAAGCCGAGGCTGCATACAATGCGCCTTTTGAAGATCAAATCTTATATTTAGAGGGATTACCACCGATTCATGTGGTTTCGAATAATACTTTTAAAACAGGCGATGTGAATACATATATTGATACATATATTCGATCTCAGCCGCAGGTCTTATTAAGTCGTTGTGCCATGATCAATATTTGTGATGAGAATCATTTTAATTATTATCAACAAACACATGATATGGCTATAGATGATGAAACCTATGCCTTTGCGCACAGCTCAGATATGAATATCTTTGTACCTCTAAGTCTAACGGATTACGATCAAGAAACGGTTACTCATGAACTGACACATATTTTTGATTATTCATTGGCAGATGGCTATACATCCTATATGGGAGTGTCTATTCGTCAGGATTTCAGAAACTATTTCAATGAAAATCCAATGTTGTTTAGAGAATATAGCTCAACAGATCCAGCTGAATTCTTTGCGGATGCAGGTAATTATTATGTAAATTTCCCAGACCAGTTAAAGGAAATGAATATGGACTTGTTTAATTATATGAATGGTTTAATGGGATTGTATTAGAGATGATAGTTTAATTTATCATCTTTTTTTATTTTTGCACTATAAAAAGTGTTTATAAATAAGTTATTGAAGTTGTTAAAATCTGTTAAATAAACGGGAATAGTGTACATATAATAATGAAAATGAGACATTTTTAATGGATGAAATGGATAGTATATTTAATGTGTAATTAAACAGGAGGAAATGAATATGAAGAAACAGACGTATCGTTTTGAGGAAAGAAGTTTAAAGTTACCGAACCCAATGCATTTGGATGCTTGTAGGCAAGGTGGAAATATTTATCGCAATAAGAAGAAGTATACAAGAAAGGGCAAGGCAAAATTCGACTATAAAAAGGAGGTTTCAAATTATTGATTTATAAAGTAAGGTTAAATTATTTATTTCAGGAGTAATTATTTGAATGGTTTGTATCAAATACATGTTTAAGAAAGGGAAAAGAAAATGGATAAAATTGTTGGCTTATTAATATTATTAGTTTTATTTACCGGATGTGCTGCTCAATCTACAAATACAGTGGATTATAATCGTCCTTCTACAATTCAAGAAGAAAACTATGCGTCATATGAAGATTGGGTGGAGGAAGAATTATCTGTGATTCAATATTATACAGATTGTACGAATCAAGACTTGCAATATATGCGACAAATCGCATTGCAGGACCATGAATATTTTAGAGAACAAATACGCTTGTTTAACGAGCAGGTGGATGCGTTTAATCAGCAACAGGTGAATCAACAAAATGACATGGCACAACAACAGTTTGATCAGCAGCAACAAATGTTTGATCAACAAATGCAGATGGACAATGGATTTTAGAAGGAGGACAAATATGTTTAGTAAAAAGATGTTATGCACACTATCAATAATTGGATTGTCTTTGGTTGGATGTTCGAATGTTGAAGAACCTGTAAAAGAAGAAATGAGTGAAGCTATAAAAGAAGAAAAGAGTGAGGTATTAAATGAAATTGAAAATGTAGAAGAATCCACAAATTCATATATTCCTAATCAGCAAGAGTCTCAAATTGAAAGTAATAATAATCCAGTATATGAAGTACAACAACCACAAGAAGAAGTCATTGAGGTACCTGCATGTGATGATACGATTCCTTATGGTGCCTATACATCTTATAATGAAGCGAACATGGCAGCTCAAAATGCTTTAAATGAAAGTTTCTTTACGCAAGGCTGGTCCAATGGACATTATGGTGTGGATACCCATCAAACGGAGTGTGGAACTATTTATTATACATATTGGTTTGAAGAGTTTGTAGGAAGTTGAGAATTAAAATAAAATTTACATAACTGACATGCATATTGTCAATAAACGTGGTATTTAAAAGATATAAAGTGTTGGAGGACAATAATATGAAGGCTTATGTGAAGGTGAAAAAGGATTATAATTCAGGATTGATTGTAGGGCATAGTCAGAATATGCAGAAAGCTATTTCGGGATTCAATGAATTAGCTTGCGAGGTTGTACCATATTATTCACTAGATGATGTATATGATCAAATTACTAGAGAAGATATTGTCGTGGATTATATTAAGCAGTGTGAGAATGTCTTTGCGAAGTTTGGTGTGCTGAATCCGCATGTGGATGATTATCCGGAATGTCTAAAAAATTTTTTGGGAAGAAAGATTTGGAAGGATACTATCAATTCGATTTCTGCAGATGAAAAGAAGTGGTCAGCCGGCTGGTTTGTGAAACCAGTTGATAGTAAGGTATTTACGGGTAAGGTCATTTCTAGTATTAAGGATTTAATGGGTTGTGGAGCTTATAATGATAATTTTGAAGTTCTATGTAGTGAACCTGTTGAATTTGTGCGTGAATGGCGCTGCTTTGTATACTATGATGAAATCATTGATGTACGTTCATATAAAGGTGATTGGCACTACAATTATGATGCGAATGTATTGGATGCGATGATGAATAGTTTTGTGGAATGGGATAAAAGACCTGTGGCATGTTCGATTGATATTGGTGTGACTAATGATGGTAGAACACTATTGATTGAGTGTAATGATGCTTATTCGTTAGGTTCTTATGGATTGGAAGATTATAAATATGCCAAATTGTTGTCGGCAAGATGGTCACAGCTTTTAGATAGGGAAGATGTATTTGACTATCGAAAATATGAGTAAAAGAGGTTTCAAAAAAAGTAAAATTTGTCATTGTAAGTACTTACATTTTGGTCTATGATATTAGAAAAAGGAAGAGTTAGGTAAAAAAAATGAAAGATCAAAATTGTGCTTACTGCATAGAAGGCGAGCTAGTTGCTGCTTTCGGAATTAAAATTTGTGAACTAGAAAGTTCAAAGGTTTATTTGTTTAAAGAACAAAGTCATCCTGGTCGTGTAATTGTTGCACACAAAAAACACGTGAGTGAAATTACAGAATTAACACAAGAAGAAAGAGCTGCTTATATGGAAGATATCAATAAGGTAGCTTGTGCTATGCATGAAATTTTTAATCCAGACAAAGTTAACTATGGTGCATATGGAGATACGGGTCACCATCTTCATTTCCATTTAGTACCAAAGTACAAGGATGGATATGAATGGGGCGGAGTATTTGCAATGAATCCTGGTGAAAAAACTTTATCTGAAGAGGCATACAAGGAAATGGTAGATAAATACCGCGAAGTATTATCTAAATAGTCTATTCATGACTGGCATTATATAGTTTCTGAATATCATCGGGAAGCTTATCTGGAAGCATGGTCTGAATATGTTCCTCTGTTCCATCTTCCATGGCAGTCTTATAGTACCAACATTTAAATTCTAAAAGGGAAAGCGTTTTTTGAAGACTTTTGATTTCATCCTCAACGGCTGATTTTCTTGCTTCAAATAATTCTTTCCTTTTTTCATAGCTCGAACTTCCTTCTGAAACCCAAGTAAAGAATTGATTAATTTCTTTAATGCCTAATCCTGATTTTTTCAAGCATTCAATGACGTGTAGAGCTTCAATTTCATTATTACTAAAATAGCGAATATTTCCTTTGCGAACTAAATTAGGGAAGAAGCCTTCCTTATCATAATATCGCAGTGTAGAAATGGGTAAATTAAACATTTCTGAAACTTGTCCAATTGTATACATAATCTTATCCTTCTTTCTTAACCTAAAGTCAGCTTTAGTTATTATAGTGATATCAGGAGGTTCATATGTCAAAGAAAGTATAGTAATTCTGATATTCTAGCTATAGAATGTGAAAAAGGAGCAATTGAAGCAGGTCATGAAGTAGATTATGTGTCATTAAAAGGAAAAATATTAAGTATTGTATGCCTTACATTTATAAGGAGTGGTTGTTGTGTTTTGAAAGATGATATAGCTGAAATCATGGATAAAGCAAAGGAAGCTGAAGTTATCGTATATGCGTCTCAAATCTATTATTACGAAATGTGTGGTCAAATGAAAACACTATTAGATCGTTTGAATCCATTGTATTCGAGTGATTATGCATTTAGAGATATCTGCATGATCGCAACGGCTGCAGAAGATGAAGAGAGTGCATTTGAAAAGGCAGAATTAAAGGGTATTGTGACAGGTGCTGGTATTGCAGATGCCAATGATGCGCTAAATTATAATGATGTGATGAAAAAAGCGTATGATTTAGGTAGAAGCTTATAATGTTTTGATAATTGCTTGGCAATTATGCCAGGGTTTCTATTTTTTGAAAATTTAATATTGACATTGAATGTTGTTTTCATGTATATTCTTTTGCGTACAAATCGTACAGAAATTGACCGCCTAGATATAGGCCAAGGCTACACGGACGGCCGGGTCAAATGCCGAAGACTTGTTGAAGAAGCAAGAACCGTATTTAGGGAATACGGAAGGGTGTTTACCCTTATTGATTGAGTTAAAAGCTCAGTTTTGTAAAGTACAATATACCTTATGAAATGGTCAATAAGCTGGAATTTCTGTTACGGAAAGTATGCAGGTAGATGGTGGATGAAGATAGGTGTATTGTGCGCCTATCTTTTTTTGTGTTTAGTAAAGGAGAAGAGGAATATGAAAAAGATTATACAAACAAGCCTTAGTGCAGTATTAGTGTTGAGTTTAGTGGGTTGTGGTTCGACAAAAGAGGAAGCTGTCTATCAAGATTCGATTGATGCATACGTAAATGAAATTGATATGGATTATGCGTATGATTTCACAAAAACATTATCTACAGATACTTCATTACATGATAATTCACTTGGCTTTAGAACGAGTGGTTCAGATGCGGAGCATAGAACAGCGGATTATTTAGCGAAAGAAATGAAGACCATTGGTTTAAAGAATGTAGAAAAGGTGCCTGTCAATGTGGATAAGTGGCAATATAATGATGCTTCATTAACTATCGAAGGTACAGATATTGATTTAATGCCTGTATCTTACATGGTGAATGGTACGGATGAAAATGGTATTACAGCTGAAATTGTAGATTGTGGTACAGGATTTGCGAAAGACTATGAAGATAAAGATGTTGAAGGTAAGATTGCATTAGTTGGTGTGGATCAATTTAATGAATCTTGGATTGGTGGATATATCTATGAGGCGTATGAGCATGGCGCAAAAGCTTTAGTCACATATGATTTAGATGGATATGGAAGATTCAGTGATGACGATCATCAGATTCAGGATGTTTGTGCCGAAGATGTCATGCCTACGACAATCATCACAATGAGCGAGTACAAACAGATCAAGAAGGCTTTAAAACAAGGTCATAATATGGCAACTTTAAAAGTGGATAGTGTGATGGAAGAAGGAACTGGTACAAGCTATGATGTAGTTGGATATATTCCTGGTAAGTCACATGATCAACAAATTATTTTTGCCGGTCATTATGATATGTATTTTACAGGATTCCAAGATGACTGTAGTGCTATTGGAACTATTATGTCGATGGCTAAGACAATGATTGATAGTGGATATGTTCCTGAAAATGATATTGTGGTTGTAGCACATGGTGCCGAAGAATGGGGTGCAACAGGTACAGAGTTTGACTGGACAAGAGGTGCTTATGAATTGATTAATAATGTGCATCCTGAATGGGCAAATAAAACTTTGGCATTATTTAACTTTGAATTGGATGCCTATGACGATGGTGGAGATACATTCATGGTTACGAGTGTTCCTGAATATGCTTCTTTAGTAAAAAGCTTAGTAAAATCAGGCGCATTGGATGGTGCTGTTAAAGAGTATAAGAATGGTATTTCTACAAAGACATATGATACAACGACAATGGAAGATGGTGTTTCTTATCGTAATGCAGGTGTTCCTTATTTCTTAAATACAACAGACACTTGTTCTGGAGAAACAAATGATGATGGGGAATATACTTGGACTCAACTTCATTATCATACAGAATCAGACAATACGGATACGTATAGTGAAAAGGTGATGAAAGCTAATATTGCCGTATTTGGAAGTATGGCTATCGCAATTGATCAGCTTCCTGCTATGAATTTAAATATGCAGGCAACGATTGATGATTTAACGGAAAGCTTCAATAACGATCTTGCAAAAGAAGCAGGTGTATCTAAAAAGGATTGGGATAAAGCTTTAGCAGTATTCCAAAAAGAAGTGGATGCACTAAATAAAGAGGGGCAAGATATCAATGATCGTTATATTGATGCTGTTTCAAATAAAAAGGATGTAACATCAATTCAAGAAGAAGGAAAAGCCTACAATAAAAAAGTATTAGACTTATTTAAATATGTGCAGGATAATTTTGTAGGAATCGTATTCTCAAGCGATGTTGTGATGAAGCATGTGGGATATCAAAATAACATTGAATATATGGATGAAATCATTAAAGATTTAAAGAAAGATAAAGTCAGTGATGCTCTAGATGTAGCTTATCAATTAAATGGTTTGTGCGAATATAATTACTACTTATTCTCTGCCAATGCTGCCGCAAAGGTTGATGCACATGCAGATAAAGCAGTTGAAAACAATAAGTGGTGGGGTAACGATAAGGGTTACTACTTCACAAACACAAAAAATGCCACTTCATCTTTATTAAATAAAGATGATGGGGATGATGTGAGTGAAGAAATTAATGTGTATGAAAGTGCAAGAGCACAACAACTAGGTTATTATAAAGAAGTACTTGAAAAAGAAATCTTGGCGATGAACAAGATTGGTAAATAATTCTATAAGCTTGGCTAGATGCCAGGCTTTTCTTATATGATTTAATTGTGACAAAATACTTGAAATGTATTATATTTGTAGAAGATATAGGAAGGGGTTAAAATGGCTAAATTATATGGAAATAATGCGCATAATGGCAATGCACAATTAAAAAGAGAGTATGAAGAAAAGATGCAGGCATGGAAAGGCCCCAAAACAATAAGTTATGTTATAGCTATTATTGGTATACTTGGTTTCATGGGAAATATACTATTTAGTTTTAACGGGTCTATGCCTTCAGAGGAATATTCGATGGGATGTTGGATTGTAGGCGCGTTTGGTATTGTGATGTCAAATGTTACGAATTCTAGATATGAGAAGTATAGAGGTAAGGCGGATGCATTGAATATTGGTATTCAAGGGGAAGAGGTTATTACTTCTACATTAACATCCTTACCCGATGATTATATGATCTTTAATAATGTGGCATTGAATTATAATGGGCAGCTTACAGAAATTGATTGTATTGTATTAAGTTGTTTTGGGATTTGGGTTGTGGAAGTAAAAAGCTATAAAGGCGTTATCCATGGACTTGCCGCCAATGAGATGTGGTCACGTATTAAAACGAGTAAGTCTGGAAAAGAATATGATAGTGAGATCAAGAATCCTTTAAAACAAGTAGAAAGACAAGTTCAAATCTTATCGAATGTGTTGTATAGAAAAGGAATTCGTACAACAGCACAAGGCTATGTCGTATTTCCGGTCGCAGAAAATGTGAATGTAGATTCAGATAAAGTATTCTTAAACAGCAGCCAATTAAAGCGTGAGATTCTATCTTACAATCAGGTTGTATTGCCTAAGGATAGAGTGGAAACAATTAGGGATGTATTAACACAGCTTTAATGTATTTTGGAAACATTTAGTTTGTTTCCATTTTTCTTGTGACAAAATACATTAATTGTACTATATTCTTATAAGAATGGGGAGGGTATGAAAATGGCAGAACAATATGGAGATAATGTTTCTAATCGAAATGAACAATTTAAAAATGAGTATGAAAGAAAAATGCGTTCATGTAAAGTCCCTAGCAGTATTGTGTTAGTGTTTTTACTTATATATATTGCTTATTTTTTTGTTGGACCATATAGTGGTTATTGGTTTTTCTATGATCCTGTTTTGTTTGTAGGCATATGCTTAATCTTGATTATAATCTATGTGATATTGCGTGCAGTTGCTCAGACAAATATCAATGCATATCAAGAACAATTGGATTGGCTGAATGTAGAGATTCAAGTTGGAGAAGTACTCGCATCAACATTAAAGGCATTGCCGAATGATTATATGATCTTTAATAATGTGGCATTAAATTATAATGGAGAATTAATAGAAATTGATTCGATCGTTTTAAGTTGTCATGGCATTTTTGTCGTAGATGTTAAAAACTATAAGGGTGTATTATTTGGCCTTGAATCGGATGATGTGTGGTCACGAACAAAGATAAGTAAGGCTGATAAAAGCTATGGTGGTGCAATTAAGAATCCTGTAAAGCAGGTAGATAGAAAGGCTCAAATTGTATCGAATGTCTTATATAAGAAAGGGATTCGTACGGATGTAGAGGGCTATGTTGTGTTGCCTATGGCAGACAAGGTCATTGTGGATTCGGATAAAGTATTCTTAAATATTATTCAATTAAAACAGACGATTCTATCAAAGAATCAGGCTGTTTTATCGCAAGATAAAGTAGAAACAATCAAGGATATATTGATGCAGCTATGATGAATTTTAAAAGGGCGTTAGATAAAGAGCAGACAACCTGCATTAATGGAATGTTTGTAGTACTTGTATTTCTATCGCATTTTGGACAATATGAAAGGATGCCATGGAATAAGCCGATTTTAGCTATTGGACAATTGATGGTGGCACCATTCTTGTTCTTTTCTGGATATGGAATTATGGAACAAATCAAGAAAAAAGGGGACGAGTACACAATGTCATTAAGTTAAGAAATGACGGCTTTGAGGAGAACACAAAAAATGTGCTC
>OKRZ01000290.1_pt1 | contig 36464 bp, 52 predicted proteins | sample 1601141 | NCBI WGS metagenome assembly OKRZ01 (sample SAMEA3541524, study PRJEB24748) | human gut metagenome | biome: human gut; feature: human-associated habitat; material: faeces | place: China | collected 2012
CTGTTAGAAACCACTTTCATAGGAGCTACTGCACCGAATGGGAGTGGTAATTCATTACTCCATAATATTTTTTCATAAGATTTATCTCCTTTCTTAATCTCCTATTATTAATTGTTACATTTATAATATGGTTTAACTTTTTGATGAAATAAAAAAGCCATAATTATAAAATTATGACTCTAAGAATTATTTTTAAGAATTATTTTTTTGGGAATATTTCATATAATTTAGAAAAACCTTTTTCAATAAACCCCCAAAAACAAGTTTGCTTTTTTATCGGACTTACATAATAGTTATCTTCATTTGTTTGGAAATAATTTATTACAGCAACAAAACCACAATATCTTGTTAACCGCCCTGTTCGTAAAGCATCTTTTTCCAAATCTAATTGCTTGACTATCCATACATCAGTTTCATCACAATCCTTTTTTAAGGGGATTCTTTCATTAAGAAATATCTGGAATAATTCTTCCAGATTAATGAAATTGTTTGTTTCTTGTAAGGCATTTTTTATATTAGCAGGAAGTCTCACTTCATCATCCACTAGTATACTGTGAACAGCTGCCCCATATGGAGTGATTTTTAGTTCCATATGAGATATAGGATTTGTATTTCCCTTTTCTTTTAATACCCATGTACTTGTTATCTTTCCCATTCTGTATTCACCTCTATTTGCCACATTATTTCTTTTTGTTTTTTTATAATACAATCATATCCTTCTTTTAATTCATCATATGCAATAGCAAAGATGTGCTCCGGAATATTATTGGATTCATAATGTTTTTGGATAATATCAGTTAATTCTTCATATGATGGAAGGGAAAATCTAAGAATATTTTTTCCAATATAGTTAAGTATTTCATTCCTGTTGGAAAATAAATCTTTCATTTCATTTGATTTTTTTACATTTTCATTAATTGTTCCATCGGAATTTAGCATATATGAGCCTAAACTGGTTCCATTGTCATACAGAGGAGAGAATCCCATATATTCAAGCGTGTCAGCATTTCTAAGCAAAGCAATATTTTTATCATGACCATCAGTATTGTGTACTAAGCAATGAAGAAAAAGCATATTCATAAATTCATCCTTGAAATTTTTATTCAAAAAATTAAGGCAGTATTTAGTATTGTTAATATTAGTATGGCTAATTTGTAGAGCAGAAACCATTTCCGTAGAATTATCTTTTATTATGTCAGGGCATACGCTCCATAAACCATTAGCTGTTTTACATATTAGATAAGGTGTACAGTTAATACCAAGTCTTCCAGCTATTTCCGATACGATAACTTCATTTACTGTTAAAACATTTGAATTTTCTCTTTTAAATAAGTATGGAACACCATCTATATATTTCCATGTTTTTTCCAATGTACCATTGGTCGTTAAGTCAGGGTGGAAAAAATTATATTCTGGGCTGAAGTGTTTTTCTTCAAATCCGTTGTCATAAAAATTAACGTCTTCCCAACACAATTTTGAATTTTCTTCCTTAAACCAATAGCAATCTGTTAAACTCACTCCTAATGACTTTGCATAAGCATATGTTACTGTTGTTCCTAATTTTTGATTAATTGCATCAAGATTTTGTCTGTCATCAGGGATAACTCTGTCATTAGACCATGCATTTACAAGATGATCCATAAGAGAATTAATATCATTATAGACACCTACAGGCAAATGGTCTTTATTATAAACTTCTATTATTTCCAAAATACTACCATTTTGTAATATTTTTGCTACTTTAATATCTTTATGCATTAAAAGTTTTTCACTCATTTTTTTCTTTCCTTTTTATGTTTTGCTAAATTTAATTCCATATTTTTTCTGCCGGCAAGTCTTTTATTTTATACAAATTGTAATTATATCCTTTTTTATATCCACCTTCTTTTAATTTTTTGTGTAGAACTATGGATATATTATCTTTTGTTCTGCCAGCTACTTCCGTTGTTCTGAAAATTTCTAATTTCTGATGAGCAGAAAAATTGTTGTTTTTCATACTAACCTCCGATTATTGATAGAAACAAAGAATATATTTTAGTTCTTCAATTTCTGTTTTAATTTGAGCCATATTTAGTAACTGATTTATTGCATTTTTTTTCATATAATGGAGAATCTTTATGTTTTTCCCAATACATTTCAAAAGTTTTTTGGTTTTCCACAAGTTCTGTTTCTTTATTTCTTAATTTTTCTTCTAATATTTGTTTCTTTTGATTTTCATTTTTTGTACCCATATATTTTTCTCCTATTTTTTTCTAATTATTTCATATTTTACATCTGATTCAAAATGAATTGGATCAAAGAAATATTCCACAGTTGGAACATTTAGTTCTTTTCTTATTATGAGATTTTCATTTCCTTCAGAGAAACTTATTTTGTCTCGTCTAATCTTTATGTTTCTTTCAATGGAAAATTCATCCGTAAACGAAATAATGCAATTGTAATATGAAGTATCTTCTCCCTCATTAATACCTAATATATTTTCTTCATTATTAATTCCTTCTTCTTTTATTTCTATATTTTCTGCTTTTATTACTTTTTCTTTATAATAATTTTCATAATAATGGGGATGAACTAATTCTTTATGACAAAAATATCCAATAATAAAAATAGAAATGCCTGTTAATACAATTGAAAAAATAATGGCAATTTTTTTACTCTTTGGTGAAATTTCTTTTCTACATGCAATTACACAAAGTAGAATGAACAAACCTATGATAAACATAAAAATACTAAACATTATTTTACTCCTCCTATTTTTTCTTTAATTTTACTATTTTTAGTAGACTTTATTATTTTTGCATATATTTATATCTATAATATGATTTATTTTTTATAAAAAGTGGAATTAAATTCCTTTTTTTTGTACAAAAAAAGAGCCACTGTTGTGACTCTTTCTTTATATTTATTCATATCTAGGCATTTCGTCTATTATTTTTTCAATCTCTTTAAAAGCCCATTTCCCATTCTCCTGTTTCATAAAATCTTTTATAAATTTTATTACACCTATTGGGTTTACAGCAAATATCTTAGGCAAATCTTTTTTGTAATCACAATCATTAATTGAATGATTATAAGGGCTTAAGCCTGATACAAGTGTCATTAGATACAACGTAAAATCATTAATCCATTCATTAGCACCTGAATAGCTACATATTATTCCTTTTTCTGAATAAACAATATTTAACCCTTCTGAATTTAAGTAAAATTTTCCGGTTTCAGTATCAAAATATTCGTATTTATTGATCTTAATTTGTTCTTTTTTATTAATTTTTTCCATTGTCCTTAGTTCCTTTCATTTTATCTTTCTTCTGGAAAACAAATTGTAGTAACATTGTCTCCTGCCTTTTCTGATTTTCTATTTGTAATAATATAAATTTTTCCTTCTGATGTTTCGTATGCTCCAAGTAAATACAAGTCTTCCGGATGTCTTAATGCCATTTCATTATCTTCTTTATCTTCATCACAAAGATTGCCCCAGTCTTTTTGAGAATATTGGTTAAGTGCTTTGTTAATCTCCAATGCAAAAGTATTATTTGTCTGAATATACATATGAATAGTACTTGTTACAATAACTTCGCCCATATTAAAATATTCTGATTTAAACATTCATTTATCTCCTTTCTTAATCTCCTGTTATTAATTATTACATTTATAATATGATTCTTTTTTTTATGGAAATAAAAAAAGAGCCATATGTATGACTCTATTTTATGTTGTTTGAATTATTTCCATAGATACAGAAAATTTTATTTTCCCTTAAAATTAAGGTACTAATCTAATTCTTTTGTTTTCTCTGTAATTTTTTCTTTTAGTTCTTTAATGTTATCAGCAGCTTCTTCTACAGAGTCAAAACCATTCTGAATTACTTTTTGTTCAAATTTTTTTATATCCTGTGCCATCCAAATAAAACGAAAGTTAAACACATCCTCAACATTTTTATATTCATCAATAGTTTGTGCCTCAGTTAATTTAAGTATAATTTTTTCTTTCAATGTTTAAAACATTTTCTTAATTTCTTTTAAATCTGCTTCATAACTAATTAAGTCAACTTCTCTTTTCTTTTTGTCTGCTTTATACTTGTAAAGGCGGGACTTTAACTGATTTCTTGCTTCTGTGATATTAAAACCGCTTTTATCAAACTCATCTTCATTATGATAGTAATAATAAGAATTAGAAGATTTTTTTACCTCTCTTTTATATTTTGCATCCTGCTGAATGATAAACACTCCAAGTTTTCCACTTTTTCTATCCGATTCAAAATCATATTTTCTGTAATAATAGTTTATTAAACAATCATATGTTTCTCTTAGGAATTTTAAACAATCATATGTTTCTCTTAGGAATTCTACATCTGTATCAAACTTTCCTGCATTTAATTTAACACAACGCACTTCTGCTCCTTTACATACTAATAATATTCCATTATCACTTCCTGTTATCTTTTTGATACTATTAGCTGTAAACTTTCCAAGTAAACCAGTTACCTTAAATGGTTTTTGAAAATCATAGCCATAACAACAAGCTATATATTGTAATGCTTTCTTTCTACATTGCAATAATTCCTTTAAAGCATTGTCGAAGACAATATTGAGTTCATCTATCTTTTCTTTATTACCACTATGTAACAAATTCTCTTTCATTGCTCTTGTCAATAAAGTTCCTTTACTAATTTGATTTCTTTCATTGAAAAGTTTGATTACTTTTTTATTATGAAAGTCAAGAACACAAGGAGTATCACTATAACTATCTACCCAACAGTTATTCACATAATATCTTCCGTTGTCTGCAAATCTTACACCGCTTATATTATCAAGAACAAAATTACCAAAATACACATTTTCTACTTCTGTATCATATTTTAAATATATTCCATTTATATTTACTATGTCTCTATAATAATTTTTATTTTTATTGAGACAGGCTATTTTATAATAACCAAGTACCTTTGCCTGTAAACCAGGGATTAATAAATCCAAATTATTATTAAGTGTGCTATCACATTCGCTTACAGTGTGATTGTAACGATTCTTAATAGACATATGACTTCCGTTTTTTGCTATCTGAATATTAAGAATAGATGTACCATATTCATCTTCTCTTTTTGGATTCTTACTTCTCTGTATTTTGTCAATATCCTTTTTAATTGCGACGAGCATATAATATTGGCTCATACGACCAGAAAGATTATTATAAGTGCAAATTACTTCTCCTGCTGCATAATATTTTTCACATTCTGCTATTCTTTTTTCATCATCAAAAATTACAGTATCATATCCGGCTTTCTTAAAATCTTCAATAATTTCTTCCTGTGTTGTTTCTCTTATTGTTCCAAATGTATCATTTGAACTTATTTCAGAACAAATAGATTTTATCTGAAACTCATCCAATTCAGAAAATACATTCCTTGCATTCTGTGGAGTTACTAATGCCTTTTTAAGTTTATCCTGATCAACTGCAATATTTTTGATATAAGAATAAGCATAATCTCCTACAAATTTTTTTAAATTACCCATTCTGATGTTTTCTCCTTCTCTTTAATTCTCCTATTATTATTTTGTTACATTAGTAATATGATTCTTTTTCTTATGGAAATAAAAAAATATCATTGTCTAATTACATTTATTTCTGATTCTTTTTAGGGTATAATAAAAAAAGAGCCACCTGAGTGACTCTAATTTTTAATAATTCGTTAGTTTATCATTAATCTCCATCCATAATTTTCACATCCTATCTTTGAATTTTTATTTTTTTATATGCATTTTGTAAGTCTTTTATTTTAAACAAAACTTAATCTTTATTCTTGCAATAATTTTTACACTTCTTTTCATTGCACTGAATACAAGGAATTACTGATTTTTTACGCTTTTTACAAGTATATCTGTAAACTGGATGATCAAAAACATCTCCATGATAAGAAGTTATGTCTTCTGTCTGCAAAAAATTACAATCATTCATATAGTCTCCTCTTTCTTATACATGAAATTCAACTTTAACAAGCCATTTTATCTTTGCCTGTTTCTTTCGTTTTTCCTGTATCTTTTTTGTTTCAACTTTTACATCATTTTGAGCCTTTTCATAATTTGCCTTTGCTCTTTTTATTGCATCTAAGGTAGATTCCGGTCTCAAATCAGTATAGCAAACTGGACATCTGTTACTTTTAATATAGGAACTAGCAATTTTAGAACCGCAGTGTTTACACCCTATAAACTGAGATTTAACATTAGCATAATGTATGTTATCTGCTAATTCATGGTATCTGTCACAAAGTCTTTTTGCTCTTTCTTCCAGAGTTTCCAAAGTTTTTGTTTTTTTCATTTCAGGATATTCTCGATATTTTACGGCTAATTGGTCATAACCTTGACGGTCATGATTTTCAATATATTCATGGGCTTCATCATAATCATTGCAAATATGATCAATCCAACGAATATTATTTAGTAGCCCACAACAGCCTTCCTTCCAGTCTTCATGTGCTGCATAATCATCCCAATATGCTTGTACTGAGTTTTTATTAATTTTTTCATCATAAGTTGCATAATGTATTGAGTGTCCCATAGGTTTCCTCCTTTTTATCTCCTATTATTAATTACTACATTATTAATATGGTTTATTTTTTACATGAATTTAAAAAAAAGGAATTAAATTCCATTTTTATTTCAACAAAAAAAAGAGCCACTGTTATGACTCTTTTTAACTATCTTTCAAATTCTGTATGTTCTTTTTCTAATTGAGGAATAATATTAGATGAATACAATTTAACTTCGTCACCAGACAATATTTTTTTTTGAAGTTCTTCATTACTAATAAATCTAATGCAACCATTATCATCCAAAATTTTATTATATTCTTGTTCGATAAAATTCTTTTCCCATTTAGGAAGATTTCTTACATCAGTAAAAAATTCCTGATACATAAATTTTCTGTTATCATAGACACAATTAATTCTTTCTTTGATTATTGAACCATATGCATTTTCTATATCAGTAAATACATTTTTCAAATCAATATTTTTGGAAAATTCAAGTTGTTTTCCATATAATTTTTCACAAATTTCCATTTGTTTATCAAAAGATGTTGAAAATGGTTTTGATTTTACGTCATTTATAAGACCATATACATTTTTTTCTAATGGATATTCATTTCTTATATCTGACAAAAAAGATGCACCATTGTCAAAGATTGGAGCATAGTTATATTTTCCATTTTCATCTTTAATAAAGGCAATATTGTGAAAATGTCTATCTTCATTTAATATTATTGTATCTAATTCTAATAAAGTAGTTAAATATTCTCCAACATAGGGTAAATTTGTAATATTACTCATTTCATTTACAAAATATTTTATTTTATTTTCTAATGACATTTTCGCTAAATCTTCACTTAGACTATTATTAGTAAGTGATTTGTACAATCTTTCAGCTGTAATCAAACTTTCATTTTGTTTAAGAAAATTAGTGGATACACATCCATTAATTTTTTGATTATTGTATTCAATTTCTTTATAAGAGTATTTTACAAATTTTTTTACATTTGAATTTTTTAATAATTCAGAAGTTACAATTTCAGCTGCACCTTCATAACCTAAGAAATCACCTTTATACCAAAAATCATCTATTTGAAATTTTAATTGATTGCCTTTTGAAGAATAATTATATCCTGTAGAACCATCAGTATTATTGTAAATTTTCATAATAATTCTCCTTATTCTATAAATTTAATCCACATATTATCTTCTGCCATTCTTCCTTCTGTTTTTTTGCAGATAAGATATGGATCATAACAATCCAGCCCCATGTCTCTTAAAAGTAATTTTGCTTTATCTCTTGTTCTTGGAAAACATCTACTTTCCAAGAATTCTTCATAGTCCTTAATTGTTGGATGTGTATTTACCCCAAAAGCTCTTGATACTAAATCATCTGTATAATTTTTAATACTAACTTTATTGTTGGGGTAATCTACATTGATTTTAGTAGATAAATTATCACCATCATAATATTCTAGAAGCATAAAATTTCTCCTTTCATATTTAATAAGTATATTATAACATGCAGAAAAGAAATTTGTTAATAAAAAGAACTTTAAACACCTTCCTAACTATTCTCATGGGTAAACTGCAAACTCATGAGGTTCTTACTATCAAGTTTAGTTTACAATTATAATATGAGTTTTTTTCTTAAATTACACTCAACTAGTTCTCCATTTATAAGACCAAAATCCTTTAAATTTAATACTTTCATTTTAGTAAGTTTATTCCAGTATTTTTCTATATTTAACATTTGTTTTTCTCCTTTTCTATTTTGATTCAATATCCACTGGATTTTCCAGTTTCAAGAATTCATCGCGTTTTTGAACCAATGTAGCATTAGCAATTGAATTAACTTTATTCTGGCAAAATGATTCAATTTCTCCTTTTGCTTCCATAACTGTTTTATCCATTTGTTCATTAAACTGGTCTGCAATAAATCCAATATTGCTTCCAATATCGTAATTTAACATATTGAGTTTTTGTAAAATATTTTCTTTATCTGCCTTTGTAAGTGTCTTTTTTGAAGAAAACAATTCAGCAACTTCATTTATTAATTCTTTTGACTCTTTCATTGTTTTATTAGTCTGCTCTTTAAATTCTCCAGTAAACTGTTCTCTTTTACTAACAAAATCACACGGAGGAATTCTACCATCTTTTTCAGTATAGCGAACAGTTACCGGAATACCTGTTCCTTGTCCAAAAGAAGTTATTGCTTCAGCAAACTGTGAGTAACTCATTTCAACTTTTACAATAGGCTTATCGCCAAAAATATCGTCACGATTTAATCCTCTTGTGATATCAGCATGCCTGAGTTCCATTGTAATTACATTACTATGTTCAATGCTGCTTCCAAACAATGCCGTTTTTCCACCATATGCTCTGTTGAATAACAATGTTCCATAACTAGGATGCGTTGTTTTTATTCCAAACTTTGTTTCTTCTACTTTATATTCATTTTCCATTAAATTGTCTCCTCTCGTAAAAAAAATTATTAATGTCTTTTAGCAAGTTCAAATATTTTATTTCCATCATATTCTTCTAATTTTTCTCATGGAACTAGTAACTCATATAATAGCCCTTTTCTGTTTTGATTCTATCATATACTTTTATGCAATCATTATCCTCCAATCTATTAAATTTCTTTATTCATACATACAAACGTAACAGCATTTTTATAAGTAAATCCACAATCCTTTGCAAATCTTGTTAATTCTAATTTTTTAATTTTTTCCATCAACACTTTCCTTTGGTATTAAATAAAAGTCATTATAAACTTCAGAAATATGTTCGTCACTCCATACAGGTTTTTGCTCTGGTGATACTGAATTTTGATACCAATCTTGTAAGAAACCTTCATCCACTGACTTTTCTCTTATAAAATTTTCTAGTGTTTCTTCACTTATTTTTTCTATACATTCTGCATTAAACCAATACCAGCCAAATTGACTATGTTTGTTATATTTTCCATCAATAACAACTCCAACACTATTTCCTGATATAGTTGCAATTTTCCCTTCTAAGCCAATTAACTCAGGGTATTCACTCTCAGAAGATAATTGCCTTTTTGGTAAAGAAATTATTTTTACTTTTCCTGGATAAATAAATTTTTCTATTTTTCTTTTCATATTTTCTCCTTTTTTAATTGTTACTTTTTTTTACTAAACTCTGCACCACAATTCCAACAATATTTAATATATTGGGTAAATGCTCTTGAATCTGATTTATTACAATTAGAGCAAAATGTTCCACATCTTCCTGTTCTATATGCTTTAATTTTTTCTTTTCCATTTACAATACCTCTTCCATTTTTCCTTGCAAATCATAAATAACTTCCTGTAATGTCTGTATTCTTGCCAACAACATATTATTAGTATCAGGGGCATTATCCCCATTATCTATAATACATTTTTCAACTCTTTTGATTTCTTCTTTAAGTTCAGTAATATATTCTTTTACCTTTTCTCTCATATTTGGTTGTTTTTCATATTCATATAATTTTTTTAATGGTTCTTGCATTTGATTATTTGCTTCTACACTTGCTTCATCATAAACAAATAGCTCAGGTAATTTTTGATTTGAAAGATTCCATTTAATCTTTTTAACTAAATTACTCATAAATATATTATTTTTTCTCCTTTCTAAACTTCTCCTGTTATTATTTATTACACTAATAATATGGTTTATTTTTTGCACAAAATAAAAAGAGCCACCTTTTTGTGACTCTTATTATATCTTTTACAAAGAAAACGGAGGGTTTAAGGTTACCTGTCTTGATAAATCCTCGTTTGTATACCCTTTGTTCCGTTCAATTTCTCTTAACAATTCTTCAGAGCCATAAGTTCCTTTTTCTACATAGTCTCTTATGGCAGTTTTGAGTTGCACTTCCTTGTTACTTTCCATATCTGCATCCAAGTCAATGCCTACCTTCTCAAGTGTTTCATAAAGGTCCTGTAATGACTCATCTGCTTCCAATCTCAATTTTCTTGATTTTTCAAGTAATACTTCAAACAACAGTTTTAGTTCATAATCCATTAATTTTTCTCGCTTTCCAGCCAATTCTTTATAGCCTTGATACAGTTGTCATGACACACATCTGTTCTTGCAGGACATTCACATCCACAATAAAAATAGTTCCAGAAGAACTCTGCCAGTTCTTGAGTGTTCATTGCTCTTATTCTTTCTATGTTGGTCATCATATGCTCTCCCATCTAATATGTATTTTGCCCACAATTTTTACAGTAGCCTGGTTGCATCATCAAGTAGTTACATCTTGGACAAAAATATTCTCCTTCAATAACTGTTCTTGAAATTTTTTCCTGCTTTTCAAGGGCTGTGATTGCCATATCTAGTGCTTGGTTCATATAGTTATATGGCTGAATAGTAAATCTGCTTTCTTTTAAACGTTTGATTGCTTCTTTGCTAGTTATTATAATAAATTCCTCCTTTTTCAAATCTGAAATCTACTCCAGTTTCTGTTTTAGGTTTTTGTCGTTGTGCCATAATAAAACTATCATCAAAGTAATCATCTTCCTCCTCGTCAAAAAATCCCAAAGTATCTAAATAATCATCAATCTGGTCATCAAGTACGCTCATTTTTTATCCTCCTTAATTCAATACTAATGTTACATCATCTAACAATATAACCTTTTCATCAGGGCTAAAACGAACTTTTGTACCTATATAGTCTCCACTAAAACACACAGCATCAAATTCATCTGCTACGCTAAGTGTCTCATCACCCTTTTTACTATAAACTTTCTCGGTCTTCATATAGTAAAATCCTGCATCATTAGTAAAAATATCCCCAACTACTAAATCACTAAATTTTCTAGTATTATTTCTATTATCTTTAATCTTCATCTTCTTTTCTCCTTCCTCTAATTTTCTGCTAACTTAGCATAGTGCCATGAGTAATAATCATCTTTATCTTCTGATGTGAATGATGTACAGCCACCAAACCATGCGCATACCTTTCCTTCTTCGTATTTGGTAAAATGTGCTTTAGCCCATGGATCACTGGTTCTATCTCTTACATAAATCGGCGTATCGACTTTAACCTTGTTCCAATCTACCTGTTCAACGTGTTCAGATTGAAGCCAGTCCCTGGCATTTACTTCGCACTCTCCTGCTAAATTTCCAAACAAGCAGTCATCACAATTTGTATCTGAGCATCTCACAACTCGCAGGCTTTCTTTGTCAACTGCAACTACACTTTCTAATATTGAATCTAATGCATTTTTGTAAAATTCTTTGTTTGTCATATTATTCTCCTTCAAATTCATCCCAATTAATCAAAACATACTGTTTATAACATGGATAATATGTAGTAGCTCCTGTTTGCTCCTCACACCACTTATTCAACAATTTTTGTAATCCATCTGCATCACACTGTTCACTTGCATCTTTATGTAAACATTCACAAGCACTTTCAATTACACTTTCAGCATCAATATGAATCTTTTCTACGCTACATACCCATAATCTCTCAGGTCTGCCATCGTCATTAAATTCTTCATCTATATAACGCCCAAAATAATCATCAAAGAAATCATCAACAGTGTCGTAATACTCGTCAAACTCTTCACAATATAGCATTGTATCTACATCTTTTTCATCAACTACAGTTGCTTTAGAAATTATTTCCTTCCATTCTTTTAATTTCTTTTCTTCATCAACCTTTGCCATTCTTATTCCTCTCTTTTTATTTCTCTCACACCTTAACATTTTTCTTCCGGGTTGTCATCACTATACTCTGACGATAAAAATGAACACCCTCAAAACAATTCAAGTTGCTTTGCATCTAGCCATTTCTTATCTCCTTTCTTACTCTCCTGTTATTATTTATTACACTAATAATATGGTTTATTTTGTAAAATAAAATTTTGCTTCCAATACAGTATTTACTCTTTCTTCCATTGATGGGATATATTTTTTCTTCATTTTTACAATATAAGCAAAATCTCCTGTCTCAATATTGGATAATTTTAGATTCACCCCATGTTTGTTTGGAATATAGTCAGGTCCAATAGCTACATCCCATATGTCTTTTCTTAATTTCCATTCTTCCTCTGATATATCATCAGGCTTATCAGTTTGGTTTTGATAATGAAAATCAGTTAAAAATTTACATTTATTAATGAATTTAATGAATTCAGAATTTCCAAAATACATAGCCAGTAATTTATCCTCATATGGAATTATCTGTATGGATGAATCATAATTCCTCCATATCAAACTTTTGTCTTCACATTCATCAATAAACATAAAGTATATTTCCATACACATATTTAAATATTTTTCTTCTAATAACCAACCAAAGATAGTTTTATGATGTTCTTTTAAATAATCATAAGGCTCTATTTTTTCCCATATGCTTTCAACTTCATCTTTACCAACAACTTGTAAATAATCCAGATAAAATACAAAATTTTCAACTACGTATTTTTCATATAGTTCTTTTATGTATTCCTTAATTTTTCCCTTAATCGGAACAAACATTTTATTTAATTCTGCAACACTATATTGTTTCCTTTCTTTTAATCTGATATATTTTTCTCAAAATATTTTATGCATAAGTAGTAATTTGTTTATTTCTTTTTTGTTTTTGCATAAGTAAAAAGTGTCTGTGTCTGTTCTGCAATAATTCTTATAATAATTCTTTTTTATACTTGACATACTTTCTTTTGGATTTATTCCATAAATTATATGTCTTAGCATATAAATACCTTTTAATTTGTTTATAACTACGCAGTACATATCGCTTCCTCCTGTTGTTAATTTATTTACACTAATAATATGATTCTTTTTAAGGGGAAAATTAAATATATTTATGTATATATGAGAAAACTTTTCCTTATACATAAAAAAGATGACTATATTTACCAATAGTCATCTTTTTTTCTTAACTAAATCTTTTTAATTATTCAAATTAAATATAATATATTATTTTAAAATTTTTAATATCATATCTACTACAATAAGAAGTGTTGGAATCACCAATGGTACATAAATAAATACAATTCCAAGCCAAAATCCTCTTTTTGCTCTGAGAAGATTATTTTCTGCTTTATTATATTTATCTTTATCCTCTTCAGTAATCTCATTGCTACTTACTTTTTCTTCAACTTCATTCATAATTTTTATAAATTTTCCTGTTAATTTATTATATACAATTGTAGGACCCATTATTATAAAATATCCCATTACGAGAATTGAAAACAATGTAAGCATAATTCCTAATGTATACCCTATTACCTGTATGTAATCACCAAATGTCGTTTTTGATGTGTCACTTGTAATTCCGTTAAATATTAATTTAATTAGTTCTGCGTATTTTCTAAACATATTCTTTTCTCCTTTTACTTAATTATAGTTTCTTTAGTTTTCAGATATTTCACTGTTTTTTACTTATTTATTCCAGATACCTTTCTATTATTGCAATGTCTTGATTAATTAATTCTAAATCATTTGGATAGTCACTATATAATTCTTTTAATTCTAAATAATATCTATAAATATCTTCTACACCATTCATAGACAAATTATTTAGTTTTGCATAAACTGTATATTTTCTTAGAAAACATTCTATGCATTTAAATTCTTTTACAGCTTTCCATCTACATATACAATCTAAATATTCATCTTGTTTTAGATACAAGGTTTTTCCTCTTATCTTGCCTTTTTTTAACTTATTCATTCTGGAATTATAAATTAAGCATATAGCAATATCTATAATATCATCTGCATACGCTATAAGAACTAATATTATAAATAAAATTATCCAATAAAACATATTTTTTCCTTTCTCTTAAATATTTTTCAAATTGTAATTATAAAATTATTAAGCAATATTATGGTAAATTATTTCTTATTCCAAATATTTTTCTATTATTTCAATGTCTTGATTAAACAATTTTAATTCACTTGAATATTTTTCTATCATTACAATATCTTGATCAATTAATTCTAAATCATTTAGACATTCAATATGAAAATTTTTTTGTTCCAGATAAAAAGAATATATTTTTTTCACCCCATCCATAGGCAAATTATTTAGTTTTGCATAAACTGTATATTTTCTTAGAAAACAATCTATACATTCAGGTTCTGCTGCTATTAGCCATCTGCAAATACAATCCAAATATTTGTCTTGATTTAGATACAAAGTTTTTTCTTTTATTCTTCCTTTTCTTAATTTATTCATCCTATGATTATAAATAAATTCTTTTTTTATATCTTTGATTGATTTATTTGTGTATTTTGAATATATTACAGAGATAACTGCTGCACATATAAGTACAAAATCAAATATTATTATGATTTCCATATTTTACTCCTCTTTCTTAGCAATATTTATTAGTTACAGTTACTACTTCTTTAGAAAATTCAAGTTCACTTGTTTCAAAAGAATATAATTTTCTTTCTATTTCTTCATAATATTTTATTTGCTCTTTATAATAATTATTTATTTGTTTTATTACTTTCGTATCGAGATTATGAAGCAAGCAGTATGTAGCATATTTTTTAAAAAAATATTCTAAATGTTCCTTATCCCATTTTTCTGCCGTCATAGTGCTATATATGTAACTTTTATTGCCTATTATAAGAAATGCCTGATTTGAAAGTTCACTAATACTAACAAATCTTGATAGTTTTTTATGTATTTCCTTTCCCGTGATTTTCATTTCATACATTTTCTTATCGTAATCATTTCTGTCAAGTATAAACCAAATAATTGCGTATATGATTAATATTCCTATCCATACGCATATGAATATTTTTAGTTCATTTGTCATTTTGTTTCCTCCTATTATTTTTTATATTATTAATATGAGAGATTTTAAAAATTACTTTTATAAAAAAGGAATTTAATTCCTTTTTTCAAGAACCTAAAATATCACCCTTAAAAGACTGTTTATAAAAGAATGAGCTTATTGTTAATTTTTCCGTGTATGAATATAGACCAATTAATCTACATACAAACACGTAGCAGTTGTCATTTCTAAATCTGTTTTAATTTTTATTTTTTAATTTAGCGATTAATTATCATTCGATTTTAAGTGTTAAAAAAATTCCTTTATATATGAGATTTTTAGATGTTCTTAGATTAATAAAAGAATATAAAAAAAGGCACTTGGCTGAAAACTGTATCAAAAAGTAGCCAAATGCCCAATGACTGTTTCCAGTCATGTATATAAGTACAATGATTATTATAATTTTTCCTTTTTATTTCGTCAACTATTTGCTCATTTATAAGATAAATGGTTTCATTTTTATCATATAAAAAGGAGCACCTACCAGTTAGTTACAACTGAGGATATGGGAACTTCACAAATACCATACAATTCAAATCCTCCAACTATTATTCCCATAAGTATAAATGTCATTCCATATGCAACTTTCCATATTTCCATTGAATCCATTATCTTTACCTCCAATTATTAATTATCATTACACTTTTAATATGTTTTTTTTATTCAAAAATAAAAAGAGCCACATTTCTGTGACTCTTTATAAATTCTCTAGCTTTAGCAATATCCAACATTACGGTTCTTACGTTGGATTTTCCAGTGTTATGTCTGCCAATGCTCGTACACAAGCGAAACCCTTTACTACAGTCCTGTTCGATTTCTCAAACTGTATATTCCTTATGGGATTGGTTTCCTTTGCCTTTAGTATAAGGCTTGATATACACGATTTTTCCATTCCTGTAGTGTCGGAAGTGACCACGGACTCCCCAGCTTCCTAGTGAAAATCTTTTTTTTGACTCTTTAATCCTGACACAATCTTATTTTCTTTTGTCACAAATCGAATATTGTTTATTTTTACTTTATGTACATTCTTGCTATTATTCCTATTGTCATTGATTGCAATTTTACTATTTCTCTTTTTGTTGCTATTATTGGTTATTTTAGATTCTTTATTCTCAATTTTTTTGTATTCAGGATGTTGCATGAGCCAGTTGATGTAGCACATGGTCTTAACATACATACCAAATAGCATGCACGCATCATTTACCATTTTTTCTATATACTTATTAATTTCACTTTCTTTTCTTTTTTGTTTTTGGTAAATCTTGGTAGTTGCATTTTCAAAATGAAATACAGTGTAATTCATTTGCTGTTTTACATTATATGGAACATTTGCTTTTATTGAGCAGTCCCAATTATATGTACTATTTATGTCATTAAATATGTCTGCTTTTATTTCGTAACAATTTTCTTTAAATTCCGCATCAAATATAATGTACCCTGAAAAATTAAAATATGATACCACAAGCACTCCCGTTTTCACCACAGGAGTAGTAATATAATCAGTGTCATTAGGTAGATTTGCAAACCATTTATCTGAATCAGATTTTCTTACTTTGATATTATCCAGTTCTTTGATTTGCTCTGCAAGTTCTTTGCCTTTTTCCATTTGAAGTAGTTTTATTTGTTTGTCTGTTTTCATATATTCTCCTATTTGTGTATCATTTTCCCCTGCAAATGGTTGCAAGTTTACATTAGTTCACTATTCTCACTCTTTACTTTATCATTTAGCAACCAAAAACTTAAGTTCATACTATAAAAAAAGCCAGAACTAAATAATTCTGACTTCCACTCTGGTTATATTTACACTTGGTATTATACAAAATTGCAATTTTTTAAATTCCACTCTGGTTATATTTATCTTTACCAAGTAAATTTAGTTTACTTGAAAAGTACTGCTATGTCAAGCACTACTAGCTCTTTTTACTCCTTTTCCTGTATATGGGCTTTAGCTAAGTCAGCCAGCAACAAAAACTCGGTTTTAAGTTTCTCATTGTCTTTACAGTCTTCCATAACTTGTCTTTTATATCTTTCGATGTTGTCAATGTAAGTATATGGTGGTTTGGGTCTTCCCACTGTCCCTATTTCACCATTTTTTCGTTTAAAAAATGTTATGTGCTTAGACAAATACAACCCTTGAACAGTTAAATAATCAGTATGTTTTGAAACATCTGCATCTGCCAGCAAAACTGCATTAGACAAAAGTATATTTCCACACACTTGTGATTCACCGGCTATATAGGAATCATGTATCATGCTTTTTCCACGAATGCTCGCGTTCTCACATATTCTACTTTTTCCTGACACTGAGGCTTCATCACCTACTGAGGCTTTTCCTGATATCTCAGAGTGCTCACATATCAAAGCCTGACCCTGCACTGTTGCTCTGTCTGTTACCACAGCATGCCCACATACTCTGGATTTGCCACACACTTTCGCCTTTTCCATTATAAGAGTTTTTCCGTATATCTGTGATTCTCCACAAATCTCCGTATCATGCATCGTACAGGCATCCCCCTCAACAACAGCATTCTCATACACACAACTATTTCCACTTACCCAGGCTTCTCCTTTCTGACTTAAATTGGATTCCTTTTCAATCCAACCACCAATCTCTCCTTCATCAGCATTTTCAGTATCTTTTAATGCCTGTATCTGATGCAAAATGTGTCCGTTAAGTTCTTTAGTCTTTCCAGTGAATTTGTATTTTTCTCTCATATTTCGTTTTCCTCCTATGTTTACTAATTATACTCTAAGTATGATTTTTTTCATTATTTTTTTACAATGTTTTGTATATAAAGCAAGCCACAGGAGTGGCTCTGCAGCTTGTTGTCTTCACGTTCTTAATAATAATAGAATCTGAGGTGGAGTGCCTCAACCACTCTGCATGCAGTATACAACATCCAAAAGCATATGCATTTTTTGCACACATTTTTGATTTTGCCCTTGACAAACGTGCTTATGCTTGTCGATAATATATACATACTATTTTTTTTGGAGAAAGTTTATGATTAGGGAATTTTGCAACAAATATTTGGAAATTTACAGTAACTACACAGACACTGAAAAATTGTTTATCTGGATTGGTATTTTTGCTATCATTTCATCTGCCTTATTTCCCATTATTCACACGGTTTTTATCAGCAACAAGATTAAAAAACTTGCAGACAATTCACTGGAAGTTACCCCTAAACAATTTTTTGTAATTAGAAATGCCAGCAATGGAGGCAGGGGAAACAGGCACATATCTACATCCAGAGATTTTCAGGGTGTATACATATTATACAACCACACAAAGAACATGTATTATGTAGGACAAAGTGTTAAAGTGTTACGAAGAGTAAATGCTCACTTTACCGGTCATGGAAATGGTGATGTTTATGCTGATTTCAAGTATGGGGATGATTTTACAATAAAAATGATAAAGTTGGAAACAAGTGGATTCAAAACTTTGAATGAACTTGAAAGAAATACAATAAAAACATATGGAGCATTTTCTAAAGGCTACAATAAAACCAGAGGAAATATAGGATAAAAAACATTATGAGACGTTGAACAAACAGCAGTTGTAGTGAACCACACCTCAAAAAGAGCATTAATATGTTTTCTACAAGAATCTGGTTGATAAGCATCTGACATCAAAAATTAAAAGACAGTCACATTTCAATTAATGGAAAAGTGGCTGTCTTTTTTTCTTAAATTCTGCCTGTTTTATTGTATCTATTTTCTAACTTATCTGATACCGACTTATCAATCTTACAGTTCAAATTCTTATATGTTTTATTTGCTATAATTGTCGTTCCTATATTCTTTTATAATTCGAAATATCATACTGAATATAATCTGCTCTTGGAAATCTCGTATCTAAAATTACAAGGTCTGGATAATCATAATGCATTTGTAGTCATAATGACCTATGTGATTTATATGGGCAAAATTAATAGTTAGTTTTTCCATTCCGTTAACTATTTACTGATTTGAAAAAATTATCAAAATTAAATGATTTCATTTTCACCATATAAAAAGGAGCACCTACCAGTTAGTTACAACTGGTAGGCATTAATGAATTTATTCAACAGAGTGTTTTTTATAAGCAGGTTCTAACACTCAAAACCTTCGTCTTTTTAGTTTGAGGAATAATAAAAGACTTAGCCAGGCTAGCCGGATTCGAACCGGCAAATACAGGAGTCAAATTCCTGTGCCTTACCATTTGGCAATAGCCCAATATTTATTTTATATTTATATTATAAACTATCTTAATTTCCTTTCATTTTTGCAGACATTTATCTATGAGCTTACACAATTTTATATTTTTTGTATTTATTCATTGAATTTATGCTAGGATAATTTTCACTAAACTTTAAACAGTAAGTTATTTCTTTATTATTTATATCTTTTATTTTTATTATATTTGTTCCATATATTTTCTCATTATGCAATCGTCTTAAGTCAGCCAAATCCTTTTTTATTTCTTTTTTATTTCTTCAATAATTTTATTCTATTTTACTCTTAAATCACATATATTTTTGTTTAGTTACCTTATTTGCTTTTTTATTGTTTGTCTGTCTTTTTCTATTTTTTAATTTGTTTATACATTTATCTTCCTCTGCATTTTTATTTATTATAAACAAAATAGCAATTATATTTATTAATTTATTAAAAAAAGAGCCACTGTCGTGACTCTTATTTTTCATTAAAATACCATACTTTTGTTAACACTTTGGCAAATTTTTTATCTTTTAATTTCGCTTCCCAAGTATTTCCATTATTCTCAAAAACAAGTTGGCAACATCAACATATATGTCCATTGCACTATCTACAGCATTATCCAATGTTTTACGATATTGCTGTGATCTATACACATCATAGGCTATGTAAAAACTAAATATTATTGCAGCTATCCATGATGTGGCTATATTATTATGTCCAATAAGTAATAGAAATACTTCTGCTATTAACAGTCCAATCAGGGATACAAACAAAAGTCTTCCTAGTCTGCTGCAAAATTCTGGCTTTGTAATTCCCAATATAGTCATTCCTGCCGTAATACACGTTGTTATCAGAAAAGCATCCGTAACTACGTCTGATGATATTCCTCCGTATAAATCTACAAAAAATGAAACAACCAGTCCCACAGGTACTACCACCATGTTATATCCAATAAAACTAACAAAGGCATTATCAGATACTTTTGAAATGATTATTCCAATTAAGGTAAGTACAAAATAACTAAGAATAAATAAAACTGGATCTATATACTGTGTTATGTCTTTAACAGTTAGGCATAAAATAAAATTTACAACTAAGCCATATAGCAATGTCCCACACAGAACTCCGTTATACATTCTTAATGATAATTCTTTCCCTTTTCCTTTAGTTAATCGTATTTTTTTGTCATTGATACTCATATAGTCTTCCTCCTATTATTTTTTATATTAATAATATGATTTATTATTTTTAATAAAAAAAGATCCACCATTGTGATTCTCTTTTATATTTATACTGCTATACATTTTATTGACCATTCCGGATGATATATTAGAATTTCATCAGTCTCTTCATCAGTTAAATCAGAGCACCAATACATTACACATCCCAATTCATCTACTATGGCTCTTCTATACAACATCTGTTTTCTCCTTTCGTTGATTATAATTTATTATAATATTGCACAGGATAATATCTTTTTATTTCATTTTCTTTAACTTCTATTTTTATGTAATCTTTATTCCAATACTCTTTATTACGGTTTGGTACCATTATTATCTTTTTCATTATGTCTTCTTCAGTAAAGTAGAATATTTCTTCATTTAAGACATCATATTTTATGACATCATATTTTTTTAATTCTTTTAATTCCTTAACAACGTCAGCATAAAAAATTTTTCCTCTGCAATAAATTATGTTTACAAGAATACAAGTAACTATTAGCACTAATATTACCAACATTGATATTTCTACTACATAATGTCCTGTTTTTGCTATATGTTTAGCAATATTATTTTTTGCAAATTCATAGTAAGCAAAACTTATTATTGTAACTATTCCTGACACTACAAATGTAACGATTGCAGCAGTTCCCGGAACATTCAAAGCATCTTCAATTTTTGAATCATAATATTTATTGTTTATGTCTATTTTTAATTTTATGTTTTGTTCCTTTATTTCTTTTTCATATTGCATTGTTTTCTCTTTTTAATATTACAAGAAAATCTACATTGTTATTTTCCTCCTATACATACTAATGGTTTACTGGATAATATGTTGTAACCTTTCCAAATTGATTTATTTCTATTTTCTTATAGTCTTTATTCCAATACAGTATTTCATCACTGCTTAGATCAATATTTCGATAAACCCCTTTCTCATCACAATAATAAATTTGGAAAGTGTCTATGTGCAGGTTCGTATATTTTCTTTCTTCTAAAAGTTTTGTTATACGATAAATCCTTCCTCCATGCAAATACAGAATTAAAATAAAGAACACATAAGTTAGTATGGCACTTATTAAACTGATTGGTGATAGCCAAAGAACTATTGTTGTCACAATTGAACTTATTTCAGCAAGTATAAGACACAATCCTATTTCTTTCATACATTTTAGATTTAATTTAGTATTGATGTCTAATACAATCTTGTCGTCTTGGTTTCTCTCAAAAGTATATTTCATAAAATTTCCTCCTATTATTTTTTTATATTATTAATATGGGATTATTTTAAAAATTAAATTAATAAAAAAAAGGAATTTAATTCCTTTTTTTATTTCTCCTTTACTTGATGTATTTTCTTATCTTTTATTATTTTATAACTATCACCTACTTCTCTTATACCTGATGCTGTTTCTCCATCATCTGATGCTTAATTATTTCTTTATGTTTCACTTATACCTGATGCTTTTTTATTATTTTATTTTTGTTTCTTTACTTCCTCTATACTTGATGTATTTTTTTATTCTATTTCTTTCAAAACAATGTCTTATACTTCTTCTATAGTTGATGCATTATTCTTATATGCTATATTCATTTTTAGTTTCACCTATATCTGATGTTTTTATTATATATTTTCCGTACTTATGTTTCACTTATAGTTGATGTATACTACAAAATCTCGCATTCTAATTTTATTTCACCTATATCTGATGCAAATTTATTCTTATTTTATATACATTGTTTCACTTATACCTGATGTATAATTACTATTTTATGTTTCACTTATACCTGATGCATTTTTTATTCCATCTTATTTCAGATATACCTGATGCATTTTATATCTATTATCTCTCAAATTAGGCATTCTTTTATTTTTGCAGACATTATTTACTTCATTTATATATGATGTATTTCTATTTATTTTTCTATATATGTACTTTTTTTCACTTATACCTGATGTTTTTATTTCATATTCTTTTTTTTACATCACCTTAGTTGATGTTTAAATCCCTATTTTTTGCAGACATTTTTCTTATACTTACTTATTTTTTCTACATTTTATTCCAAAATATTTAGCACTATTTTGGTTTTTCTATTTTTTATAATTTTTATATACATTTTTTATTCTATTTTTCTTCTATTTATTTATTTTTTATATTTTTATATATTTTTTTATTGAATTTTTGCTATTTTATTATGTCCTTTTTTACATTCTTTTGTGTAAGTAAAAATAAATTGTGTATAAACTTATTACGCAATTTGAAAATTTCATCTATTTTAACCTCTCATATTTAATGTATAACTAAGGAAAAGGAGGTACAGAAGATGACATATTCATTTATGACTATTGAAAAAATACATAATGAAGGACAATTAACTTCTAAGTATATTCATAATTGTAGAAAAATAGATATTACAAATGTTGATGAATCAAAATCTCATTTAAACGAAGATTTAGTTAAGTTACCACAAATTAATGGAAAAGAATTAAATTATTATGAGGCTTTTCAAAAAAGAATAAACGAACTTCCTTATTATAAAAATCACAATATTCGTAAAAATGCAGTTAAAGCATATGAAATCATATTTACATATACAAAAGATGAATCTGTTGATGTAAACAAATGGAAAGATAAGAGTGTACAATGGTTAAAAGATACATTCAATATTGCACCTGATGGGAAATCTAACATTTTACATGTTGTTTTTCATGCTGATGAAACAGGAAATGTTCATTGCCATGCAATTGTTGTTCCTATAGATGAAAGAGGAAGATTAAATGCTAGAAGATTTACTGACGGAGCAAGAGCAATGATTGAACATCAATCAACTTATGCAGATTATGTAAAAGAATTAGGGATTGAAAGAGGTGTTGCAGGAAGTGGAGCAAGACATCAGGATATTAGGAAAATGTATGCTTCGTTAAATAATGCAATAAAAGTTCCTGAAGTTAAGCCAGGAGAAAGTGCTGAAGAATATAGAGAACGTACATTTGAACACATACAAACAACACAAGCAATTGCAAAAAAGAAATCTGATGATTCTTTTAGAAAAAGATTACAAGCTGAGGATAAAAAAAGAGCATTGGAAATACAGGCAATTCAAGCTGAATTAGATAAAGCACATGGTCGTATAGATGCTGAATTACAAAAAGAAGTAGAAAAATTAAAAGAATACAAAAGACAAACTGCAGTTTATGAAGATATGGTAAAAAAATTAACAGGACAATTATATGAAGAGAAAAAAGAATTACAAGAACAACAAGAAATAAAAAAGAAAGTAGATTTTTATGATAATTTTCATAATGGTTTAGAAGTAATAAGAGAAAATGATGAAGCTAAAGCCATTTCTTTACAAAATGATGTAGATTTTGTAATGAGAGCCGCAGAACAATATGAAGAAAGAGCTCATTTATATGAGTAAAAATGTCTGCAAAAATACGTATACTTTTTTATATGATATAATAAAGAAAAAGTAAAGGAGAAGACATTATGAAAATTTTAAAAATTTTTAAAAAACCTGTTATAAATTTGTTATATCTTGTTCGTGATTTTACAATAATGACTATTATATATTATATATACATATTAATACTATTTAGACATTAAAAAACTTATACAGGAGGAGAGACTAATGAAAAATAATATTAAACAATGTTTATTATGCAATAAAAAAAGTTCAGATGTATATCATTTATTTACATTAAATAATACATTAATATGTGATACATGTATTGAAACTTTAACTGATTTATTAGATGAAAAATTAGAAAAAGATATGCAAAACGATTATATTGCATCTGCTATTTCTACTAATATTGTAAATAAAACTACAGACGATTTAGATGATGAATTTGAATTTAACTTTGGAAGATTTGATTGTACAACAGGGACTAAAAAGACCTATGATAGTTACAAAAATAAAAATAACCCTAAAAAAAATACAACAGTAAGCAAAAATCTAATAAAACTGATTAAGCCTAAAGATTTAAAGGCAGAGTTAGATAAATATGTAATAGGACAGGAAGATGCAAAAGTAGCCTTATCTGTTGCTGTGTATAACCATCTAAAAAGGATTAATGATAATTCAGGAAAAATAAAAAAATCTAATATCATAATGGTAGGACCATCTGGATCAGGTAAAACTTTATTAGTTCAAACACTTGCTAAATTAATTAATGTACCATTAGCTATATCTGATGCTACTTCTCTCACAGAAGCTGGCTATGTTGGAGAAGATGTTGAAAATGTAATTTCCAGATTATTAGTAGCTGCTGATGGAGATGTAGAATTAGCAGAAAAAGGAATAGTTTATATAGATGAAATTGATAAAATTTGTAGAAAAGGAGAGAATGTTTCTATTACTAGAGATGTTTCTGGTGAAGGAGTTCAAAACTCATTATTAAAAATCATAGAAGGATCTAAAGTTTCTGTTCCACCAGTTGGAACAAGAAAAACGCCCGGATCTAGAAAAAATACTATGATTGATACATCTAATATTTTATTTATATGTGGAGGAGCATTTGAATCATTATATAGAGCCAATAAAGAAAAAAGCAACACAATAGGATTTAATAGTATAAGTAATGAAGTAAAAAATAATGAGCCGGAAATTACTGCTGATAATTTGGTGAAAGCAGGGCTTACTCCTGAATTAGTTGGAAGATTATCTACAAGAGTTAGACTTAATAGTTTGAAAAATGAAGATTTAGTCAAAATTTTAACAGACCCAAAAGACTCTATTATTCAGGAATATAAAGAATTATTAAAAAAGGATGGAGTTACCTTAACATTCCAAAAACAAGCATTAGAAGAAATAGCTTCAATTGCTAACAACAGTAAAACAGGAGTTAGGTCTTTAAGAACTATTCTTGAAGATATTATGATGAATATAATGTACGAAATTCCTTCTATGAATAACATTAAAGGTGTTGTTATATCCAAAGACACTATAACTACAAAGAGACCAAAATACATATATAAAAAGAAGACTATAGCATAGAATATAAAAAAGCCCTCTCAATTCTCTTTTAAGTTTTGAGAGAGCTTTTTTTAGCAATAAATTATTAAGAAATCTTTTTTTGTCTGTTTTGTTTATCAATCTCTATAGCTTCTGAGTAACAACTCTTTGCAAACCAATTAACACATATATCTTGATGATACTGCATCATTTTTAATGCGTGTGCCCAGTCATTCAAAGATAGATTCATAATATTCTTTGTAGAATTTACTTTTTGACTAACTTTAACAATAACAGTTTTATCTTCCTTTCTTTCAACTGGAGCATAATAATTCTCTATGGTAATCTGAACTGGATTATTTTCTCCAATAAGCCATTTGATATTAACAGAATATACAAAATTATTCCCATGCTCATCTGGTTTTCTACTATCTAATGGTCTTGGACCTGAATCATATAAATCCACTACTTGTAAAGAAACAACATTATCTTTTTTTAATTTTCCAGCTGCAAGCAAATTAGTAGCATCTACAATAGCATCCATTTGTTCCTTGTTTTTAGGGTATTTCTTTAAATTATTATTTAAGAAAATATATTGATTTTTTAAAGATATTTTATTGTTTTCATCTTCTAATAAAACTTCTGCAGGTGTTTTACCTTTATGAATTCCTGATGTTATTCTAATTTTGTAAGCTGGAGATAAGGTATCATCATTATTAGAATTATCATTGTGTTCTGAATTAACATTATTATTAGAATTAGATTCTAAAGAAAAATCCAAATGTTTATTTAAAGCATAAGTTGATTTACGTTCTATTCCTGCACATTGTAAAAATGGAATATTAGCTATAACAGACTTACCATTAGAAATAACTGCAAAAATAAATCTGCTATATGGTGAAAATAGTTTAAGTGGTTCTCCTCCATTTTCTGATGACATTTTAGATAATTCAGCATTAACACAAAATGTTTGATTTTGTGTTTTTACAGATACAATTTCTTTAGGATATGCTGTAACTACTTTTCCTTCTGAATAATTATTAGTTGCCATATTTAATCCTCCTATTTTTATATATATAAATAAAATGATATTTAAAAAAATATAAAAAAAAGGAAAGCCATAAAAAAATGACTTTCCTTAATAATTAATTTTATAAATGTAATACTCTGTCTTTTATTTCCTGTGTTCTACCCTGATTCCAGAATTGAGTGCCTATGTAGCCACAAGTTCTTCTTGTTACATACATTTTATTTTGGTCTCTGTTATGACAATTTGGACATTCCCAAATTAATTTTCCAGTATCTTTGTCCTCTATAATTACCATTTCACCGTCATATCCACAACATTCACAATAATCAGATTTTGTATTTAATTCAGCGTACATAATATTATCATAAATGTATTGCATAACTGATAATACAGCATCTATATTATTCTGTAAATTAGGAACTTCTACATAACTAATAGCTCCACCTGGAGATAAATTCTGAAAATCTGATTCAAATTTTAATTTGCTAAATGCATCTATATTTTCTCTAACATTAACATGGTAAGAGTTAGTTATATAGTTATGATCTGTAACATTAGGAATTATTCCAAATCTTTTTTGCAAACATTTAGCAAATTTATATGTGGTTGATTCCATTGGTGTTCCATATACTGAATAACTAATATTTTCAGCATTTTTCCACTCTTCACATTTGTCATTAAGTTTTTGCATAACTTTAAGAGCAAAAGGTTTTGATTCTGAATCTGTATGCGATTTTCCAGTCATTCTCATACACATTTCATAAAGTCCCGCATAGCCAAGGGAAATAGTTGAGTAGCCATTATATAACAATTTATCAATAGTTTCACCTTTTTTTAATCTTGCTATTGCCCCATTTTGCCATAATATAGGAGCAACATCTGATGGTGTTCCCAATAATCTTTCATGTCTTATTCGTAATGCTTTATGACACAATTCAAGTCTTTCATCAAGAATTTTCCAGAATAAATCCATATCTCCATTTGAAGAACAAGCTACATCTACAAGATTAATAGTTACTACGCCTTGATTAAATCGACCATAAAACTTGTTACTTCCATCAGAATTTTTTTGTTTATCTTCTACAGTGAGGAAAGAACGGCAACCCATACATGGATATACATGTCCATTTTTTACTTTTTTCATTACTTTAGCAGAAATATAATCTGGAACCATTCTTTTTGCTGTGCATTTAGCAGCTAATACAGTTAAATCCCAATATTTAGAATTAGGAGAAATGTTATCTTCATCTAAAACATAAATTATTTTTGGAAAAGCCGGAGTAACCCATACTCCTTTTTCATTTTTTACTCCTTGAATTCTTTGTTTTAATACTTCTGTTATAAGTAAAGCCAAGTCATCTCTTGTTTGCCCTTCTGTAACTTCATCTAAATACATAAACATTGTGACAAATGGGGCTTGTCCATTACAAGTCATTAATGTAATCAACTGGTATTGTATAGTTTGAATACCTCGTTTAATTTCATCAAGAAGTCTTCCTTTAACAATATTTTTTAATTGTTCATTAGTATAAGACATATTATTATTTTTTGCTTCTTTTAAAACTTCTTTTCTAATTTTTTGTCTGCTCACATCAACAAATGGAGCTAAATGACTTAAAGTAAAAGATTGACCACCATATTGGTTACTGGCTACTTGTGCTATAATTTGAGTTGTAACATTACAAGCAGTATACAAACTATGTGGTTTTTCAATCATAGTACCACTTATAACAGTTCCATTTTGAAGCATATCTTCAAGATTGATAAGTGAACAATTATATTCTTTCTGGCTAAAATAATCCATATCATGAAAATGAATTATCCCATTATCATGAGCATTTACAATGTCTTGAGTCAATAAAACACGTTTAGTTAAATCTTTACTTACTTCTCCTGCCATATAATCACGTTGAGTTGAATTAATTATTGGATTTTTGTTTGAATTTTCCTGCTTTAACTCTTCATTAGATAAATCAATTAATGAAAATATTGCATCATCTGTTGTATTACTCTTTCTTGCTAATTCTCTTTTGTAACGATATCTAATGTATTTTTGAGCAACTTCATAGCCTCTCATTTTCATAATTCCTTTTTCAACTAAATCTTGAATTTCTTCTACAGAAACAGCATGAGTTGAATTGCTTACAATATCTGATACATTATGAGTAATTGCATCAAGTTGAGCATCATTAAGTTTATAAATAGGTTCAACAGTATCATTTGCTTTTCCAATTGCTACTCTGATTTTGTGAGCTTCAAATGGTACTTCTTTTCCATTTCTTTTAATAATTACATTCATCTTTTTATTCCTCCTCTTATAAATAAAAAAATTAATTTGTTCTATTATTAATATGATTTTTTAAATTGTACAAAAAAAAAGAGCCATACAATGACTCTTTCTTTTAATACAAAGATGGAATTAAATTCCTTTTTTTTAAATACAATAGTTTATACCTAATTCATTTAATATAGAAATAAGTTCTTCATTGTCTTTAATCATAGAATATGTGGCAAGAATTGGAGTTAATGGAGTTAAGCCCCAACCATTTCTTTTTGCTATATAATACCCTTCTACATCATTAATTACATCATATACTAGTTCTATACATTCTCCATATCCACAATTTAAATATTTATAAATAGCTTTAATTATTTTGCTTAAACCAAAATTCTTTTTTTCATATTCAGCAACTATTTTTTCTATATAAGAGCAAGTTTCCATACTTGGATAATTTTTAAAATCACTTGCTCCATAAAGATAGCCTACCACTATGTTTTCATTATCTATTGCTCCATTATACTGTACTATAAATACAATATCACTTGTTTTTGATTTGTTAGAATCTAAAGACATTCCTTCTAATAAATCATAACATATTCCATTATTACTAATATATTTATATCCATCTTTTTCTTTTTTTATCATCATTTCTCTCCTTTATTCAAATTCCACAATATAATTTAAAACTATTGCAGCTTCATTATATAAAACTATTTCATCATTCAATAATGATGTTCCTGCATGAGCATGTAAACAATTATATCCATTCTTCAATGTACTATTTTTATAATCTTCTGCAGAAGACCATACTTGTACATCATAAGGACTACCATATGCTATAGCATATAACCCCATAAAGGCCTTTTTATCTGTTCCTTTTGCATAATAAGAGCCATTATAACTTGTATAATTCCAACTCTTCATTGAAGATGGGGCAAAATATATTCCTGAGCCAAACATTTTTCCTGTAATAATTGCATCCGGATTAAGTAATAATGAATTTTTAATAATAGAAATCCAGTTTTCATTCCTTGAACCATGCCATAATTGTTTTACTTTTGAAATATTGTGTTCTTTTAAATAATCATTAAAACGTTTCTGCTGTTCTTTAGGAATAACCCTGTATACATTTTTTACTTTTGGTTTTAAAGTATCTGACAAATGAGAAATAACCTGTTTTTTCTGGCTTTCAGTTGCATAATATACTTCAATTCCATATTTAGAGAAATCATCATTTACTGATATGGCAATATCTGAACCTTCCATTGCAGCAATTAAATCTGTTTCTCTTGTAATAATTGAGCCAAAGTCTGATTTTGATGATGCCATAATTTCTTTTACACCACTTCCATTACCGGTTCTTATTGGTCTTTGTAATATAGCAATCAATTCCATTAAATTATTGTTAAATTCATTTACAGACTTAGACTGTCTCATTTTATTCACAAGTTCTTTTGATTTATCTATAATTGCTTCTGTAATTGGGACTTGAATTTTTGCTTTTTTAACAGTCTTTTTTGAATATTCCTGTAATGTACTAAATAAGTTAAAAGATGGGTTATTTAGGCTATTTTTACTCTTCCTGGACTGTTTTAAGTTCTTTTTAGTTACTTTTTCACTATCGAGATAATACTCTGTTCTATCTATGTATCCTTTACCTAATTTTTCAAAGTATTTAATCCAAAACATAGATAATGGATATTCATAAGTTCTTTCCCCAAAAAGTTCACCTTTAGCAGTTCCCATACGTCCATAACTTGCTTTTACTTTATTGTTGAGAATAGATAGCTTATAAAATTTATAAGCATTCTTTTCAGGAATTACACAAGTTAAAAACTTATCTTTAATGTTTTTATCAAGATATTTATCAGGCAATGAATTGTGTACTTCACAAATAAATTGAGTATTATTTCGACTTTTTATTTGATACTCAACTGAGCCATCATCTGTTGATATCTTAATTTCATCAATATTTTTAGTTAATGGTTCATTTTTCATCTTGCAAGCAATATCATAATAAAAATTATTAACTTCAATTTCTTCACTTACTCCATTTTTGTTGTAATAAACTAACATTTGTATTTCCTCCTATTATTATTTGATACATAATAAAAATGGGATATTTGTTCATTTTAAATAAAAGAAAGAGCCATTCACATGACTCTTCTTTTTTCTTTTTTTATGCTTTATCAAAATCAATAATTTCAAATTTAATTGTTTTCTTCTCATTGAACCAATGTTCTGTTAAATGACCAACAGCTTCTATTTTATTAGGTTTTCCTAATTCTTCATACTTTTTAACCATATCAAAAGCAACAAATTTTATTTTTCCATTCATAGATTCAATAGAAAAGTGATTTTTGTCATCTTCTTTACCCATAAGGTTATAGGTTTTAGAATTTAACTCAGAAGTTATTTTAAAAATAAGTTCTGGATTTCCTTCACCATATGGAGAGTATGTTTTTAATTCTTTTAAAATATCCTCTAAATTATCATTTTCTTCTAAGTCCAAATCATAATAAACATCTGTAATTTTTGATGGCAATGGGCCAACAACTTCATTAAATCTTTCAATAAATTTATTTAAATCAGTTTTTTTAATGGATAATCCAGCTGCTCCTGCATGTCCACCATATCCAACAATTACATCTTTCATCTTATCTAAGCACTTTTTAAGGTGAATATCTTTAGTTGAACGACCTGAGCCTTTTAATAATTCCGGATTTGAAGAATCAGTAAAAACAATAACCGGACACTGCTCATTTTCACATAAGCGACCAGCTATTATACCAATAATACCCTCTCCAATTGAATTATTATAATACACAATAGGTTTTCTGGATTCAGATACATTAATATCAAAAGAGAATTCATCTGGTGAATCGAAATTAGTTGTAGCATCAATAACTTCTATTGTCTTTTTCACAATATTTTTTCTTTTTTCATTAATATCATTTAAACCCTTTGCTCTAAATTTTATCTTAGGGTCATTTCTTGTACTTAAAAGTAAAGCTAATCCCTTTTCAGCTCCATTGTCATATAATCTTCCAGGAGCATTAAATGCAGGTCCAATTTTAAAGCCATAAGTACTTTCTGTTATATGATTACCTAAAGACATAGCATTAATTAAACTTTGAAGGCCTGGAACTGATAATCCTTTGTTAATATATTCAAGTCCATCTTTTACCATTGTCCTGTTTGGTCCAATTAAAGGCATTACATCAGAAACTGTAGCAATGGATGCTAAAATAAGTAAATCTTTTAGTTTCTTATCAGGTAATAATTCCTTTGCAAAATGATATGCAAGAGCTGCTCCACAATAATCTTTAAATTCTGATTCATTTTCAATATGTGGATCTACTATAATATCAGCATCTGGTAAAATCATTGTTTTTTCGTCTTTATCCATAACCGGCATATGATGATCAATTATAACAACACTAAGACCTTTATCTTTTGCCTTTTTTATTGCATCTATTGCTGCTATTCCATTATCCACAGTAATAACTAAACCAGAATCTATTTCATCAATTATTTTCACGGATAAACCATATCCTTCTGAAAATCGTTTTGGAAGTCTTGTTTTTACAGTAATTCCGTACATTTTAAAAGCTCTTGTCAAGATAGTAGTTGCATTAATGCCATCAGAATCATAATCACCTACTATTGTTATTTCTGAATCTGGATTATTTTTTATATACTCTTTAACAAAAGTCACTGATTCTTTTACATTTTTTATATGTAAGTTTCTTACATCTGATGTAAATTCTTCTGCAGAAATCCCTGTATTTCTTTCAACAACCTGTTTTATGTTAAAACAATTATCTCTTTTAACAAACATATACTTTCCTCCTATTATTTTTTTATAACAATAAAATGTTATTTTTTTTAATTGAGATAAAAAAAAGGAATTAAATTCCTTTTTAACAAAAAAAAGAGTCCATATAGAACTCTTTCTTATTATATTATGCCATATTAAGTTTCTTTTCTTTTTCTTTTTCTCTTTTAAATTTCATCCATGATTTTGCCACCTCATCCATAGAATTCATTCCAAATTTATATGCATATTTATTCAAAAATTGTCTTTCTAAATCTTCTAAATCAATTTTTGAAAACAGTTTTTTTGAACTAGAATCACTTTTACAAGACCAATTTTTTAAAACAATATCATAAAAAATATCACCTTTTTTTCCTTGATTAAGAACCATAACTAATCTTTGTTGTGATTTCTTTCTTGGATTAATAAAAAGATGAGCTTCTTCAAGATGAATAGGCTCTTTTTCTTCTTTTTTCTCTCCTTTGTATTTCATATAACCTTTTAATAATAAGTTAAATACTTTAGCGGTTGCCCTAACATCTTCAATAGCTGAATGAAATTGAGTTGTATCATCAGGAAACAAAAATGAAGTTATTGTTCCTAATTTATAATTTTCAATCTGATCTGGGGAAATTAAATCTCTTGTCATTTCCAATACATCCAATGAAGGCGATTCTTCAAATAAATATTGTACTCTATCTGACATTTGATGTAACATTCTTAAATCAAATGGAGTATTATAGGCAGCCCATACATCTGCGCTTTCCATAAATTCGAAAATTCTAGGGGCTAATTCTCTTTCTGTTGGCATACCATCAAGCATTTCTTCTGTTATACCTGTTAATTCTGTTATTTTAGATGGTAATTCTTCTTCTGGATTAATGTATACATCCATGCTTTCCAATTCTGTAAAAGATAAATCTTTATTTATTCTATATTTTACCCCTGAAAATTGTATTATTTTAGCAGATGAGCCTAAACCATTAGTTTCATTGTCGAATATTATCATTGTACAATCAGGAAATATCGTTGAAAATATATTCTTTTTAGATTTTTCAATGTTTCTCCACATATTTTATCCTCCTAAGTTAAAAAATGAAAGGGGAAGGTTAATTCCCCTATATATTTTTAAGCCTCTTTTTTATCAGACTCTATGTAATCACAAAGATTAAACATTAAATTTCTATAATACTTCGTTAATTCATATGCCTGTTTTTCTTTAAGATTAAAAAAAGTTGATTCTAAAATCTGCCTAAATAAATCAGAACCAGATACAATAAACTGTTTAGGTAATTCAACTTTAGCCATATTCTTTTTACCAATAATTTTTTCAATTCCATCAATCATACTTTCATCAAATTCCAAATAATTGTTTGATAAAAGCCGATACTGTTCTTTAAATTCTTCAATAGCTTCTTCCATTCCGTCAAACAATGATTTTGCTCCACCTCTTTGTTCAAAAGTTTTTCCATGATAAGAATTATTTTTCATAATATAAACTTTAGCATTCTCAAACTGAGCATATGCTGTAACAGATAAAGAAGTTCCGGGAATATCACTTGTTTGAATCTTAAAATGAATTGAATAATTTCTTTCAAAATCATCAATAATAACATCCACTACAGACAATTCATCATTAACACTCCAACCTTTAATGGTGTATATTCCAATACTTGCTAAGTAATTAAAACAATCTTTAAAAAATTCTGTCTGAGAATATGCAACGTAATGAGAACCGGCTACACCAATTAATGGTTTAATTTGTGAAGTTCTGTTTCTATATATAAATCTGGTTTTAGGCATTTTTGTTAATTTTTCAGCAATTAATAAAGCTGAACCTAAAGGAATATCAGAAATATATTTAAAAGAAGCAACACAGTCCATTAATCTACCAATTGATGGAAATGCCATTTTTCGTATAGGATAAACATCATAAGTAAATTCATTGTAAAAGGCTAATCTACTTTCCATAAGAATTTTGTATTCATCTTCATTGGTTTCCAAAGTAACATAATTAAACTGAGGATTTCCTTTATTATCTAATTCAAAAGGAATACAAGGGGAGATGTTAAACCATTTGCTAACAATCAATCCATTTTTTCTTCTTAAATCAGTAGAACAATAAGCCAATACATTAATTTCATCATTACTTATAAGTTCTTTATCCATATTGTTTAAAGCATCGATTAAAGAATTGTATTTTTTTCCATTAATTTTTTTCTTATTACTATTAAAATCAGTTGTATCTTCCATTATTATCCAGTTAGTTAAGTGTCCGTCTTTTGTTCTTTGAGCAGATAAATGTATTTTCTGATTTGGTTTATTTAATAAATCAATTTTTGTTTTAGTGTCTAATTCTTTCAAAACCTTAAATAAGGATTCTTCATTTTTTCCTAATAGCATATTTAATTCCTCCTATTATTAATTTTTCTATATCTTTAATATGGGTTAAAATAAAAAATGAAATAAAAAAAGAGAGAATTTTTAAATTCTCTCTCCTAGAAAAACTATAAAATTAACATAATGATATGATATTAACAATGAAATTATTGTATATATACAATTACAAGCAAAAATATAATCCTTCTTTTTTATCCAATTATATAATCCAGAAATATTCATAGTCATAAAACTAAGACCTAAATAGCAAAATGAAAACGATAATATAAATAATAATATTTTATATTCCAATTTTATTATCCAATGATTGAATGTATTTCCTCTCTTTTTGCTAATTCTTTTTCGAGAGCAATGTCTTCATCTGTTTTATAATTAGCCAAATATTCAAGAGAATATGGAATAAATTCTGTTACTACATCTGGATATGTATAATCACAATTACAATTAGCACATACTGTTTTAGCATTTACCTGCCTGTTACGTATAAATGCATCAACCAAAATTAAAGAGCCTTCTTTTAAATGTATATAATCCCATTCTGCCTGTTGTGCATAACTATAAATCCACGGATAATCAGCTTTTATATTGTCTTGTGTTTTAATATAATACTTTCGGTCAACACCTAGTCTATATCTACAGCATGGATGTTTAGGATCTCCTACCATTTCTGGTGGACTTACAACAGTTCCAATAATAAGAGCTTGATTAGAAACTTCACGGTAATGCCTTTTTAAAATATCTTCCGGTAGTTTTTCATCGTACTCATATGAGCCTTGTACATTATCTAGTTTCATAAAATGAATAGGATAAATAAATGTAGATGTTCCCATTTCCTTAACATTAGTTTTTCCACAATATGGACAAATTGATTCTTTATTAACTGGCAAGATATTAAATACTCCTTTTATGTCAACAAGGTCGAATTTAACTAGTTTTTTCATTTTTTCAATGAATTCATCCCCATCATAAAAAACAATTACATCTTCAAATTTTTTACCTATATATCCATCAGTATGTCGTCTAATTGTTCTAACCTGAAATAGAATCTTTTCGTCACCTTCCATTCCATCATTAATAATTGTAGGGTCTTTCAATAAATACCCTAATATTCTCATTTGGTTGTGTGTAGCCATATCACAAATCCTCCTTTATATCTATAAGTAATATGAGATTTGAAATTTGTGCAAGAAAAAAAGAGAGCAAATAGCTCTC
>OKRZ01000328.1_pt1 | contig 35206 bp, 28 predicted proteins | sample 1601141 | NCBI WGS metagenome assembly OKRZ01 (sample SAMEA3541524, study PRJEB24748) | human gut metagenome | biome: human gut; feature: human-associated habitat; material: faeces | place: China | collected 2012
ATTAAGTTGGTATATTCAAGTAACTAATTGAGCATCCAAATCTCTATTCAAGAGAGTGTGACGAACAACTTAACAAGTATTCCCTATCGTGTAGTAAATTTCACGAATACGGAATCCTTGAAGAATAGGAGTCAAACTCTCTCGTTTATAGAATTTATAGAATGTGTACGTATCATATTAATATGACATTGAATAGCAATCTTTTTCTGAAGTGTGTCTCCCAAAATCCATTTAGGATATTGGGGGTAACTGCAAATGCTTCAAAAAAAGACATCATAGCTAATGTCAATAAGTTTAAGGCGTTCTTAAAAGTAGGGAAACCTGTTAATGGTGCATTTGACACGATACCCGGCACAAGCAGCGTAGAAAGAACGATTGAGACGATTGAGTCTGCGGAAAAAGCTATTGAATTACCAATAGACCAACTTCGATGGTCTATGTTTTGGTTTGTCAATAAAACTCCAATTGATAAAATAGCTCTGAACCATATCCAATCAGGCAATATTGATAAAGCTATTGAGATATGGTCAAAGGTAGAAACTGCCACTTCTCTAATCAATATTACTGTTTCAGAGTTGATTCGGCAAAATTGGGCAGAAGCAACAATGCACGCGGATAAGTTGTTTACTTATTACGCAAATTCCATCTGTTCGCTTATAGATGATACTCTTAATCTGGACCAAGCGCAGTTAACACAATTATTTCTGGATACCATTGCCGAAAACAATTACAGCGTTTTAAGGGCAATGTATCGCGCATTTCCCGAATGTTACAGTTTTGATGAATTAGTGAAAGGTGGGGAATGTCGTTTTTTGTCAAAGCCGGATGGAATTGACTTGACCATGGGTATTCACTACCCATGTTTGGAAATAAAAAAACGAGGCTGTACTGCATATTATAGATTCTTAGATGGCAATGAGTTGACTGATGGTCAATTTAATGCAAAAAAGGAAGAACTTGTTTTTGTAGATGCTCCGTTTGATTCTTTCTATAAACGACAAAGCATATATAACAAAGAGGAGGTGGTAATTCCCACTGAGTTATGGAATAAAATTATTCGCGAAACGCTCGCTGCCCCCTATATAGAGAAAGTTAAATCTGAGATTGCTTCGTACAGAGCTATACCCAAAGACAAAACAGAAGAGCGTTACAAATTCGCAAAATCAATGCTGTTGCACTATCTTCCGGATATATATGGATATTTAGGCGAAAACAGCTCGGAATACAAAACCTTAAATAATCAGATAGTCAAAGAAGCGTTACAGTGTGCTATTGACTATTACAATAGCGCACAGGAACCAGATGTAATTGCACGAGATGTTAAGAATTTTGTATGGGATATTACAACAACTGCTATACCGGAATCAATTTTGCGGCAAAGATGTAAAGAAAATTATGATACACTATGCGAAATATGCTTAAAATTGCCACCGGAGTCAGTAGAATATTATCATAAGCTTCTAAAAAAACTTATTGAAAAATATCGAACTGAGGCATCAACCATACAAAATGCTTCTAATTTTGTAAATGGGTGCTTCCCTTACTTAATGTCAATAAAGTCGGTTCTGGGCACTTCTAACGCTTATTATCAGAGAATGTGTACCCGCGTCGCTGAAGATGCGTTAGAAGATATAATAACTGATTACAACGAAAAAAGTGAGTCCTTTCACAACAGATTAGAAAAAGCCACTAGTTCAAATCGTAGTAATATAATAAAGCTGATTCAAGAAATGATGAAGTCGGCTGTTATTACTATGTATCATCTAAAACAACTTGGATTAGAGCCTGATTTCCGTCAGAATAGGTTTAATAGCAATTATGATATTATAATCAAACAGGCACGTAATGCACGTGCTTTAGGTGGAAACAGTATTTTGGCAATTTTAGGTGGAGAAGTATCCGAAGAAGACTTTAATAATGACTTGAAGAAATATGCGCCGGATTTGAGAGATGAAAAAGGCTACTTCTCATCCATCAAAAATCTTCAAGATTGTTATGATTATCGTCGAATTTTCCCTGGAGGCAAGTTTACGTTGCAGGTGAATTCCAAAGTTGAAGAATATGAGTATTCTGAATGTTCCTCATTAGAGGATTTGCAGAAATTTTCTATACGTTACCCATCAACTAAATTTGATATTCAATCAAAGCGTGAAGAAATCATATTCAAGTCTTGTAAGACGATAGAAGATTACAAATCCTATATCGCAAATTACTCTACATATAAGAAGGAAGCCGAAAAACGAATAGACGATTTGATTTTTGGCATGTGCCGAGATAGAGCTTCGTTCGTGCACTATCTGGCTACATATCCTAATGGAGGTCATCGGCTGGAAGCCAAACATAAGTTAGATGATATAGACTATCGAGCATGTAAAACAGCGGATGCTTTGTAATGAATCCCAATATATCATTTGCGACAGGATTTGTAATATCCGAATCAAGGCTGCTATCTCGATTCGCTGCCTTTAGAACATCCCACAACGCTAAATGGTTTCTTTTCAACACTTCCAGTTTCTCTTCATACGACGTAGGAATGGTGTCATTAAATATATTAGAAATGACTGTCCAGAATTGATTGGTAGGATTTGCATAATACTGTTTGGTTTTCAATGACACCTTCCCCGGAAGTGTACCTAAAATCAGGATTTCTGATTCTGAGTCTGCAATGGGTTCGAGTCCTTCAGTCACAGTGGTCATTCCCTTTGCGGTATAGGTTTCCGACTCAGTCTTCTTCCGTGTTAGATGTGAATAGGCCAGTCTCTTACCATTTGAGTGTAGGATATACCATGAAGTACCCTTGCCACCAGGTTGCTGGGCATTGGGAATCTTGCCGGCTCGTAGCAGTTTCCGGAATGGCAACCCATTTCCGGCATGTCTTATAGCCCCATTCTTATCCAGATACATCGAAATCTCGTTAGCTTCTGCACGGTCTTGTCTCGTAGATTCGAGGTATTCATCTATCAGTGATAGAATTCTGTTTATATCTGCCATAGTTATTTGATTCCAAAAAAATCTTTCATAACATTGTCATCCTCATCATCGAGAAGGTCAAGTAATTCTTTAGTGTCTTCAATCTCATCTTCACAGAAGATGGTTTCATCCACTTCATCAGTCGATGGCATTGAGTAATCTCCGGTTCCAATCGGAGATGAAAGCACATTGTTCAGTTGAGTTTCACGAGCTTCGAGATACTCTTCAAGTTCTTTGTGTTCTGAATTTTCCATAACTTAAATCCGGAAAGCCTTTGGATGAACAAAGTTAATCATAATTTCCGTAATTCGCTATGCCAATTCGGAAAAATTCAGTAAATTTGCGTCTGATTCAATTTCAACTATATGGAAAGAGATTACAACAGAATAAAAGTAGTATTAGCAGAGAAGAAGAGGACAAACAAATGGTTGGCAGAGCAATTAGGCAAAGATCCCGCAACGGTCTCTAAATGGTGTACCAATTCTGCTCAACCAGGAGTTGAAACCTTATTTTCTATTGCTAAATGTCTTGAAGTAAAGGTCAAAGACTTACTGAATGATCCTGTTCGAGTCTCAGACTAACGATAATAATATTTTGGCAACGAATAAAAACGCTCGGCTCCGTTACGAAGCTCTTGACAAGTGTCTGAGTAACTTTTCTCGCAAGTTCTATATAGAGGACCTGCAGAAGGCTTGTTGCGATTATCTTACGAAGGAACTTAGTACAGATACCACAGTCAGCAAACGTCAGATTTATGCAGACTTGAAAGAGATGGAAATCTCTCCGTCCATGCATGCTCCAATTAAGGCATATCAGGATGGACAGCGAAAATATTACCGCTATTCTCAGGAAGGTTTCTCTATAGTTGATTTGACCGATGACGAGTTGACTGGGCTTGAAGCGACAGTAAACATGCTGTCTTCGTTTCGTGGAATGCCACAGTTTGATTGGATGACTGAGATTATCCGCAAACTGAAGAAGAAATATAAGGTTTCGGAATCTCAAAGAAACATTCTATCATTTGATTCCAATGTTGATCTGCGAGGGATTGACCGGTTTAAGGAACTGTTCAATTACATTGTTAACGAACAGCCTATCTGCATTACATACGAACCTTTCGGGAAGGAGTCTTTTGATGCTGAAATTCATCCGTATTTCCTTAAGCAGTATAATAATCGCTGGTTTTTACTCGGATTCAATCCTGAATATAAGGATATTTCCGTTTTTGCACTCGATAGAATCAAAAGTGTTAAATCCATAAACGTCAAATTCATAGCTGATACAATCATTGAGGATCCGTTTGATTATTTCTTTGATGTAATTGGAACTACCATCCCCAATCATGGAGAGGTCGAAAAGGTTGTACTTAAATTTTCACCCAAACGTTACCAGTATGTGTCTGCGAAACCAATACATCATACACAAAAGACCGATGGTTTGAACCATACCATTACTATAGAAGTAATTCCTAACAAGGAATTGGAGGCCATTATTCTTGGTTTCGGCAGAGACGTTGAGGTGCTTGAACCTGACCATCTGCGCAATGAAATTATCGAGATTATAAAAGAGAGTTGTGAGAAATATGGACTTTTGAAGAATGACTGCAAAAGTCCACAGTAAATTTGCAGCATCAAAACGAAACAAATACTTTTTAAGCTTATGCTCAACACAACTTCCAACACCGCTGCCCAGTCTGTTAAGTTCAACGACATTTTCACCGAATCTGCTAACACGAGCAACACCGCTTCAAAAGGTAGAATCTTCGGAGAAGACAATTTTGCGAAAGGATGGAGTGATGTATACGTTAATCCATCATCTCTTTCTGAAGGGTACGTAGAAGCAGGTATGAGGTATATTACTCGTCCATCAATTCTCGTCTCAACAAAGAATGCGAGAATGGCTTTCGTTTTAGCATCTGAAAAGGAACCTGTGTATTTCATGGATGAAAACACACCGCTTGCAGATGGGGCATACCTCCTCTCTTACAGCATACTCCAGGTTATTTCTCCTGAATACATATACTATATGTGTAAATATGGTATGTGGGAAAAGATAATCAACAATATCAAAGATGGTCTCCCTTACGAAGACGATCTTCTTGAGCTATATACCAATGATGACCAACTGTCATGGGCACGAGTAGGAAAGAAGACTCTGGCAATTGGCGGCTTTAAAGACCCTTCCCAATTAGGGAGCGTTGAAACATTAGTTGATGTCACCGTTAAGCTCTTAAAGGGAGGCATCAAAGATTTCTCATTGCCATCTATATCAGAACAGAAAGAACTTGTCGCTGCTGCCAAAGAGCAGGAGACGGTTGTTGAGCAAAATCTCTACGACGTGACAGAATTGGTAAACCGATACTTGATGTTCATACACCAAGAAGGTCTTTTCTGGCGGAATGGACTCGGGCTTCTTGCAGAAACATATCGTATTGCTGCCGGAAATTGGGCTAAGCCTGAAGTGCTGAACATACTCAGCGAATATGAGTACAAGAAAGATGTTCTCTCACAAGAGGAACTTGCATATCTTTCCAAGCATCTTAATGAGGTGTTTGCACTGGTAATATCTTCCAATGGCATTACTTTCCATCCTTCTGATGGCTTTGTGCAGCCTCAGGAAGTCACTGACTTCATGTGCAAGATGGCATCGTTCCCTGAGAACGTCACCGTCTATAATCCATTTGCCGGAGCTGATTCATACGCCATTGCGCTTCCGAATCCCGTGGTCGGTGAAGAAATCAATCGTACTACATGGGCACTCGGACAGATTCGATTGTTTGCCAACTTCGCGGAAAAACGTGCTGATATTACACTGGGAGATTCGTTTGAATCAATACGGTCAAACGAAAAGTTCTCGGCAATCATCACGTCCCCGGTCTATCTCATGGATGAGGGACATGAAATATCCGATGTTGTCAGGATGCTATATGGCAAACTGGAGGATGGAGGCAAACTTGCATGTATTGTTTCTGCAAATTTCCTCTTCCGCAAGGACAACAAAGTGCGCACTGTACGTGAGTCTTTAATCAAAGACAAAGCTATCGCTTCGGTTGTGATGCTCCCATCTAATATCTTCACAGGTTCTTCTATCGCCCAAGCCGCTATTGTGCTTACTAAGGGCATGAAGAATGACGAAATTCACTTTGGTGATGCAAGTGGACACACTCGCTTTGCGAAAAGTGTCTATCGCGCCACAACCTTTGATTTGGAAAGCTTCATGGATGCTTTCAAATCAGACATCGAAGACACCCAAGAAGGATATGAGCCTTGCGAAGACCAGACAGGAGTTGCTGTATCTTACGCGAAACTCGTCGGCTCCGACCTCACCCCGTCGCTTTATCTCACACCGAAGCCTGAAAATGGCATTCCTCTTTCTGACCTTGTAGAAGAGGTTATGGAACTACGCGGCAAAGATATTTCTGCTGAATACTTTCTCACCGGTTCATCTATTCCGGCGGCAATGCACCGTAAACCATTCGTTCCTGTAAAGGTAGAAGATGGAAAGGTTTCGACGGCAAAGAAACACGTACAAGTGCCTGAAAATGCCGTGATACTCGCTATCGTCAGTGGCAATATTCGGACTGTCTATACAGAGGGATTCACCGGGAAGATAGCGTTCCCTGCAGGTTTCATTAAAGTGCTGAAACCTATCAACGGAATCAGTCCTAAATACCTTGCTGCCGTACTTTCGACAAAGATAGTGGCAGACCAAATCAAAGCTCAGACTGTTGGGTTAACGATTCCACGTTTGAACAAACTGGATCTGAACCAGATTTTTGTCCCTCATCACAGTACGGTTGAGGAAAGAGAACAGCTTATTGCCGAGGTGCTATCTTCGGAAATGAGCGACTTGGAAAGTGAACTGCAAGTGACACTGGATAATCAAAAACGTGAAGTGCGAAGCACTCGCCACGCCATGATTCAGACTCTTTCGGCTCTATCTTCTAACTGGGAACAGTTGAAGATGTTTGCTGAACTCCACGAGGAAGGAATAAAGTTGTCCGACACCATTGGACGCATCAATCCAATTTCTGTCAAGGATTTGATGGGAAGCATTGGATATGCCATGTCAACTCTCCAGAGACAAGTTGAATCGCTGCGCTTTGAGAAGCCAGACTGGGGTAAGGATGCTGAAATCAATCCTTACAAGTTCATCAACGACTACATTGCCACACACTCTTCTCCTTCTGTAAGGATGGTCAACATTGGCAATGACAATGTGGCTGACTTCCCTTACTTCGATGATGAGACAGGCAACGCCAAGTATCATCACACTGATGATGCAGAGATTTTCTACGCTCCCGTGAAAGCTCTCGAACAGATATTCAATAATATCGTAGCCAATGCCAAGGCTCATGGTTTTGCTAATGATTCCAACAATAACGAAATACGTTTCGATTGGAAGTCGGAGGACGGTGACATTGTGATAACAATCGCCAACAATGGAGTCCCTCTAAAGGATGGCGTTTTAGGATCAGATGTATTGATGAGCGGTTTTACGACGGCTCTCAACAAAGATGCCGCAGATGGGAATCTCCATTCCGGGCAAGGAGGTTTTGAAATTAAATCTCTCATGGAAGGCCTTGGTCTTGGCTCTGTTGAAGTCATATCTCAACCTGATGAAGAGTTTCCGGTAATTTACAAACTTACCTTCGAGAAGACTAATTTCGAGACTATTGATCTTTTTGAAGACTAAACGAATTAAGTTATGCGCGACAAAATTATACAGGTCTTGTGGGTCGATGACGACCCCTTAATTACCGACGCTTATCCTCGGGAGGCAGAAATGTTGGAGGGTATAGAGATTGTACCTTTCTTATGCTGGGAGGATGCTGAAGAAGCGTTGGAGGATGATTACAACCGATGGGACACCATTCTTTTAGATGCGAAATGTAGTTTTCGCAGAGGTGACCCGGATAAAGCTCCGAGATTTCTGATGAATGTCTTTAGAAGAATCGAGTCACTTGCTAAGGCAAAAAATCGCACTATCCCTTGGTATGTCCTTTCTGGGCAAGGTGAAGATGATATACATGACCTTATTCCTGTTGAAATCGAATGGGACTCCGATTGGTCAAGAATTTCTAACCGACGTTTTTACTCTAAAAATGGAACGGTTCAAATCGGAGGAAAGCAAATTCAAGAGCGTCACGCATTATATCGTCGCATAAAAACTCAGGTAATCCACAACAATCCAAAACTCCAGATTGAGTATGATGAATATCCTGATGTTTTCCATGCACTTGATCGTCTTGGACTTGAATGTGAAGTTGGTTTCTATTTAATGCCTTTATTGGAAGCGATACACTTTCATGGTACGACAAACGATGATTACAATCATCGCTATGTTGACATACGCAAAGCCCTCGAAGGGATATTCCGTCACATGGTTGAGAAAGGTGTTCTACCCCCAACTATAATATCCAAAGGAGCAAAAGAAACTGTCAATCTTTCTTGGAGTAGTTTATTCCTTGGAGGTTCACAACCAGAAGATCCAGGTTCGCTTTCAGATTATGATTCTGAGAAGAAGTTCTGGACAAAAGTAGAGCGTCTTACAGAAGATCCCATTGTACCCAAACAATTGGCGGATTGGCTAAAATCAGCCATATTCCAGACTGGAGGGGCTGCCCATACCACTACCGCCGATGAAGAGTTGGCGATGAACCTTGAAAAGTATCTTCCTCATGTGGGCAACTCGCCTTATATGCTTCGAGCCCTTGTGATGGGATTATGTGATTTCATACTTTGGTATGATAATTTCATCAAGAACCATGCCGATGAGGAAATGAATGCCATAACCTTTTGGCGCAAGCGCAATTCAAAATTCTGACTTATGATTACAGGACAAATAAAGAATCAGATTGATCAAATTTGGGAAACCTTCTGGACGGGAGGTATCACAAATTCAATCACTCTTCTTGAACAGATGACTTATCTTCTGTTCATGAAGATGCTTGATGATGCCCAGATTCGTCAGGAGAACAAGGCTTCCGCTCTTGGAACACATGTGAGCGAGCCTATGTTTGATTATGGTAGCTGGCATAATCCGGTTACTGACAAAGATGTGCCTATGGCAGATATGCGCTGGAGTAATTTTCGGCATTTTGAGCCGAACAAAATGTTCCGTGTCGTCAGTCAGGATGTGTTTGTCTATATCAAGAATCTGAACAAGGGAAAGCAGTCGGCCTACTCGCGGTTCATGAAGGATGCCGTGTTTATGATTCAGAATCCTCGCACTTTGGTTAAAGTGGTTGACGGTATCAGTGAACTTGACATGAGCAACCGCGACGCGATGGGTGACGTCTATGAATATGTGCTCGGCAAGATGGCTGCCAGTGGCACTAACGGTCAGTTCCGCACACCCCGTCATATTATCCGCATGATGGTAGAACTGATGAAGCCGACTCCTGAGGATGTGATTTGCGACCCGGCTATGGGTAGCGCCGGCTTTATCGTGGAAAGCGCAAAATATGTGCAGGAGCATTTTAAGAAGGAGTTGGCGAATAAAGCCGTAAAAGAGCACTTCCGGAACCGGATGCTTCACGGCTTCGACACAGATGCAACCATGCTTCGCATTGGAGCGATGAACCTCATGCTCCATGATGTTGACAATCCTCAGGTATCATGGCAGGATTCATTGTCGGACGAGAATACCGACACGGAATGCTATTCGTTGATTCTGGCAAATCCTCCATTCGCCGGAAGTCTCGATTATGATGCTGTTTCTAAGAGTCTGCTGACTATTGCCAAGACAAAAAAGACGGAACTGCTGTTTCTCGCATTGTTTATTCGCTCGCTGAAAGTCGGCGGCAGATGTGCTTCGATTGTGCCCGATGGTGTTCTTACCGGTACATCCAAGGCGCACAAAGACCTGCGTAAGGAGTTGGTTGAGAATCAATGTCTCGAAGCTGTCATCTCTATGCCGGCTGGGGTATTTCTTCCATATTCCAACGTATCGACTGCAATCCTGGTCTTTACCAAAACCAATGCAGGAGGCACTGACCGGGTGTGGTTCTACGACATGAAGGCCGACGGATTCTCTCTCGACCAGAAACGCAATGAAGTTACAGAGAACGACATCCCCGATATAATCTCCCGCTTTCACGACCGAAAAGGTGAAGAGATGAATCGCATACGCACAGAGCGATCCTTCCTCGTTCCGCAAAGTGAAATTATCGGCAACGGATATGACCTTGCTTTTAATACTTATAAAGAGACTGTCCGTGAAAAAGTGGAGTTTGAAGCCACATCCTCAATCATGAACCGTCTCCACACTACTGAAGAAGCATTCCTGCGTGGTATGGTAGAACTCCAAAAAATGCTTGCCGAATGAATCACGGATGGGAAAAATATAAATTATGTGAGATTGGCAGAATAGATTTTGGCAAACGAATTGTTGCCAAAGATACTATTCCCGGTCCATATTATGTTTACGGAGGTGGTGGTGCGACCTTTAAGTCGCAAGAATATAACCGAGAGAATTGCATGATTATTTCAAGATTCGCGATGTCTCCTGAATGCGTAAGATTTGTTAAAGGTAAGTTTTTCTTAAATGATAGCGGCCTTTCTGTTAAGAGTATTTGCGATAGGTTAAATCAAGATTTTCTTGACAAATATCTTTGGGCAAACCAATCTAACATATATAATATGGGCCGAGGGGCTGCTCAAAGAAACTTAAATACAAAGGCTCTCGCAGATTTTTACATACAGATACCCCCTATAGAAACACAAAGACAGGTAGCAGAAGAACTTGATAAAATCAACGAGTTGATTGAAGTAAAACGCAGTCAGCTTGCAGACCTCGATTTGCTCGCTCAATCTCTCTTCTATGAAATGTTCGGCGACCCTATCGAAAATCCAAAAGGTTGGAATCTATACAATCTTGGTGATTGCGTTGAATTTAAGAATGGATTAAATTTTACGCCTTCTGATAGTGGTAACGAGATAAAATGTCTTGGCGTTGGTAATTTTAAGTCTAATCGATATATCTCTGATGAGAGTCTGGACTCCATTAATATTGTAGAATTGGTATCGAAGGAGTATCTATTGGAGGATGGTGACATTATATTTGTACGTTCCAACGGCAATAAAGCCTTAATTGGACGTAGTATCCTTTATACTTCAAAAGGAGCAGATGTAACATTTAGTGGTTTTTGCATTCGTTGCAGATATAGCAAAGAGAAATACAATCCTCTATATATGGCTTATCTGCTATCAAGTAAAACTATTCGCCATTATATGATATCTCAAGGTAAAGGATGCAATATCAGTAATATCAATCAAAAGATTTTATCGGCCATGCCGTTTATGGTCCCTCCCATTGAGTTACAGAATCAATTTGCCGCCAAAATCAAGACGATTGAGGAACAAAAGACACGTATTGATTCTTCACTTACCGACTTGCAGACTCTTCTTGCAAACCGCATGGATTATTGGTTTAATGATTAAATTTCAAGGCCATGTTTAACTTCGACTACCTTAAAGATATACCGGAACTTTCGACGCTACATCGATATTGTGATGCTGCTGAAAGGAATCAATATGCCGACCCTGATGTGTCAGCGCTGAATGCACGAAGAGGTCTCGAATGGATGGCACGAGCCATCTTTCAAATGAAGAATGTAGAGATTCCAGAAAGATACTCGCTTTTCGACATGGTAACCGACCCAAATTTCACTGCGTTTGTCAATGATGAACGTCTGATGATGGCAGTCCATTATATACGAAAGGTAGGCAATGCAGGTGCCCATACGGGACAGGTGAAAAAAAGAGAGTCTTTCTTTACTGTCCTGAATCTATATAATTTTGTCGGGGCCGTCTTGCTGAAACTCCGTGTGTTGACCACTCTGGCACCATTTAATGATGAACTGCTGCCAAAGTCCCCCGGTTTGTCAATCCCGACTCAGGAAGTCAATCCTGATACCTCAACTGGTTTTGCCGAACAGATAGAAGAAACAGCTGTTTCGGAGGCCTCATCTGTTGACCCCGCGATTTCATGGGACAATATTTCGGAAGCCGAGACTCGCCGTAGGTTTATTGACTTAATGCTACGTGAAGCCGGTTGGGATGTCCTTGATGAAGAAGGTGATATTCAACCGGGCAAGGCATGTATAGAGATTGAGGTCGAGGGAATGCCCAATGCAGAAGGAAAAGGGTATGCCGACTATGTCCTATTCGGACCGGACCGCAAGCCTCTTGCGGTGATAGAGGCAAAACGTACAAGCATTGACCCTTTATCCGGAGAGCACCAGGCTGAATTGTACGCCGACTGTCTTGAAAAGAAATACGGAGTCTTGCCGGTGATATATTTTACCAATGGGTTCAAACTTTATGTGGTTGACCGACTGGGATTCCCCAAAAGACAGATAGCGGCATTCCATAGTCTTGACGACCTCCAGCTGCTCCAACACAGACAGGGGCGTGCCGACATCACTGACTTGTCAGTAAACACGGCGATTTCAGGGCGGTATTACCAGATTGCCGGAATCCACGCGCTGTGTCATCATTTCAACACTAAACACAGGCGTGGTCTGTTGGTCATGGCAACCGGAACCGGCAAGACACGAACTGCCATTTCTCTGGTAGAGTTGCTCACTCGTGCCGACTGGGTCAAGAATACCCTGTTTCTCGCAGACCGTACATCATTGGTAAAACAGGCGAAAAAAGCGTTTGACAAGCATCTGCCGTCCACAACGTGCTCAGACCTTACTGCCAAGGAGCACAACAAGAACGCCCGCATACTGTTGTCAACATATCAAACAATGATAAACTATGTTGATGCTGAAGAGAAGCCGTTCTCTGTTGGTCGTTTTGACCTGATAATCGTTGATGAGGCACATCGCTCCATTTTTGATAAGTTCAAGACGATTTTCAAATATTTCGATGCTTTTATTGTTGGACTAACGGCGACTCCCCGAGACCAAGTAAATCGCTCGACATACGACATTTTTGAACTCGAACAGGGCGAACCGAACTACGCCTATGAATATCAGACAGCAGTAGATGACGGCTATCTTCGCCCCTTCAGAGGATTGAAGTATGATTCCGAAGTATTGCAGAATGGAATCAGATATGCCGATCTTTCTGCCGAAGAGCAGGCGCAGATGGAACAGATTTGGGAATGGGAAGCCCTTCAGGATGCCGTAGACCCCGATAAAGATCCCGAACCGCGCGACATAGAGAATTCTGAAATATTCAAATATGTATATAATACATCGACCATCGACAAAATGCTCACGGAGCTGATGGCGAAAGGCATAAAGGTCGAAAGTGGTGAAAAAATCGGCAAGACGATAATATTCGCCATGAACCGCGAACATGCAGAAAAGATTGTCGCTCGATTCAATGTCCTGTTCCCGCATCTCGGGCCGTATTTCTGCAAGCAAATTGACTATTCAATCAAATATGCACAGGATCTCATTGAGAAATTCGAGGTCAGAGGCGGAATGCCGCAGGTTGTGGTTTCAGTTGATATGCTCGATACCGGCATTGACGTCCCGGACATCTTGAATCTTGTTTTCTTCAAACGTATCCGCTCACGAATCAAGTTCTGGCAAATGATTGGCCGCGGTACTCGTCTGTCGGAAGACATTTTTGGCCAGGGTCGCCACAAGGAAGAGTTCTACATCTTCGACTGGTGTGGTAATTTCGATTATTTCGGAGAGCATCCTGAAGGAATCGAACCGGTTAGAACTCAGTCGCTCACTGAGCGTTTATTCGGACTCAGAGCGGATATTGCATTATCACTCCAGGCTGCACATTATCAGATTGACGGAAGCTGGGAAAAGAGTTGGCATGATGAGCTGAAGGATAATCTTCATGCCCAAATCATGCAGCTCAATGATAATTATATCTCGGTACGAGACCATTGGGAAACAGTGGCGTACTACCGCAACAGGGCAAACTGGGTGGTACTTAATGCGGTGGGAGTCGATGATATGAAACGCGAGATCGCACCGTTGCTTCCTACGATGGGAGACAATGAATCCGCGCTTAAATTCGATATGCTTTCCCTTAACATCCAGTTGTCGCTACTTGATGACACATTTGATGCAAGTCGCTACGAGGAGAAGATAACCCTGATAGCTCAAGGGCTGACAAAACTTGGAACAGTTCCGCAGGTAATGGCGAAAATCAACCTCATCAATGAGATACTGACCCCAAACTATTGGGAGAACAAATCGCTGTCTTCGATTGAACACATGCGTGTTGAGCTTCGTGACTTGCTCCAGTTCCTGACAGGTAAATCTGGGCGTACGTTTGACGTAAATATCGATGATGATGTGACTTTTGCAGGAGAAGCCGGCCAGCTCAATTCTACCATGACATATCGCCAGAAGGTTCTCGACTTCCTTGCAGAGCATCGTGATATGCCGGTGCTTCAGAAGATTCAAAATATCGAGCAACTCACCTCTCAGGATGTGGATGATCTTGAACGAATATTCTGGAAAGAGTTAGGCACAAAGGAAGATTATGAGCGCTTCCTTAAACGTGAGCAACTTGATTCGGACATTCCTATCGGTGGATTTATCCGAAAACTTCAAGGGGTTGACAGAAAGAAAGCCGTTGACCTATTTACTGACTTTATAGCAGCAAATCAGTTGACATCAGAGCAAGAGGAATATCTTGAAAGCATCCTCAACTATGTCTGTCAGAATGGAGACATTCAGGTTGATGTGCTTCTCAACGAGTCTCCTTTTGATGATGCCGATGAAGATAGCATCTTTCCCGGCAAGTTCCACAAAGTAGGTGAGTTTGTCACTCTCCTTCATAACTCAATCACCGCAGCATAAAAACAAATCAATTGTATAATGGAAAAAGACAGACCATCGAGAAAAGAGACATGGAATATCGGTATTGTCAAGTTCTTTGATAGCAAGAAGGGATTTGGCTTTATCGCCTCAAATAATTGCCATATCCCACGCCCGGAATATGTGCAGGACTTTCATGTCCGTGATTCGTCTTTTTCCGATACCAGTGCTAAATCCGACCGTGCTTTAGTGGTATTTGAAGGTATAAACGTAGCCAAACAAGTTAGACGCTATAATAAGAATTCTGAAACAGACAGACAACTTGGAATATCATATTATTTCGACCATGAAATAATGCACTTAAAAGGTGCGTCCATCAATATCTTTCATGATTTGTCCGTTCCTCGATCGGAATGGCTTACCGAGGTGATTTTCCGTGTCCAAAATCAGGTTGACCGGACTCCGGACTCCACACTGAATATTATTAAGCATTTTGTAGGGAAATATAAAAAAGAATTGCCCGGAGGATACCGTTACATTTTCACAAAAGATTTTGATTCTGAATTACGTGGCCTATGGCAAGAACTTTTCAACTCACTTTCGGCTGAGGAATCTCTTGCCGTCCTTAGCAGTTATCCTCCGGCTGCCATATATTTTGATGAGGAAATAGTAGGAGAATGGATTGACAGCCTCGGTGATAACATCATGCAAGACCTTTGGCCTGATTTGCGATACTGTGCGGATAAACTTGCAGAGCCAATACAATCCGTGCTCAAAGCTAAGATTAAGAATTCAGCTGATACAATTGTGTCTCACATTATCGCCAATTGGTCTGAAAACAAACCGTTGGATGCATATATCCCAATCTATGATAGCCTTCACGGAGATTTGAAGAGTATCGTATCGAAGTATAATATTTATACAGATACAGACTTTTCTACGCAGATTGAAGAGGCCGATAACCAACGTAAATTACTATGTTTTCAAAGTTCATTATCCGAGTTTGAAGAGCAACTAAGAAGCAATTGGGATAAGACCCTGAAGCTATTCAATGAACTGAATAATAATCCTCAAGCCAAAAGTCTTCTATTTTCAAGTGTTCAAAAAGCATTTGAAAAACTCAAATCTCAAAATAATATAAGGACATCGGTTGAATTCCTCAACCGAGTCAAGAATATTTTTTCGGAATTTTTTACCACTTCTTCTGTCGAATTATGGGACACGATTGCTGATTACTTAACGAAGCAGTTGGAGTGCGCTATACAAGCAAAATCTCAGTACAAATTCGAAAAAGAATTTGAAAATGATTGTAACGAGCTTCTATCCATATATAATGAAGATAGAATCATATCGTTACGACCTAAAATTACAAAAACGATTATTGATTCCGATGCAATTGATATTATAAATTATGCCGCTGAATCCGATTATAAATGGATAAGCAGAGAAACAGCTATTTCCAAGAGCCGTGAATTTCTCGATTCTATGAAGGATGAAAATTTGCAGGAATTAGTTGGCAATAGTTCATCATATCTTCTTGGCGAAGTTAAAGAATTAATAGTCATTCGGCTATTAGCTTTGTATTCGGGAAAATCACTTGAGAACTATCTGGATGGTAGTTCTCACGGGTTTGTGGAGCCAATTCGCTATAATATCCAACTTCTGAAATCACTCAAGGATTTCATCATTTTTGACTCTCCAACCGTAGAACAGTCGTGGACTTTTTATGTCAACTCTCTTAGTGCAAAAGACACTTTACAGCTCTACCATAATGATGTAATCGAGCGTCTCCCGAATAACATCATTGAATCGTTAATTGAGGATCTCAATATCGGAGACACATATCAACCATCAGAACGATGGTATGACAAACCTGCATTTAAGAATCAGTCTCTGAATAAAATCTTCAGTGACCCCAACATTGATATAATTACCCCAATTACAAAATTCATTAAAAGAGCTACATTCAATCGTGAGAACGCCTATAAGTTTGTATGGCTTATAGAATTGCTCGGTTCCAACAGACCAGGAAATATGGACTATTGGGAAATCCGGCAATGGGAAACGAATTTTAAATTGAAACTGCAACAAGTAAGATCCGAAATTACTGACCCGAAAATTGCCGTAGTCCTTTGGAGTGTCTATTTCCAGACAGGGGCGCCACGAGCTTCACTGACTGAAATATATAGCTGCCTTCCGCCGTATCTGCAAATCCGCATTCTGAAAAGATTGATGATGAGCATAGATGAAGGGAAACTAAAACATACTGCCCAATCATTATATGACTTTTTGGGCGGTGAAAAAAATCCGCTATGCCTGCCTGTCGAGATTGTCTTCTCTTATCTTATACTTCGCGAGAACGATCCGAATACTTGGTTTTCCAACAAGCATATGCTTTCATTGCTCAATAGTCGAGAAGACCATCCGGAGTGGATAGGTATCCGTAAATTCGTCGATGAATGTCATGGCCGAGTCCAAGTGGAGTGGCCGGAATATTCTTCCAACTTCAGAACCCCGTATTATAATGGACTAATGAAAGTGGAGACTGCCGGAGTTAAATTGATTATCCAATCTAAAATGGTAGATGATCAGGGACATTTACAGCAATACAACAATAAATACTTTAACCTTATATCTAAGGTTATTTCGTTGAATTTCTGTCAAAATGAAGTTCGACGGGAAACCATTTCGACCGGAGTCGTCTATTATTTCCAAAAATCAGAAATAAAATCTGTAATTGGATTGTGTCGCGATTTCAAGATTTATTGGAAAAACTCGCACATCAGATTTATCATCAATGAAAATAGCGATGATTATTTCTGCGAATGTCGTTTAGCTAATGATTTGAGCAGAGGTGAGGCGCTTCCTTTTTATTGGTGTGACAACAAGCCTTGTTTCAGAAATATTATCCGTTTTCATACTCCCGAAGAATGGGAACAATATACTCTCTTGGATTTCATGCGGATTTTCCGTATTCCTGTTGATTACACCAACAAGGTGAACGGATTTACAAAATTCGGATATTATATATTTTTCAATACATATCTGAAAGGCTTTGCCAAATTCTACGAGCATTTGAAATGTCGCGAGTGTGGTGAACTGCTACATCCTAAAGATTTAAGTAACTTCGCTACAATGAGCGTGACAGAGTTTTCATGTCAGAATCCGAATTGCTCTGAAAAAGATAACATCGTTTACTTAAATCATTGTTTCAATCGCCCTAAGTGCACAGCAATTATAGACAGTAGAGACTCAAAAAAATGTCCGAACGGACGCTATATTTGTCCTGAATGTGGTGGATGTTGTTCAACCAAAAATGAACAGAATCGGCTGTCTAATCTGCAAATGACAGGTGGCTATATTCCTCAGCACTTAAGCGTTTTCATAGAACGTAGACTTGGTCACTGGGAAAAAGATGAACGTTACTGCTATAAATGTGGTAAAATAATGAGTCAAACATCAGACGGATTTATATGTGATGAATGTGATGTGAAATATAATTATTCATCAAGAAATGATAAATGAAATGATTTATATACTGATATATGTTGTATGCATGGTTGCCATGCTCGCGGTTTTCGCATTCAATAAAAGCCAGTTGAAGATTTGGCAAAAGGTTATTGCGGTGATATTTGCACCTGTAATGGTCGCTGTCTTAATTGTTGGCACTATTGTCCTTTGTATAGACCATATTGTGAAACACGGTTTTCACAATATATTACCCCGAAGGAAAGGTAAGGCGTATCCATTGGATAAGTCCGATTTTTCTATTTGGGGAAAGGATTATGTTCTCGATGGAAATGATAAGGTCCAGATTGATGACTTCAATGAGAAGTATAATAAAGCATTAACTCTTGACGATGTTTATGGGACGGGGTTTATTGATAACATGACTCCTGAAGAAGTGTATAAATGCAAAACATTTATACCTGGGAAATATGGTCTCGAACCCAACATGCCGGAATATCAATACAAGGATATAGCGATAGCTTTTGCGGATTTATTTACATCATGGAATGCTGGCAAAATCTCTCAATATCTAACTGATAAATCGCATCTCATTCTTTTCAAACGAGAAGAAATAATTGGTATTAATGCTATTACTGAATATTTCCAGAAATGGATTACTTCCGCCAAAGAAAAGAATCTTCAAGTCAGAGTCTCTGTTGAATGGAATGCCAATCAATGTCGCCCGGTCGTCTATGTTTCTCCGAAAGGATATAATAAGATGATTCTAATCTTTATCCTAAAGGAAGGCCGCATTGACGCTCTTATTTTTGGACCAAGGTTTATTCAAAAAGCAGGAGCTCGCTTCCATGACCTTGACGCGCCGACTTATAACCTTGAGTTCATGTCGCAATTCTTTGAGGAAGATGCAGACAGCGCTCAATTTCATCTTTCATGTCCATCTTGTGGTACCGATTCAGTTATGTTGGATTGGTACACCTTTCAAATGGGATTAAGGAAGATTGGTTATAGTGGTATGGTCTCGATATGCCCAGCTTGTAAACGAGTAGTGGAGTTACAGCCAGATACTCGATACAAATTCGACGAGGCTTTACATCAAGCATTTCCCCGACCTATTCCAGAGAACTGTGTCGCATTTACACCTCGTCTTAAAGGTTTATACTCATTTGAATCCAGAGATGATTTAGAATTCTATTCTGAAAATGGGTTACAAGTTACTGGACCTGATTATTGGGAATCCTATAAAAAGTCCGGAGACATTGAAGCTGCAAATAGCTATGGCATATATTTAGCCAACTCTGGAGATTCTATGAAGGCAATTGAGGTCTTCACTGAGATTGCCGAGAAAGGTTGCCATAACGCTATGCTCAATATTTTCACCATCTATTGGGCAAACGAGCAGGACTATAATAAGGCTGCCGAATGGCTTGAATATATTTCAGGATCAGATAACCCTTCTATCAAGTGCATCTGGAATTTAGCAACTCTTTGCTATTTCGGCGAGAATCTTCCCAATAATCCGCTTAGTAAGAATCTCATTAAAGCCAAGCATTTACTTGCAAGAATTAAAGATCTCTCTCTTGAAAATTTCGATAATGACTACAAACGGGTTATTGTGGATGCCGGGAAGTTCTATAATCTTGTTGATGTCATCAATGATTTTTCACTTTCAGGCATTGATATACATCATAACATTACAGAAAGTATTGTTAAAACAGAGAGTCAAAAAGATAAAGGGGAATTCTTTTCACATGCAAAGGCTCTCGCCCCAATAAATGGATGGAAACTCGGTCTAAAGTTAGCTGACAATGGAACCGATGATATAGGTGATGAAAGTTCTTTCTATCTTTACAATGATAAGGGTCAAGAACATAAAGTTGGAGATGGCGGCATAATCGTACAACCAACCCCAATGGGCGCATGGCAATACTATCTCTTAATGACAGCATCAACCATAATGCCTGTTTTCTGGCATGGTGGATACAGCGTCCGTAAATTTATTTTCTCTACGGATGACCTCAAATCAATTGAGCCGATTGAAAAGTTTGATTTTTCTATACTCAAACAAGATGGTATACTCTTACCCAAATCAGTAATTTCAAAAGATGGAAAATCGGCTGATGTTTATTGCACTTATTGGAATGACTGGAGAGGTCTTGTCCGAGAACATGTGCGTATAATATTCAATGCCGATGGCACTGCAACTTACGGGAAATCTGAGGAGTTCTGTTTCTATCAATACGATTGCGGTATTCGCTTCTAAATTTTATGAGAATTATACCACGAAATACAGTGATAGCAATAGCATTGGTTAGTGCGGCTTTATTGTCGATTCTATACTTGCTTTTTGTGTATAAGACTCCGGAGCAATTAGCGTCGGAAGCAAGGTATATTCCACGGTTCTTTGAGCTTACTAAATCTGATTTCTTTGGATTTGATGGCGAGATGTATGTCGTTGATGAACTTCATAGTCAAGGTCGTAAATGGGAGGATTTTGGAAGTGCCCACTATGAAATCAGATTATGCGAGCTTCATCCAAACGTCAGAAAAGAAATTGAAGAAAAAGGAGGTATCAACACCGATTCGACATGGGTGCTGACAAAAGTGAGAGGAAACATTCGAGGTGAATTGGTCATAAAGCATAATAGCTCGAAAGCATATGCTCATTATTATCAAATATATAGCGAATGAATTAGGTTTTGTATTTTAAGTATCTATGAAAATACTTAGTTGGAACGTTAACGGCCTTCAGGCCAGATTGGAAGGTGTAAACCAAGTTGTTGAGAAATATCAGCCGGATTTGATGTGCTTCCAAAAGGTCCGTAAGAAAGGTGCTTTTCTTACACAAATTCCTGGCTACATCGGGTGGCTCGGAATAATGGATGACGGACTCTTTGGAGGCGTGAGTACGTATATTCGTCAAGGATTCCCATTCGAGTTTGAAGCCCAACGCAATGATATGCCAGAATGGTTGATGAATACAGGATGCCTCAACGTGATAAGATTTGACCAGTTCATTCTCGTCAATACCTATTTCCCGTATTCCAATACAGCCGACGAAAAATGGATACAGATTAGGAGGCAATGGGATTATGAACTCCATGATTATCTGGTGAAACTTTCCAATGAGAAACCACTGATAGTCTGTGGAGACATGAATATTGTAGCCACAGATAAAGACGTTTGGGACGGTGTATCCGTAAAGAATGCGGGATGCTATTTCCCATGGGAACACAAGAACTTCGACAGTATGATGAGAGCCGCCGGACTTGAGGACTCGTACCGTGTTCTACATCCGGATGGCTCAGATTTCTCATACTTCTATCAGAACAAGCCGGAATATCGTTTGCTAAATCAAGGCTTTCGCATTGACTACTGCTTGGCGAGCGAAGACTTGCTCCCATGTCTTACAAAATCTGAGATTCTGACCGATGTAACAGAAACCACCAACAGTCCGTTATTGGTCGAAATCGAACTTCTTCAATCACCTTAAACAATTTGAGCTAAGCCCGGACTAAAAGCTATGAAAACATTTCAGGAATACATTGACGAAATAGAGCAACACTATAATAAAATACAGGACAACATATTAAGTCTTGTTCCAACATTACAGGAAATACTTGAAGGAAATCCTAATGATAGGATTTTCATATATTCCTTTGATATTCTAAAGAGGATTATATCTAATCTTAAAATATTGAAGCATATAAAATTCAATGATATTTCATGTGTTAGCTACAGATTAGTATTGCGAGCTACTATTGGGGATATTATTGAAGGTTTGTTTTATCTGAATACTGATGGAAGCATTAGGGAGAACGAAATGCGAAAGCAAGATTTAGAATTTATTAGGTATCTTGAGAACTATACAAAAGATACTTATCGATTCTTTAACAATCGTGATCCTAAGTCAATGAACGGCATAGACTTAGAAAAGCTTAAACAGAACTTTTCGCAATATGTTGATCCGCAAACAGGAAAATTCTTTAGGGTTACTCGGGATGATCCGAAATTAGGAATGGCAAGTATGATGGATCAGCTAATCCAAAAGAAAATAGTTTCGAAGGAATATAAGCAACTATACAGTAGTTATCGTTTGCTATCCTTTACAGAGCATTACACTATATTGGGTAGAAGATTTTCATACAATGAAGAAATGTCAATTTTACTTATTGTTGATTCTGTAAGATGGCTATTGATTGGTGCCGATGCTCTTTGCTCGAGTATAAAAGAACTTGCTAAAACAAATAACAGATATTAATAAACACCACTATGGAATATTACAATATATACGAAGAGAAGGAACGAGGGTCTTATAATCCAGGATTTTTTCAAATGAAGCTATCCTTTCCCTTTAATACTAATGATCTTTCCTCCCTTTCATTACAAGATTTGGGAACATTCGCACATGAGTATGTCCATTATCTGCAAAATACTTCCACTCCTTACGGGCTTTGGCAAGCGATGGTATACTACCAGAGTATAAGCGATTTTTTCTCTTATATTCAGAAAAATAATCTTTTTTCAAAGCCAATTCAGGGTTATGTCCAAAAAGACATCACCACACGACGAATGGAGTTAGAAAAAGAAGCTTCCGGTTATAAGGGGTTCTTAGATGCTGATGAAAATGAACCGTTAATTTACAGTAGAAGTGTCGAGTTGATATATGGACAAAGAGTAGAAAGAATTTCACTCTCATTCAAAGATGTTCAAGGACGTAGTCAAAAAATCATACTTGGAGCAAATATAATAAAAGAAAGTATGGCTGCCATGGTACAAGAGATAATAGATCCAGCATCTAAAGATACTCACGTGTCCATCCCGTACCATGTCGTTTCACGGCTCGCGGCACGTTATGCACCAAATATTGCCGATGATAATAAAAAACTCATTACTTTATGTTTTATTAGCCTTCATACTCTTGCGCCCGGTATAAAGTTGATGGATTACATGTCTTATGCCAATGAGCATCCTACTGCTGATATACTCTCAATTTTTGAACATTTTCTTGAGGACTCTAAAGTTCGCAAAAATAATGGTCAAGAAATGACAGTTGAGCAATTGGGTGATGATATTGCACATGCTGTTAAAGATGTACTGCAAAATTTCATATATGGAAAAGATTCAGAACGACGATTGCAGTATCTTGCAGAGATAATTGACCGAGTGAAAATCTCAACAGGAATGATTCCTTTATTGAGACTATTAACCGAGAATGACATAGACGTGACGTTAATTGAAAAAGCAGTAGAAGCTTGTGGGACACCAGTCATCTGGAATGAATTTGGAGATCTAAGCATACCAAATACTGTTAACTATGAGACTTCAAGTGAAAAACCTGATTTTGAAATAATGGCATTGATAACAAGTCAAGCACTATATAAGTATTTGGCAAAACCGGAGATCGTCGTTTGTCCTATGATACAATTTTGTCAGAGTGTTATCTCTCAAGACCTAAAAGATGAATGCTATGATACTCCATGGCAAGGCATAGATTGTCCTATTACTCCAATTTCTAAGTTAATTGGGCTGGTATAAAACGTCTTTATAACAGGTGCAACATACTGAATATTCCATAATTATGTCATCTTTGCAAATAATTGTAAATTGGCAACTCATAATCATGCTTTCGGGAAATGGAATGCCATGATTTCTAAGAACACTTTCTGCTCCAAATCAGTCGGCAAATGAAACATATAGCTGAAAGATGATTGTTCTCTTTTGCCCTTGTAAGAAGCAAAATATTTATGCTTGGGAGCTTCCTGTTTTATTGTCTCCAATACGGAGTTAAATTCGTTCCCGGCAACAAAAAACATTAGAGCGACTTTTGAGTCTCGTACCGTCAAGTATCTATCAAATAACTGGTCAATAGCTTCACCGAAAGCCTTGGGCCCATGCCAAATTTTACATTCAGCAATAAAGAGGTTGGCGTTTGTAGCAGAGTCCTTTAAGCATATATCCGTTTTACCTCCGAAGTTGAATGTTTCGCCTGTTACGGTTGCAGAATCATAACGATCTTCAAGACGGAATATAAACAAGTCACGCAGAGCCTCTTCATCTTTGTTTATGTATGTACTCGGTTTACGTTCCATTGCTTGCCCTGCACGGTAAAGCGTTTGGAGTATATCCACATACATCCTATCGTCCATAGATGGATATGGTTTGTATTCCTGCCTTTTTACTCCCGGATGAGGAACTTGTTTTTTCTTTACTGTCGGAACGGGTACTTTGTATGGAACATCGTTAGGGCTGACGTTTATCGCACGGAAGAAAGCATTTTCCGATAAGCATTGATTCTTACGTTTTTGGAATTCTGCTGATGCTCTTGACCGCAAGTTGGAGTTAAACCGCTCTACTTCTGGATTTATTGTCAATAACGGCTCTATCTCATTGTTGAAGGCGTTGACTTTATCTCTGTTAAATTGTTCGGAATCATTATCCCAACATTCATATGTCAGTATAAGCCTCCCTGTGCTCTCATCAACGTGGATTTGTTTTGCAGAAGCACCTCCGATTGTGAATGTATTTGGTCGAACAAAAAACAATACTGCGTCGCCCTCGAAAGGATAAGATACTTTTATCTCATACCCCTCATAAACCACTCTGGAATTTTGTCTGTATCCGTACATCGTCGCGGTATATGGATCACATTGCATCTCTCTTTGTATTTTTCGAGGTTCTCGAATTTCTTCCATATCGCGATATACCTTGATAGGAGTAAGACTGAACTTATTTTCAAGGTAGTCGATGTATTCATCTTCATTGATATTCAACACTTCGCTCTTAGACAGTCTGGCTATTTCTTGCGCCATCTGCCTTATTCGGTCTTCAAAAAACTCTGATCTGCTGTCGTATGTTTTATGCATAATCAATCCCAGTCATTAAGAGATTCTATATATCGGTCAACATCAAGTATGGTAACATATTTACTGCGTTTTTCCTGACATTCAGCGCAGTTGCAGGTGTTTGATAGAATATGAATAGTTTCGACCTTGGGCTGTTCCTCTTCGTTTTCTTCTTCCATAATCACTTTGCGACCTCGTTCTTGAAGGAGTTGGCGGGTTTGAACGCCGGGATGTTGTGAGCCGGGATAATGAGAGTAGTATTCTTGCTGATGTTTCGGGCGGTTTTCTCGGCACGGGTTTTTACGATGAATGAGCCGAAGCCGCGAAGATAAACGTTCTCGCCGTGTGCGAGACTGTCCTTCACCACGCACATGAATTGTTCTACCACTGAGAGAACGGTAGGCTTGTCGATGCCGGTCGTTTTAGCTATCTCGTTAACTATATCTGCTTTAGTCATTTTATCTTGAAATTGATAAGTTTATAGATTACAAAATTACTAAAAATCCGTGGATTTCGGAACGAATGGCATTCCCAACGCCGCCTTTTGGCGGCTCAAATTTTTGGCAAATTGAAGGCGATGGAGCATCACGCTTCACCGCCTTCCTATTATTGTGCTGTTAGAGTATTATATTGAACAAATAGCCTGATATTACAGCAGTGAGGAATATGACGGCGACAATCATGGCGACAAGTTTCTTCTTGAAGATACTTGCGAGCATCGACATTTCAGGAATTGCCATGCCGGCGCCACCTATAACAAGTGCTATGACGGCACCTATGCTCATGCCTTTACCCATCAATGCCACGCCGATAGGAATTGCAGTCTCTGCCCGGATATACAAAGGTACACCTATGATGGCAGCGACAGGCACTGCAAGAGGATTGTCAGGTCCTGCGATTTTCAATACCCAATCACTCGGCATATATCCGTATATCACCGCTCCTAATGCAACGCCGATGATTAGATACCAGATAATCGGGCGAAGTGTGTCCCAACCGGCTCGAAGTGACAATGCGATTTTCTGACTCCACGGAAGTTGTTTCCTGTCTATCGAACCTTCGTCAGCTGAACAACAGGACTGCTTTTTCAATCTTACGTTCTTTACATATTTCTGCGCATCGACCTTTTGCAGTCCCCAGCCGAAGAACACCGCACAGAGGAAGGCAATCGCCACATAAATCAACATAGCCTTGATTCCGACCAGTGCGCCAAGCATCGCTATTATTATGGGATTCAGTAACGGGGAGGCTATTAGAAACGACATAGTGGCTCCAAATGGCACGCCTGCATTTAAGAATCCGACCGTCATAGGCAGGGTGGAACAGGCGCAGAATGGTGTTAGCGCACCGAAACCCGCAGCAATCACGTTGCCGAAAAATCCAGCCTTTTCAATCTTCTTGCTGATTTTTTCCTGCGGAATATACATCAGGATGATTTCAACAATCGCCGTAATCACGATGAACAATACAACAAGTTCAACCGTGATGTAGCAGAAATACCAAAGCGTATCGAGTAAAGTGTTCATTTCTGACTACCCTTATAAAATGCCTCAAACCGTTTTGCTATCTCATTGCGTACACGTCGGAACTCGCTCATGATATACTCCTCGGAACCGACAGCGTCGGAAGGATCATCGAATCCGATATGAATACGATGCTTTACGTTACCGGCAAAAGCCGGACAGCTTTCATTAGCTCCTCCGCACACAGTTATGACATAATCCCACGATTCGTTGAGATATTCACCGACATTGTGCGGTGTATGTCCGCTTATGTCGATGCCTATTTCCTTCATAACCTCCACGGCGCGAGGATTGACCTTTTCCGCAGGCTTAGTTCCGGCGGAAAGCACTTCAATCTCAGAATCAAGCGACTGGAGAACGCCATGCGCCATCTGACTGCGGCAACTGTTGCCGGTGCATAATATCAAAACTTTCATTCGCAGTTCATTTAGAAGAAATATCCGTAAACCCATCCGGAGATGGTTGCCATGACGATAACAAGAGCGACATATATAACCGTCTTTTTCGTTCCCATCACGCTACGGATGACGAGCATATTGGGAAGTGACAGCGAGGGACCGGCAAGCAGAAGGGCAAGAGCCGGGCCTTTGCCCATACCGGAAGCGAGCAATCCCTGAATAATAGGCACCTCGGTAAGTGTTGCGAAATACATGAAGGCTCCCGTGAAACTCGCAAAGAAATTCGACAGCAGCGAATTGCCACCGACAGCCCATTCAACCCAACTGTTGGGAATGATGCCGGGCAACTCTATTCCGTCATGAGTCGAACCCAACAGAAATCCCGCCGTCAGTACGCCTACTGCAAGCAACGGCAATATCAGTTTGGCGAATCCCCACGATGACAAAGCCCACTCGCGGTTTTCATCATCGTTTTTGTCACATAACAACACAATGGCAAGCACAGCGACGGAAACAACCATCGGCACAAGCGGCGCAAGTTTTGAGTCGGGAATGAAAACATTGGCGAGGAAGGCAGATATTGCCACTGCGATAGCTCCGAGGATAATCCACCGAGCTTTCAGATGGAGTATTTTCACAAGTATTACGCATAACGCTATGGCGAGTGCGGAAGTAATCCACCATTTGGCATTGTAGATCGCGGCCCATATTCCGCGGTCGATTGCAGCCGGAGCGCCCCAGTTGGCAAACACGAGGATTGCGACAAGGGTAAAGAAGAAAACTGCCGTCTGCCAAAGCGGGCGTTTTTCGGGAGGCGGCACGATGTTCATCTGCTCCACTTCCTTGTCCCGCTCCTCCTTACGGAAGATGAACGACATTACAAGGCCGATCACCACCGCAAACGTTACTGCGCCGATGATACGTGCAAGGCCCATTTCCAGTCCGAGGATACGGGCTGTGAGGATAATGGACAGGATGCTGATGGCGGGGCCGGAATACAGGAACGCTATCGCCGGACCGAGACCCGCGCCACGTTTGTATATGCTGGTAAACAACGGGAGAATGGTACAGGAACACACCGCGAGAATACCACCGGAAACCGATGCTACGGTGTATGATACCCATTTCCTGGCGTTTGCTCCGAAATACTTAAGCACGGCACCCTGACTCACGAACACAGCAATCACACCGGCGATGAAAAATGCCGGGAGAAGGCAGAGAACGATATGCTCACGGGCGTACCATTTGGCGAGGTCAAGGGTCGAGTGTATCGCCGTCATCAGCGTGTCGCTGTTGACAGGCAGAAAGAATGCTGTCAAGAATATGACAACGGTCCAAATCAGAAACTTGATTTCCTTTCGCGTTTCCATATCAGTCTCCGGTTGTTAAAGTTCAGATGCCGAGAACCTTTTTCACTTCGTCAGCCGAGGGAACATGTCCCTTGATTTTGACGGTGCCGTCAACGACTACGGCGGGAGTCGCCATGATGTTGTATCTCATCATCTCGGCAATGTCCTCGATTTTGGAGAGCCTGACATCGAGATTGTTTTCGCTGATGACACGTTCCACCACCTTGTAGGTCTCCTTGCACTTGGCGCAGCCGGGACCGAGGACAAGAACTTCGCTTACCTTAGTGCCGGACGCGGTTGCACAGCATGTTGTCTCTGTGGACTCGACAGATTCTTCAGAGCATCCGCATGAAGGGGCGGGCTTTATATCGTCATCGACGATTATGTTGCTGTTGCAGCAGCATGAGCTTTTCTTTTTGGGCGCGAAGAGCGTCGACCAGAAACCTTTCTTTTCTTTTTTATCCATATTCTTGTTATTTACAGATTATAAAATTCTTAGAGATACATCATTACGCAGTAGTATATTCCTACGGCGATGAAAATGATACCGACAATAATGTTGAGCCATTTCTGGATTATGCGTAGTTTGCCGTAAAACTCGCCGACTTTCTCAACACTAAAAGCGAGAATCCACGCAACCGCAAGCACCGGGAGGGCTGTGGCGACTGCAAAAAGGACGGGCAATAGCCAGCCTGCGCTTGCAGTTACAGACATAGGAATGAGCATACCGAAATACAGCACTCCGCTTGTAGGACAGAAAGCCATTGCGAAAAGGATGCCGAGCATCAAAGCTCCCCATCCCCCTTTTTGTGCAAGACCTTCGCCGTTTCCACCGAAACCGAACTGAGGCAGGTTGAGCTTATGACCTGTCAGCATGAAAAGTCCGATAAGCAATAGCAATGGTCCGATAAGCAATTCACCCCATTTGCCTATGGCTTTCTGTATGCCGAAAACACTTGCCTCCTCTTTAAGTATCGAGATCAGCACGATACCGAGGACTGTGTAGGCTATGATACGCCCGACGGTATAGAGCACTCCGTTTCTGAATATGCGGTTACGGTTCTCTATGTCCTTGCTGATATAGCCTATTGCGGCGATATTTGTGGCAAGCGGACACGGCGAAATAGCCGTGAGCAATCCCAAAAGGAAGGCAGTCAAAGCCGGGGCCGTGCTATTGTCGAGCAGTGTCTGTAACCAGTCCATTATTTCAGGGATTGACGGATTTTTTCAGCAAGAGTTTTCTTGAACGCATCCGGGTTCTTGCGGGCATTGCCGAAGGCGAATTCAGTCATATTGTCACGTGTTTCTTTCCCTCCTTTCCATTTATTGACAAAGAGAGACGACCAAGTCACTTCGTATCTATCGGCAACCTTTTCTCCATCCGGAGTAGATATATCCACGATTTTGAATACGACCTTGCCGCTTTTCAGTTCATTGGCAAACATCGAATTGAGAACTTCGCGGGTATTCTTCTCGATTGCCATGCAGGTGGCACAGCGTTGTTTGCCGTGGAAGTATATGACCTCCACTCTGTCGTTCACCGGAGATTTTGCGTTGGCGGTGTTCTCACCGCTGCCGCATGATACCAGCCCTATCAGAAGGGCGAAAATCATCAATAGCTTTTTCATGTTCTTGAAAGTATTTAGATTGTTATTTGCCGAATTACGAACATTGATGATAAAAAATAGTGCTTATGAACAGCAGCTATTCTTTTTAGAGGGACAACACTCATCAAGCATCTGCGAAAACAGTTGCTTGGCAAGTTTCCAGTTCTCCGGATTGATACAGTATTTTACTTTAGGCGGCTCGATGGTGCCCTGTATCAGCCCGGCTTCTTTCAATTCGCTCAGATGTTGCGATACTGTCGCTTTCGCAACAGGAAGCACCTCGTGTATGTCGCCGAAGAAACATTCGTTTCTCTGAGCAAGGAAATGCAGGATTGCAATACGGGTAGGATGTCCCATTGCCTTTGCAAACCTCGCAAGACGCTCCTGTTCAGGCGTTATCTCCAATTTCGTCATATCTTTATTGTTAGTTGTTCGCAAAATTACAAACATTATCTGACATGACCAAATTTTTTAGGCATTATTTTCAATCAACTAATTCCCCTTTCGGAGATTTTACCAATACATCGCCGCCTGTGGCGGCCGAAATTTTTGGCAAATTGAAGGCGATGGAGCATTACGCTTCACCGCCTTCTTCACTGATATGGCTATGGTTATTTGTTTCGTTTGGCGAGCCACTCGTCACGTTTGTGACGGCACTCTCGGAGGGTCGAAGCGACCACCGAAAAGAGCACTCCTTCCGCTGTTCTATAATCGTACATTACTCTCGTTACTTTACGACCTCGGTGGGCTGAGTAGAAGGTCTCGTACTGTTCCTGTCCGGCTTTGGTGGTCGATATTCCGTTCTGGGTCATTCGTGTCATAGTCTTTGGAGGTGTTGTGACCACCGCCGGAGTTGGTGGTGGTCGGTTAAACTTATGCTCTCTTGCGCTCGGCAATTATCTTCTTGTTGGCTTGGATGATGCCGGCTATCTGCTCGGTGTATTCGCAGAACTTATTGGCGAAAGCTCGGCATTGAATGATTGAGTAGTCCTTCAGCGAGATTTCTACGGTGGCGATGGTCTTGCCTCCCATAGTGGCGGTGAACACCAATGTGTCGGCTTTGAGATAGTAGCCCGCTGAACCTACGCAGATGTGTTGTCTTGTACCTTCATCGTAGTAGTCGGCTATGCTGTCAAGTGTATGGAGCCGGATTGTTCCGTCTGTCATCGTCAGTCCGATGAAGCGACCTTTGAGTTCCTCGAACTTGGCTTGGTCGGCTTCCGCTTTCTTGCGGTTGGCTTCCCTCTGCTCATTCGCTCTCTGTCGGTTGACCTTCTCCACGTATTCATCGTGGGCGTGCTTGAGGTCTTTGGGTGCGACCAATGACGGGGAATGGAGGTCTCTGCCCATACGCTCCAGCATCTTGATGTAGTCGAACCACATACTCGGTGCCTTGAATGTATATCCGGCTCTCTTGGCAACCTTGATAGAGTTCCAATACTTGTCAACCTCCTGCGGATGCTGGCAGAGATAGCGGAGCATTTCGATGTCTCCGGATTTCATCAGCGTCTCGGCTTTGGGATTGGTCAGCAACTGCTGAAAGAGTGTGACGGGGTGCATTGCATGGCAACAACCCTTGAACCCGTTGCGCTTTATTATGTCGGTTGCCTTGATGCGCGGATATACCCATTGATTTGCGATGTGACGGAAGGCATCGTTGTCGCCTCTTATCTCCAATGGAGAACCGAAAGCGAATGAGTCAACGTAATAGCCGAGTGTCCGCTGAAGTCCCACGACCGTGGCGTGTCCCTTGGGGTCAATCCAATACTGACCGATTTCAAGATAGGCGGGTTTCGCCTTCATCCCCTTGCGCATTTCAACTATCATCAGGAACATACGGATTACCTGATAGCCCTCTATAGTGGTGATTACGTTGAAATAGGATTTGTCTCGGCGTACACGCTCTTTGGTATTTCGTATCTCGACCCTCTCTCCGCAGTTGGGGCAACGATAGATGCCGAAGCCAACCTCCTGCCATTCGTGTCCGCAGTCCATACAGACCGCCTTACCCGATTTGAGACGATAGGCGTAATGGTCGATGGTATGGCTGAACGCCCATTGCTTTTGGGCGGTGGTGAGCGGGCGAAGTCGCCCACTCAGTTCCACGATATGCTGTTGTTTCTTGTTTCTCGGTTTCATATTACTGGGGTTTTAGAGGTCAAATAGACTGGGTTGAACATTGATTTCTTCTCCGGCTTTGGGTGGCGTGGTCGGCTTGGGTTGAGCCTTCGGTGTCGACTGCCGGCTGATTACTCGGAGTTGCTCCTGCTTGTACTGCTCCATAGCCTGCTCCTTGAGTTCTGCCTTGTCCTCATCGGATAGTTCCGGCTTTGATACCACGATGTTGCAGTTGACCTTTCCGCAGTCCTCAATCTCGTTCTCGTCGAAGTAGTGGACCAATATGTTCATCACGGTGGTGTCGTCCACGCAACACATTCCGCTTTTTTGGATTTGCGAACAGAGATAGTTCACGGCTCCCTCCATGCTCTTTAATGGGTTCGCCATCTTGATAGCGAATGAGGGTTCGGCGATGCAACGCTCCTGTAGCATCTGCTGCATTGCTGCGATTGCAGCGTTGTTTGATTTGTGTGTAGCCATATCAGTTGAGTTTTATAAAGTGAGTAGCCAATAGATTATCATCAGTGCTGAGATTAGGCTGATTATCCAGCCCACGCCTCGGAATATCGGTCGGAGAAACGCCCACAACACCAATCCGAGTATTGCCCCGATTATCCCCACCCCCCAGAGGAGAACCCTTTTTATGCGGTTGAGACTGGAGATGGATGCTCTGCCTCGTCTAATTGATATGTTGTTGTTCGTTTTCATCGTGCGACATTTTTTTATGCGTCTATCGACTATCGAAGTTTTGCTTGCTCGTTGACACGGCCACGTGCGGAGGCAAAGAAGGGCTGTTCGCCCTTTGGGTTAAAAATACGAGCCGACCAACGGGAAGGTCTGGAGATTTTTCAGCCAAAAGGCAAAAGAATAGCCCTGCTCCGCACGTTCTTGAATGCGAGCAAGCAAGGCTTCCTGAGTTGATAGTATCGCATAATCTGGAGCTAAGACTCCGTGGCGGTGAAAACGAATGACAGCATATTGGCACCGAAATCCCGTGAAAATTTGCTAATTTTGTAATATGGCAACTGATGACAACTTTATAATCACCAAGGTCGATAAAAACAAAAAACAATATCTTCCTCTACTTCTAATTGGAGATGAATCAGAGATAATGATTGATCGTTATCTTGATTCGGGAACACTTTATGTCGGCTTATTTAATGGTAAGCCGATAGCCGTTTGCGTAACCTTAAATCTTGACCCTAATACTGTCGAAATAAAAAATCTTGCCGTTGAAGAAAAATACAGGCGGCATGGATACGGTCATCGGATGCTTGAATATGCCGAATCACAACATTCAAATAAAAAGATCATTCTTGGAACTGGAGAAACACCCTCAACATTGAGGTTCTATAAATCTTGTGGCTATTCCTATTCTCATCGTATTCCAAATTTCTTCACAGATAATTACCCCACTCCTATTATTGAGGAAGGGGTAACATTATGTGACATGATTTATCTGGAAAAACAATAATGCACTGAAAAAAATGGAACTGACCAGTCCCGGCAGGGCGAGTCTGTGATAAGCCGACAACGCAGGAAGGCGGATTATCACTGTCTCGACCCGTGGACTGCTGAAACTCATCGGCTTGCCGCTTTGCCTTAGCAAAGAACCGGCAAATGGCCGGGCGGTCGTAAAAGTCCTTGTCAGGCAACAGCGAAAAGAACACGGAGGAACGGCAATAAGTCTCAGAGGTGGCATCAGCGAAGCCGTTGCCAATCCTCGGAGGCGTTGCCGGTTCTCGGTGTTCCGCAGTTGCCCATAGGCGCGATGCGGTCGAAAGGTGTCAGTGCTTGCACCGTCACCTTTTGACGGCATAACCGCCGCCAACAATGCAGACCGCCCAGCCTCTTGCCGCTTTCATCATGTTGTTATAAACCATTTTGAGGCATATAATTTTGCAGTTCCATAAATTATCGCTATTTTTGCATCGTTTTAATATACTATTAAAATGTAGCAAAAACAATGCAGGATATTCAACTCGACATAATCGGACAGAGGATTCAGCTCGTCAAGCGTTCCGCAGATGAGTTGAGCGGTCTTAATATGGGAGAGAAACTCTCGTATGACTTTTATGACGGGACATTCAGAGATGCCCGGCTATTGTTCGTAAAGCCAAAAGGCGCCAACCCTACGCCTCGCAAATGTGCAATCATTTCTGAACGGCTGGCACAGTTGTTCGGAATGCCTGTCGTCTTTATCCTTGCTCCGGCAATGACTTATGAGCGTCAACGTCTTATGGAGAAGGATGTCTATTTCGTGATGTCTGAAAAATATGCTAATCTTCCGATGTTGGTGGCTATGGAGAAGGTATCGTCAAGGAAGATTCCCTCTCAGCTTACACCTGTGGCACAATACCTGCTTCTGTATCATCTTCAGGTAGAGAGCATCGCGGGCAAATCGACTAAAGCCATTGCATCACTGATGCCGTATTCATACGAAAGTGTATCTCTTGGTCTTACTTGCCTGTCAGATTTGGGATTATGCGTTAAGGCAGCACTGGATTCCAGAAGCAAAACTGTCAGTTTCAAGCACAGTGGAAAAGAATTATGGGAGGCGGCTGGAAAGTATGTTGTCAATCCTGTTGACCGACGAATTTATTGTGATGCCTTGAACACTGAAAGGAAGTTTCCGGTCTGCGGTATTAACGCACTGGCTCATTATACCGCTCTTAACCCGGATGCGGAGCAATGGGTTATGATGACAGGCAAAGAGTTCAAAGAGATGGATACTGACGGCTCGGTGGTAAACCCCAATGAGTTCGACGGCAATATAATAATTGAGATATGGAAATATCCGCCGGTATGTCGCAAAGGCGATTCCGAAATATATGTGGATAGACTGTCGCTGGCGTTGTCGCTGAACCATGACGAGGATCCGAGAGTAGAGGAAGAAGTAGAACAACTGATTAAGCAAGTGAAATGGTCGGATTAGACAAATTCAAAGAGGCGTTTGCCGAATTTTCGGAAAACTATGTGATTATAGGCGGCACCGCCTGCGACATAGCCATGACCGGCACGGTGGTCAGGCCCCGTGCCACTCACGACATCGACATGATTGTTGTCGTTGAGAACATGACTCCCGAATTTGGTCAAAGATTCTGGAATTTTATCAAGGAAGCCGGTTATCGTCCGGAACGACGCAGGTCGGAAGCCGGAGAACCGACAAAATACGAGCTGTA